>Ga0209514_10004841_pt1 | contig 17779 bp, 18 predicted proteins | sample Subgrocontami58m_FD_187452 | JGI IMG/M metagenome (GOLD analysis project Ga0209514, IMG submission 187452) | Subsurface groundwater microbial communities from S. Glens Falls, New York, USA - GMW37 contaminated, 5.8 m (SPAdes) (version 3) | ecosystem: Environmental > Aquatic > Deep subsurface >...
CCCCCACCTCGACCTCACGACCGACCGCCCGCCGCTCAACCAGTGCCTTGTCGTCGTGCCGGAAGGCCAGATCGAGCGCCGCGGCGAGGTCTGCTTCGCCGGGCACGGGGCTGATGCCGAAACTCGATCCCAGGCGCGCGGGCTTGGCGAACGCCGGGAACCCCGTGGTCGTGGCCACGTTCACGCGCACGGCAGCGGGGTCGGCCAGCCACTCGGCGTGGCGCACCACGACGGTCTCGACGCGGGGTATGCCCGCAGCAGTCGCGAGCACGTGGAACAAGGCCTTGTCCATACCGGTGGCTGATGCGGCCACGTCTGCGCCCACGTAGGGCACGCCCGCGGTCTCGCAGAGGCCCTGCACCGTGCCGTCCTCGCCCCAGGGTCCATGCAGAACGGGGAAGACGACGTCGATGTCGTGCCCGGGGCCGCCGTTGATGGGGATGATTCGAGCGCGGCCGCCGGAGCCCGGTACCAGGGCGACCGGGTCCGCGTCGAGGGTCCACGCCCCGTCACGCCCGATCAGGACGGGGATCACCTCGTGGCCAGCGGTGCCGAGCGCGGCGGCCACTGAGGCGGCCGATGCGCGCGAGACGTCGTGTTCGCTGCTTCGGCCGCCCGAGAGTACGGCGATCCTCACCCGCTGGGCGGCGGCTGGGAGCCACCTCCGGCCGAGGTCGTGGTGGCCGGGGGCTGGGAGCCCCCGGACGAGGTCGTGGTGCCGCGCCCGCCACCTCCGGACGATGTCGTGGTGGTCGGGAACGCCACGATGATCGTGACGGTGGATCCCGCATCGAGCGTGGTACCGGATGCCGGATCCTGGTCGATCACCGTGCCCTCGGGCTGGGACGACTCCGCACCCGACGAGGTCACGTTGAAGCCCAGGCTCTCGAGCTTGGCACGCGCCGTCGCGGCATCGGTCCCGGTGACGTCAGGGACGTCGACCCCGCTCGACTGGGCGGCCACCGTCAGGTCGACGGCGCTGCCCTTCGCCACGCTCGATCCACTCGAGGGATTCTGCGACAGAACGGTGCCCGGCTGCTTGCCGGATGTGCCGTCATCCTCGGACACGTTGCCCACGGTGAGGCCCGCGGAGGTGATGTCGCCACGCGCCGTACTGATGTCCTCGCCCGTGACGTCGGGCACGGATACCTTGGTCATGCCCTTGCTCACGCTGAGCATGACCGTGTCACCCGATCCGGCCTGGGTGCCGGCCTTCGGGCTCTGCTTGACGACGGTGCCGACCGGCTTGTCGCTCTCCACTCGTTCCGTGGTCACCGTGAAGCCCGCGCGCTCCAGCAGGGCCTGGGCCTCCTCGAGGGACTTGCCGATAACACTTGGCATGGTCACCTGAGCGGGACCGCTCGACACCAGTACCACCACCGTGGATGCCTTCGCCACCTCGGCTCCGGCCTCCGGGCGCGTGCCGATGACGATTCCGGCCTGCACGGTCGTGCTTGCCTGTGTGCGCTGCGTTGGGTTCAGGCCGGCATCTCTGAGGGTGCGGGTGGCACCCGGCATGTCGAATCCCGCCACCTCGGGCACGGTGATCGTGTCCGATCCACCACGGGTGAGCGACAGCGCCAGAGCCACCGCCAGTGCGGCGATCAGCACCGCCACGATGCCCCACACGGCAGGGCGGTTGTTCTTCCCCTTCCCCTTGCCCTTGCCCTTGCCGTTGGGCGTGCGCCCGCCGGTGCCTCCGCGCCCGTTTCCGGACTCGCCGCCGTTCGCACGCATCGCGCGGGTCTCCATGGTCGCGGCCCCGGCCGCGGCCATGGCGGTCGGGGCGGTGAGGATGAGGGTGGACTGCCGACCGCCGGACATCTCGGCACGTACGTCAAGAAGAGCGGCCGTGAAGTCCTCGGCCGTGGCGAAGCGGTCTTCCGGCCGCTTCGAGAGTGCCTTCACCACCACCGCGTCAAGCTCCTCGGGGATTCCGGGCTCGAAGACCCGCGGCGGGATCGGTGGCTCGTTGATCTGCTTCATCGCCACCGTCACGGGGCGGTCGCCGTCGAACGGCACCCGGCCGGTCAGCATCTCGTACAGCACGATGCCAACGGCGTAGGTGTCGCTCGCGGCGGTGGTCTCCTCGCCCTGCGCCTGCTCGGGCGAGAGGTACTGCGCCGTTCCGATGACCGAGCCGACCTCGGTCATCTGCTGGTCGGCGTCGGCGCGGGCGATCCCGAAGTCCGCCACCCGAAGCCGACCGTCCTCACCCACCATCACGTTCTGGGGCTTGATGTCCCGGTGCACGATCCCCGCGGCATGAGCGGCCGTGAGGGCGGACAGGATCTGCAGGGCGTTGTCCACGGCCCAGGAGGGCGCCAGCGGGCCCTGATCGCGGATCACCCTCTTCAGGTCCGGGCCGGACAGGTACTCCATGACGATGTAATAGGTGTCCTCGGCCTCGCCACGGTCATAGACCGCAACGATGTTCGGGTGGTTCAGGCCCGCCGCAGCAGAGGCCTCGCGCCGGAATCGCTCCACGAAGGCCGGGTCGGCGGCAAACCGCTCGGCCAGCACCTTCACGGCGACCTCGCGGTCGAGGAGCCTGTCGTAGGCCACGTAGACGGTGGCCATGCCACCGCTGCCGAGTTGGTGCCCCAACTCGTAGCGGTCTCCGATCTCACTGCCGGGTCCGATTGTCACGGTGCGGGCTCTCCGGGGACGGGGGTCGCGTCGAGCGCGGCGCGCATGACGTTTGCGGCGATCGGGGCCGCTTCGGTGCCGCCGGTTCCCGACGTGTCCTCGATCACCACGGCGACGGCCACGCGCGGACTGTCAGCCGGTGCGTAGCCGATGAACCATGCCTGGTTGCGGTTCGGGTCACCGGTCTCGGCTGTACCGGTCTTGCCGGCCACCGACAGACCGCTCAGCGCGGCGGCGGTTCCCGTGCCCTCCGACACCACGTTCTGCATCATGCGTCCCACCTCTGATGCGATGTACGCGCTCGATGGGGTATCCACCTGCTCCGGGCGCTGCTGCTTCACCACGACGCCGTCGCGGGTCATGACCCGGCGCACCAGATAGGGACGCATCATCCGCCCGCCGTTGGCCACGGCGGATGCCACCATTGCCATTTGAAGAGGCGTTACCTGCAGCTTTTCCTGTCCGATCGCGATGCGGGCGGCATCCTCATGTCGTTGGTCGTTGGGGAGCACCTTCCCGTTACGGTACCGGCCCGACACGGCAACCTCACCCTCGGGCAGGTCGATCCCGGTCGGTCGTCCGAAGCCGAATCGTGACATCTCGCCGCCCAAACGGCGACCGCCCAACTCGCGGCCGATGCGCGCGAACGTCGTATTGATCGAATACGTGAGGGCATTCGTGAAGGTGTGAACGCCGAACTTGGCCTTGCCGTCGTTCGTGATCGCTCGGCCGTCGACCACGTACTTCCCCGTGTCATCGAACACCGATGACGGCGACCACTTGCCGCTGGCCAGAGCCGCGGTGGCCGTGACCACCTTGAAGGTCGACCCCGGCGGGTACCGGCCACCGGTGGCCCGGTTGAGGAGTGGAGCACCCTCCGTCGTGCGGATGGAGGCGAAGTTGGACGCCACATCGTTCAGGTCGAACGCCGGTGACGAGGCCAGCGCGAGCACCTTGCCCGTAATGGGATCGATTGCCACCACCGCCCCGCGCCGACCCGACAGGGATGCCTCGGCCTGGTGCTGCACCCGTGTATCAAGGGTGAGCCGGATGTCGGCACCCTCCTTCTGTGCCTCGCGCAGCTTGTCGAGGATTGCTCCCGTCCCATAGCTGCCCGCCAGATAGCGGTTGTATCGGGCCTCAAGGCCGGTCGCACCCTGTTCGGGCGTTGCGTAGCCCACGACCTGCGCCGCCAGCGCGCCCTGCGGATAGTACCGGCGGTAGTAGCGCTTGCCCTTCTGCCGATACGCGACGCTCTCCGCGAGCACGATCTTGTCGGCCGAGATGATGCGGCCCCTATCGACGAGGCGCTGCTTCTCAAGGCGATACGGATTGTCGGCGCGCTCGTCGAGGCCCCCGGCCGCGATCACCTGCCAGTAGCCGAGCATCAGCACGAGCAGGCCAAACCCCGCCGCCAGCGTCAGGTACAGCAATCGGATTGATCGGTTCATGTGGTGGGCGCCCCGTGTACGGCCTCGACCAGGCCTTGGCGCGATCGGTTGCTCACGACCAGGAGCAATGCCGCGAGGCCGAAGTTGACGACCACGCTCGATCCGCCGTAACTCATGAAGGGCAGGGTCACTCCCGTCAGGGGCACCAGCCGCACGACGCCGCCCACGATGATGAAGGCCTGAAGGCCCACCACGGCGGTCAGTCCGCCGGCCAGGAGCTTTGAGAAGCCGTCACGTGCGGCGACTGCGATTGCGAATCCCCGGGCCATGAGAAGCACGAAGAGAAGCAGCACACCGATGGCACCCACGTATCCGAGGTCGTCCGCGACTGCGCTGAAGATGAAGTCGGTCTCCAGCGCGGGGATGCGGGGTGTGCCGCCGGGCGTCACCAGGAGCGCTCGGCCGAAGCCCGGCCCCACCACACCGCCATCGGCAAGCGCATACAGGGACTGCACCATCTGGTACCCGTTGCCCTGAGGATCCCCGAAGGGGTTCAGCCACGAGTCCACGCGCACCCCGATGCGCGGCACGACGGCCCAGATGAAGAGGGAGCCCGCCGCGAACAGCGCGAGACCGATTCCGGCGTAGGACGCCCGCCCGGTGGCCAGGTAGAGCATGGCAAGGAAGACGCCGAAGAAGAGCAGGGCGGTGCCGAAGTCGTTCAGCACCACCACCGCTGCCAGCGCGGCGCCCCAGAACAGCACGATCGGTCCGAGGTGGCGCAGTGACGGCAGGTCGATCCCGAATCGGCGTTCGGTGGGGATCGCCAGCACCTCGCGCTTCTCCCGCAGGTAGCCGGCGAGGAAGATCGCCATGAGCACCTTGGCCAGTTCACCCAGCTGGATGGTCTGCCCGCCTCCCACGGAGATCCATAGGCGTGATCCGTTGATCTCGGTGCCAAAGAGCATGGTCGCCACCAGCAGGCCCACGGCGCTCAGGCCGATGACGTATCGGTAGCGCTCCAGTACGCGATGGTCGGGAAGAAACACGATCACCCCGCAGAAGACGACGCCACCGAGCGTCACCCAGATCGCCTGGTCACCCGCGAGCCCCGGGTCGATGCGGTACAGCGTGGCGAGGCCCGTGCCCGTGAGCGCTGCGATGATCGGAACGAGGTAGGGGTCGGCGAGGGGTGCGCGCAGCCTGAGCACGGCGTGCATGACCACGAAGACCATGGCCACCCCGAGGCCCATCTGCCACGGTCCGGCCTCCAGGCGGTCGGCGTGCGCGGATGCCGCCGCGGCCATACCCAGCAGGCCCAGCAGCAGCGCGGGGATCAGGAATCCCAGTTCGCGGGTGCGAATGCTCATCCGCGTCTCGTGCGCGACGTGCCACGTGCCCGCGCGGGCACGGCGGGGGAAACCTGCGGGATCGCCCACTCCGCGGGCATTCCGTAGCGCCACATCAGACGGGCTGCCAGTGCGGTGGCCTCGCCCTCGCCCTGAATGCCCTGATCCAGCGCGGAGGGTTCTGCGGCCAGCACGGTCGCGGCGGGGATTCCCAGGGAGCGGCCGTCATCGAGCAGTGAGATGCCGACGAGAGACCACGGCAGGCCTCCGTACAGGCGCACCTGACCCGAGTCGTCAGCCTGCACCACGTGCGAGCGCGATGACGCCCAGGCGAGACCTCCTGCCACGATGCCGATGCCCAGCAGGGCCGCGACACCCGCGATGAACACGCGCGATCGTGTGGTGTGGACCCGTTCAAGCACCCGGCCCGGCTCCGGCGACCGCCCCGTGCGGGCGGAGGGCTCCACCATGGGTCGGGGCAGTGTGGTCATTCGCCGCGTGGACGGTGCGATCACCACGGGTTCGGGCACCGGAGCCGTAACGCCCGTGTCGATGCGAGCGAGCACCACGGTGGCGTTGTCCTCACCGCCCGCGGCATCTGCGGCCTCCAGCAGCGCCCGCGCGACGTCGTCGAGGGTCCCGCCCAGTCCGAGCGCCGCGTCGATTCCGGAGTCCCCGATGGCCGCCGACACACCATCGGTGCACAGCAGAACCACGTCGCCCGGCTCCACCCGAACATGGAAGGCATCGGCGGTCACCCGCTCCGACGCCCCCAGCGCACGGGTGATGACGTTGCGCTGCGGGTGGCGGTCCGCCTGCTCCTCGGTCAGGGCGCCGCCGCGCACCAACTCGGCCACGACCGAGTGATCATCGGTCAGCCTGCGCAGGTTGCCGTCACGCACCAGATACGCGCGGGAGTCGCCCACATGCACCACGTACAGGCGATCGTCGCCGGCCAGCAGGCAGGCGGTCACGGTGGTGCCCATCCCGGCCCGCCCGGAATCCCCTGCCGCGGCACGGCGAATGTCCCCGTTGGCGCGCTCGATCGCGCGTTTGAGATCGCCCGGCCGGGGCTGGGGCGGCAGGGCGTCAAGCGCCCGCACGGCCATGCCGGCCGCCACCTCACCGGCCTGGGCGCCGCCCATGCCGTCGGCCACCGCCACGATCGGGGGACGCACGAGGTGACGGTCCTCGTTGTGGCCACGAACGCGACCCACGTCGGTGGCCCGTGCGATCTCGACCAGGGCGAGGTTGCTCGTCACCCTGTCGCCGCCGCCTCCCGGGTGACGGCCTCCACCCGCGCCAGCACGACCGTCACGTTGTCCGGTCCGCCCGCGGCATTCGCACGTTCCACCAGGCCGCGTGCGGCCTCCTCCAGCGTGCCGCACGACTCCACCGCCGCCAGGATGTCGGGGTCCCCCACGGGGCCGGAGAGCCCGTCGGTGCACAGCAGCACCACGTCCCCGATCGCGAGTTCCACGCGACGGGCATCCACCTGAACCTCTGCATCGGCGCCCAGGGCCCGTGTGATGACGTGGCGTGCCGGGTGGGTCCCTGCATCGGCCTCGGTCAGCGCCCCACGACGCACCATCTCGGCGACAACCGAGTGGTCATCGGTCAGCTGGGTGATCTGACCGGCCCGGATGAGGTAGGCGCGAGAGTCCCCCACGTGCACCAGATAGAGGACACCCGCCTCGAGCAGCGCAGCGGTCATCGTGGTGCCCATTCCCTCAAGGGCGGGATCGTCCGCCGCGACCTCGACGATGTCCCGGTTCGCCTGCTGCAGAGCCGTGAGCAGATCGGCGGGGTCGGCGGTTCCCCCGACGTCACGCAGGGCATCCACGGCCATGCGTGCGGCCGTCGCCCCGCCGCGGTGGCCGCCCATGCCATCGGCCACGGCGAACAGGGGTGGCGCGAGCAGGTCCAGGTCCTGGTTCTCCGATCGCACGCGCCCGACATCGGTGGCGGAGGCCAACTCGGTCAATGCGAGGTCCGCACGCACCGCTACTCCTCCCACCTGAGTGTGGTCTCGCCCACGCGGACCTCATCGCGAAGGTGCAGTTGCTGCTCGCCCGAGATGCGCTGGCCGTTCACGAAGGTGCCGTTGAGAGAGCCCAGATCCTCGACGAACCAGAAGTGCCCGCGGCGGAACACACGCGCGTGTGTGTGGGAGATGAACTGGTCGGTCACCGGGATGCGGCTGGACTTGGACCGCCCGATCGTGGCGCCCCCGGCCACGTCGTAGGAGGTGCCCTCGGGGAGAGACGATGAGCGTGTCACCAGCAGAAACGGTTCGGCCGCCGCTGCTGCGCGTGCGGCCTCGGGGCTGACCGGTGTCGGACGGGCGGTCGGCGCCTTTACGGCGGAGACACCCACCATGGTGGCCGCTGCCGCGCCCGGGGTCGCGGCCGCACGCGGCGCGGATGCCTGCGGCGTCGCCTCGATCTCCGCCGTGCGCAGAGCGCGGGTGGACGCCCGAACCACCGACGCGATGAACAGATAGAGGAGCAGGAGAAAGACGACCTGCCCGATGATGAGCCCCGTCTCGGTCACCGTGTCCCCCGAGTCATGCGGACGGGCGAGGCCGTCCCGCGGTGCTCATCGGCGCTCCACTGTGATCTCGGCGCCACCCAGGCTCACGAGATCTCCGTCACGCAGCCCATGGCGCAGGATTCGCCGCCCGTTCACCTCGACGCCATTCGTCGACCCCAGGTCCACCAGCAGGTAGTCGAGGCCCTCATGCCGGATCTCGGCGTGCACGCGGCTCACGTTGGAATCGGGCACCACGATGTCGCAGTCGCGGCTGCGACCCAGGGTGGTGACCTTCTGCGATACGCGGTGGGGCTGCCCACCCACATAGACGGTTACCTGTTCGCGCACGAGGCCTGCCGCGCGCGCCTGCTCGGCGGACAGAACCTGTGTGCCGCTCACGGCCTCGAGCGCCTCATTCGGAAGTGGCTCGGAGGGTGCCGGCGGCGCTGCCGCCGGCACCTCCCCGGGCACCTCGATGCCGGGGCGCCCCGGGTCGACCATGCGACACGCGATTCCGAACTCGCCGGGGCGCAGGTCGGAGTCGGTCTCCAGTCGGATGCGTGGCATCGACAGCAGCGACAGGCCCTCGCTGCGCGCATGCGCCTCGAGGTAGGTGCCGAGCTCGGCCACCAGCGCCGACTCGTAGCTGGCGAACTGGCGGCGGTCGGTTGGGGCCAGGTACACGGTGTACTGGTTGGGTACGTAGACCCGCGACACCGAGATGGTCTTGTGATCCTCCATCTCGCGCGCCAATCGGCGCGCGAGCTCCACTGGCTGGAGCGAGCTGCGGAACATGCGGCCGAAGGTCTTCTCGACCAGGCCCTCGATCTTCTGTTCAATGCTTCGGAGTGCGCTCATCCCACCATGCCGCTGAGGGAGGCGGCTCGCCCGGTGCCGCCACGTATGAGTGTGCGCCAGGGCCGGGCTGCCCAGACAATGGCGAGGATAGCCGAGGGAATGACTGCTCCGACTGCCCAGAGTCCCCCGCCACCCAGGATTCCGGCCGCCACGGTAACTCCGGCAGCCCAGAGAACGGCTGCCGACACCCGCGAGCGACCCCGTGCGCGCACCACGAGGGGCCACGCCAATGCGGCCGCGATCATCACCAGGCAGCCGAATATCGCCGCCGGATGGGCGCGAACGGGGGCCACAAGGGCGTCTGCCGCGGTCATGGGCGACATGGACCCCGCCAGGGAGTTCCACGCGGGCGGCACCTCGACACCGGTGAACACGAATGAGGATGCTCCCGCGATGCACTGCCAGACGAGCACGGCGACCATGCCCGACACCGCTGCCCAGATGCGCGCCGATGTGGTGCGCGCAGACCCGGCGGCGATCGCGTAGAGGGGCAGGAGCCCCCAGACGGCCAGGAGCGGTGCGAGGGCCGGAAGCAGCACGAGGCGCCCGTGGCGAGCCCCTGTCAGCACCATGATCAGGGCGATGATGATTCCGACACCGGTGAGGGCGGGGGCCACGGGCGCGGTTGCCCCGGCGGCGAGGAGCACCAGGCCAAGGGCGGCGAGAGATGGCCGCCAGGCGCCGAGCGCCCCCGCGAGCGCGGTGATTCCCACAGTGCCCACGATGCTCATGTTCAGGCCGCGCTCGGCGATCATGACGCCAAGCAGGGCAGCGCCCCCGCCCGTGAGCATGGGTGGAATCGGGCCCGAGAGCAGGGCCATTGCCCGACGGCCCCGGCCCTCGGGCAGGGCGGTGGCCTCGGCACGCACGGCACGCGCGAGGCGCTCGGCCGTGGGCCGGGCCTCGGGGTGCAGGGAAAGACCCGCATCGATCGACCGTGCAAGTCGTTCCGGAAGGTCGGGCCGGAGGTTTCGGATGGGCGGTACCTCGCCCAGGGCGGCCCTGCGCGCAGTGTCGGCCGGGGATGCGCCGAGCAGCGGGTTCCGTCCGGTCAGGCCCTCGTAGAGAACCAGTGTGGCGGCCCACACGTCGGCGGCTCCCGTCACCTGCTCACCCAGGGCCTGTTCCGGGGCCATGTAGGCCATCGTGCCCACCACGCCGCCGGTCTGGGTCATTCCCGCCTCGCCCGAGAGTCGTGCCACTCCCAGGTCGGCCAGCCGCGCACGCGCACTGTGGTCCACCAGGATGTTCGCCGGCTTGACGTCGCGATGGATGACCCCGCGCTCATGTGCATGGGCCAGGGCCTCGAGAACATCGGCGGCCATCTCCGCCGCCGCCCGGTCGCCGGGGGGCGTATCGGCGTATACGCGCTCCAGAGAGGGCCCGTCGATCAGCTCGGACACGAGATACAGCGACTTGCTGTCCTCGCCCCAGTCCAGCATGCGCACCATCCCGGGGTGCTCAAGCCGCGCGGCTGCGCGGATCTCGGCCCCCACGCGCCTCTCCAGACCAAGCTCGACAGGGATCTCCTTTACCGCAACCGCGCGACCCGTGGCGCGATCCAGGGCCCGATACACACACGACGTGGCCCCGCGTCCGATGACCGACTCGAGGTCATAACGGCCGAGGACGCGCACGCGATCGTGGGCGCGGGTGGGTGATGTCAGGGAACCGGGCATGTGCATGAGGCGAAGCCCCCTTCCACTGGCGGCGAAGGAATCCTTGTGGCCGCGCCGAACGAACAGCCGATCGTAGCCACGATTCGTGCCGTGCCACTGCGCGGGGGGTGCGCTAGCATCGCCCGTCATCGAATGGCCACCGGGCGAGTGGTGGAATTGGTAGACACGCTAGGTTCAGGATCTAGTGCTCGAAAGAGCTTGGGGGTTCGAGTCCCCCCTCGCCCATCACACACACCGCGCCGGCATCCGGCGCGCATTCGCCCCGAGGCGGCTGTGCCGTTTCGTGGCGGGGGGTCGCTGAAGTGGATGTAGACGACACCGGTACCGGGTTCGGCCAGGCCGATCAGCCCACGGGCGTGTCGGGCCCGCTGCCCGACGACGCGCCCTCGGGGCCGCGCGAGCGACTCTCGCGTGCGTCCGGTGGCGGACGCCGTGGCGGGCGCGGAGGCCGCCCCACCGGGCGGCGCGGCGGCTCGGGCGGCGGCTCGGGCGATGGTCCGCGGCGCCCACGGCCGTCGAAGGCAGGCGGCGCGGCCGCCCTGCAGAAGCCCGCCGTGCGCATCGCGCTCGCGGTCGTCGGTCTGGTCATCGTCATCCTCATCCTCACGCTCGCCATTCAGAGTTGCCGTCGTGGGCAGCTGGAGGACTCGTACAAGTCGTACATGGGCGAGGTCACCACGGTGGTCGGCGCATCGGTGAAGGAGGGCGATGCCCTCCAGGAGGCTCTGGCCAACAAGCAGGGCCAGACGCCGCAGGAGCTTCAGGTACAGGTGCGGGACATCGCCACGCAGGCACAGGGCCTTGTGGGCCAGGCCGAGGGCCTGTCCCCGCCAGACACCCTGTCCGCACCCAACCAGAGCCTTGTCACCGCCCTGCAGTACCGCGTCACCGGCCTGCGCGCGCTGGCCGACTCGTTGCCGTCGGTGGTCGACTCCAAGAATCGTGCGTACTCATCGGCCACGCTGGCCAGCGCCATGCAGCGCTTTCTCGCGAGCGACATCATCTATCAGGACTCCTTCGTGGGTCCTGCCAAGAGGGCTCTTGCCGCCGCCGACGTGACGGGTGTGCAGGTGCCGGATCGCGATCTGTTCCTGTCCGGCGTGCGCGCCGATCAGGCATCGCCCACCGGTGCGGCCCAGCTGATCCCGGCGCTGCAGCGCACGGGCGGCAGCGCCACCACCACTGACTCCAGCGGTGGCGTGCATGGCACCGGCATCGTGTCGGTGCAGGCACTTCCCGCGGGCGTTGATCTGACGGCCGACTCCGAAACCACTCTCAAGGCGTCCGACAAGTTGCAGTGGCAGATCACCGTGGAGAACGCGGGTGACTTCCAGGAGAACGCCGTGATCGTGCGTGCAACCTTCGCCAGCGTTGCGAACCCGAAGGACGCGCAGACCGTGGAGAAGGAGATCCCGCAGATCGCCCCGGGCTCGCAGCAGCCGGTGACACTGCCGGGCCCGAAGAGCCCCACGTTCGGCGAGGCGGCAAGCCTCAAGGTCGAGGTGGTGCCGGTGCCGAACGAGAAGCGCACCGACAACAATCGGGCCGAATACCCCATCAAGATCGTCTTCTAGTGCCCCGGGTCGAGCGCGACCCGGGGCGGCGGGACCACGTTGGGTGACGTCGCCGCCTGGTGGCTCATCATCGTCGCGGTGCCTGGCGTGCTGGCCCTGGCGGCCTGCGTGGTCCTGGGTGTGCTGCTGGCGCGTGTGCGGCGCGATCAGCGCGTGCTGATGCCCGATGGCGCTCAGGTGCCGGTGGTGCAGACCCAGGCCGACATCCAGCGCGCACACATGCGCCTGGAACAGGCCATCGTGGACCTGCGCTCCATCGTCGAGGACTCCGGCGCACGCACCGAGGATGAGTTCCGTGGCGTTCTGCGCATGGTCGGCGTTGTGAGATTCGATGCCTATCAGGACATGGGCGGCATGCAGTCGTGGTCGGTGGCGCTGCTCGACGGCGAGAGGACCGGCGCCGTGGTGACCTCACTTCATGCCCGCGATCACGCCCGGGTGTACGTGAAGCAGCTGACCGCCGGCGTGCCCTCCCAGCCCCTCTCGCCCGAGGAGGCCCAGGCGGCCGGTATCGCGGGGGGCGCGGAGTGAGCGGGCGCATCGGCTATCTGGGCCCCCGGGGCACGTTCTGCGAGGAGGCCCTCATCGGCATGATCGGCCCCGAGGCGGCGGCGGGTGAGGTGCCGTACCAGAGCATCGCCGCGTGTTTCGATGCAGTGGCCTGCGGCGCGGTTGACCAGGCGCTGGTGCCCATCGAGAACGCCATCGAGGGTGGTGTCACGGAGACCCTGGACCAACTGGTGGAGCACCAGGGCCGCATCGTCATCCGTGGCGAGACGATCCATCCGGTGCACCAGCACCTGATTGCGCGCCCGGGCCTGGCCCTTGGCGACATCCGCACGGTGATGAGCCACCCGCACGCGACCGCCCAGTGCCAGCGCTGGCTGCGCAGCGCGCTTCCCGATGCCGAGATCGCCGCGGCGGTATCCACGGCCGATGCCGTACGCGCCGCCGTGGCCAGCGACGACCCGGTGGCCGCCATCGGCACGCACAGGGCCGCCGAGATCTACGCCGGCACGATCCTTGCCGATGACATCGCCGACACCTCCGAGAACCACACACGCTTCGTGCTGATCGGCACCGAGGAGGCCGATGCCTCTGGCACGGGGGCATTCACCACGTCGATCGTGTGTGCCATCCGTCGTGACCGCCCGGGTGCCCTGCTGTCGATCCTGCAGGAGTTCGCGCTGCGCGCCGTCAACCTGACGCGCCTGGAGAGTCGCCCCGCCAGGACGGGCCTCGGCCGGTACCTGTTCTTCATCGATGCGGAGGGCAGTCGCGCGCGCGACCTGCCGCTTTCGACGGCGCTCACCGCAATCGAGGAGGGCGATATCGCGCACGTGATCCCCCTGGGGTCCTACCCGGCTGCAACGCACTCCGCGTAGCGCCGCGGGTCGCGGCTACACTCCCTGCCGGCGGGGATCGCGGCCCGTGGGGGTCGTGTGCTGCCGCCCCGAAGGGGGTGATGACGCAGAACGTTCTGGTCCTGAACGCGACCTACGAGCCCATCAACGTGTGCTCGACGAGACGCGCCATCGTGCTGCTGCTCAAGGAGAAGGCGGAGATCCTGGAGCACGCCACGCGGCCGATTCGCGGCGTGGCGCATGACTTCCCCTCGCCGCACGTGATCCGCCTGGTCTATCGCGTGCGCGTGCCGCGGTATGAGGCGCGCCGCATCACCCGCCGCGCCCTCTTCGCGCGCGACGACTACGAGTGCCAGTACTGCGGCAGTCGCTCGCGCCTCACCGTGGACCACGTGGTTCCCAAAAGTCGTGGGGGAGACTCTTCGTGGCACAACGTGGTCACGTCATGCGCGCCCTGCAACTCCCGCAAGGGCAGCGCGCTGTGCCATGAGATCGCGATGTTCCCCCGCACCCCGCCACGCCCGCCCGCTCCGGCAGTGTTCATCGCGGTGGCCGCCCAGAGGCGACCGGAGGCGTGGGCGCCCTACCTGGCCGTGGCGGCCTGATCCATCTGCCGCCCCTCGCGGCGCGCGACCTGACGGGTGCCACCCGGTCGCTGCCGGACGATCTTCCGGCCGACCCCACGGCGGTCGTGCACGCGTTCGTCGGGTTCCTCGTGCCCGAGGCCGAGGGCCATGCGCTCGAGGAGATCCAGGAGGCCTTCGTGGCCCGGGCCAATCGCAGTGGCTGAGCTCGTCGTGGCCCGTATGCCCGCGAACATCTGGCTTGTTCGCCACGGCGCCACCGAGTGGAGTGTGGGCGGCCGCCACACGGGTCGCACGGACATTCCGCTGCTTCCCGAGGGTCGCGCGCGCGCGACCACTCTGGCCCCGGCGCTGTCGGGACACCCCTTCTCCCTGGTCCTCACCAGCCCTCTCTCGCGTGCCCGTGACACCGCAGCGCTGGCAGGCTTCCCGCATGCGGAGCCTGAGCAGGACCTTCTTGAGTGGGACTACGGCGACCAGGAAGGCCTGACCAGCACCCAGATCCGCGAGCACGATCCGGGCTGGAGCATCTGGTGGGGTCCGATTTCGAACGGTGAAGCCATCGACGACGTGGCCACCCGTGTGCGGCGCGTACTCGACCGCGCCGATGCCGCGGGGGGCGACGTGCTCCTGTTCGCCCATGGGCACGTTCTGCGCATGCTCACGGCCGTGAGGCTGGGCTTGCCCCCGACGTCCGGCGCGCACTTCGTGCTCGACCCCGCCACGGTCTCGGTGATCGGGCATGAGCATGAATGGCCGGCCCTCCTGCGCTGGAACGCCCCGCCCTGATCGCGGCGTCGCCCGGCGCGGTGGGGGGCGTGGGGTGGCATCATCACGGTGCGCCCTCGTAGCTCAGGGGATAGAGCACAGGTTTCCTAAACCTGGTGTCGCAGGTTCGAATCCTGCCGAGGGCACTTGAGTTGCACCTGAAAAACGCTGACGCTGACGTGTGTGCGGACGCATGAATCAACTGCGGGAACCGGCGGTGTGCACGCGCGGCATCAGGACCTCATACCTCGAGTTGCCATCGTGGGGGTTGGCCACGACCCCACCCGGGCGAGTCGCACCTCGCGTATAGGGCCTCCGCGACGTGGGAACCGCTGCGTCTGGCAGCGCGGTGAGGGCGTGAGGCGTGATTCCGCCGCTTCATCGGGCGAAGAAGAAGTCCCCGGAGGGCAGGAAAGCCCGACGAGCCGAACCCTCATGGTTGAGGCCGCCGGGAGGTTCGCTCCGCCGAGGAATCCCTGGTCCCGCGTTGGCCACTCCACGGCACCCGGATGACCCCACGCGCTGATCGGATGTGCGATCGGGAGTGGCGTCATCGAGAACGCGCCCGTCGCTCGTCGTCCAGTTGCGCATCGCGTTACCGGCTCCTCCCACCAGCACATCGGAGGATGTCCCGCTCGTCGTGGAACTTTGGGCGGCGACCTCCTCGGTTGTCACGGAGACGGCGAGATCGAGCTCGATCGCCAGGGTCAGCGTGGCGAGTTTCCGGTCGCCGATGATCCGACGGAATTGGCGCTCGGCCTCAAGCATTCCGGCGGCGCCACAGGTGTTGGCGAGGGCGAGGTCCTCGGGCATCCCGGAGCGCAGCAGGGAGAACGTCTCGGGCCTGCCCTGGCCTGAGGTCGCCACGCGTAGTACGGGCCCGGCCGGCGGAGGGGCTACCTGATGTGGAGGTTGATGCCGAGGAGCAGAAGCGGCCAGAGGACGACGGCCAGCAGCGCTGACAGGAGGGGCTTGAAGGTGGTGGCGTGCTCGAAGTAGTGGTGTGAGGACGCGACCACGACCCCGACGACCAAGTAGACGAGACTGACGATTCCGGATCTCATCCTGCCACCACCCTCCGGTCGTGGAATCGCCTGGCCGCGGTACGGCCGGTGCGAGGCGGCGTGAGCGACCGCCGCGGCTGGCCTGCCACGGGGCCGGACGGCGTCATGTCCGCGCGCGCGGGGTTGCTCATCTCCTCTCGGCCCTGTCCTTCGGGTCCTCACGCGCGTCCGGCACCGTGCCGACGGTCGAGTCGAGCGTGCCCGTGAGCGTGCCCTTGCCCTCTTGGCGCTCCCCTTCGCGTGCGGTCTCCTCGTCGCCGGGGACGGCGCTGAGGGCCTGCTTCGCGCGGCCGCTGATCTTGTCGGTCTTCTCGCCCATGGCGGACCCTTCCGGGGTTGTCGTGGGTTGTGGCCGAGACACGTCGTTCTCGCGACGACGAACCACTCCAAGGATGTCGATGGTCACGGCGAATGCCGGCGGACGTTGCGGACGCCATCGCCGCGATCCACAGGTGGCTCTGGCGCGCGCCATCGCCTCACCGTGGCCTCAACCCGGATAAACCCATGCTCACGACTGTACGCCCGAATCGCTGCACGGTCATCCATCGCTCCGACTGAGGAAGTCGCGTGGAACCCCCGGCAAGTGACGGGAGCGGGTAGCGGCGGGTCTCCCCACCGCTCACCACCACCGGCCGAGTCCGCTCGGGGTCCACCACCCGGTGCTCTAGCCTGCCGCGGTGCCCGCGCCGCCCCCCGTGATCCTGCTGCCCCCGTCCGAGGGCAAGGCCCCTGCCGGGAATGGCCCCGTCGCGGGGCTCGGCGAGCACGGGCTATTCGGTTCCCTGGCGAGCGATCGTGCAGCCATTCGGGATGCCACTCGCCGTGTTCTTCGAAACCGGGCTGCCGCGGAGAGGCTTCTGGGCGTGCGAGGCGTGCATCTCGATCGTGCGCTCAATGAATGGCGCCATCTGGACACCGCTCCCGGCATGCTCGCCTGCCATCGTTACTCGGGGGTGGTGTGGGGCGCGCTTGGCGTGGCGCACATGCCCCCAGCCGTGCGGCGGCGGATGCTGTCGCGGGTGGTGGTGCCCTCGGGGCTGTGGGGGCTGGTGGCAGCTGGGGATGCCATTCCCGCCTATCGCCTGAAGATGGGCACCCGGGTTGTGCCCGTGGGCCTGCTCTCGGCGTTCTGGCGACCGCGAATCTCGCCTCTGCTGGCAGCTCGTGCCCGGCGGGGCATCATCATCGACCTGCTGCCGACCGAGCATGCGGCCGCGTTCGACCCGGTGGAATTTCGCCCGAACGCCTGGGTTCGCGTGGAGATCGTGGACGAGGGCCCCGGTGGGCGCCGGTCGGTGGGACATGCCGGCAAGAGCCTGAAGGGGCTGCTGGCCCGCGCGATCCTGGACCAGGACGCCCGTACGGCCACCGACGTCGCCGACCTACGCGTGCCGGGTCTGGCCCCGGGCATCAGGGATGGGCCGGATGGAAACACAATCGTGTTCATCCGGGAGGGCTGATCACATGACCACCCTGCAGGCGGTGATCGTGGCCCTGCTGGTGCTCGCGTGCGCCGTCAATGGCACACGCACGGTCATTCTGTGGCGGCGCGACATGGCGCAGATCGGCGAGCGCCACGGCCCTCTTCGTCGTGGTGCTCGCCATCAATGCCTGGGTGCTCGTGGCGAACGGCGAGGGCCGCCCGCCACCCGCACCGCTACTTCTTCTTCGGTGCAGCCTTCTTGGCCGGAGCCTTGGCCACGGGCTTCGCAGTCGCCTTGGCAGCGGGCTTCGCAGCGGGCTTTGCAGTCGCCTTGGCCGCAGGCTTCGCGGCCGGCTTCTTCGTCGCCACCTTCGCAGCCGCTTTGGCCGGAGCCTTGGCCACGGGCTTCGCAGCCACCTTGGCCGGAGCCTTCGCCGCGGGCTTCGTCGCCACCTTCGCAGCCGCTTTGGCCGGAGCCTTGGCCACGGGCTTCGCAGCCACCTTGGCCGGAGTCTTCGCCGCGGGCTTCGCAGCCACCTTGAGA
>Ga0209514_10004843_pt1 | contig 17773 bp, 11 predicted proteins | sample Subgrocontami58m_FD_187452 | JGI IMG/M metagenome (GOLD analysis project Ga0209514, IMG submission 187452) | Subsurface groundwater microbial communities from S. Glens Falls, New York, USA - GMW37 contaminated, 5.8 m (SPAdes) (version 3) | ecosystem: Environmental > Aquatic > Deep subsurface >...
CCGCCTCCGGACCGCCCGACTGGGCGCCCTCTTCTGTCGCGCTGCTTCCGGACCGCCCGCCTGGGCGGTCCTCGCAGCTTGCCTCTCGCGGCTTGATTCTCCGCGATGCCTCTTGGCATCGCGTCGTCGTCGCGCCTCGCTGATGGCCAGAATCGCCTTCGGATACTGGGCACCCTTCTCCGGGGCGCGGTACTTGGCCGGCCCACGGCGCGGGCTGGCGCGGGCTGGTTGGACGGTTCTCGCAAACCAAGTGCCCCGGAGCGCGGCGCACGCTTCCTTCCGCAATCCGAGGCGCGAGCGGGCACGACGGTTGCGGCTGGGACCCAGGAGTCCTTCGGAAGCGCTGTTTGCGCGCGGTTTTCCCCGCGCGACCGGAAAAGTCCCCCACGTCTCCGCCGTGAACGCTTGCCAATCGGCTACTTGATATGAGCGCGCTTCACGCCGAGGGAGCCCCCATGCCCGAACCGCGTGTCGTCCTGCCGGACCGCATGAACGCCGCCGAACTTCTCGTGGACGCGAACGTCGAGGCAGGCCGCGGCGCGAAGACCGCGATCGTCGACGCCGCGACCGGAACCGCCACTACCTACGAGGAGATCCTCCGCCTCTCCTGCCGCTTCGGCAACGCCGTGCGCGAACTGGGCGTGCGCATGGAAGAGCGGGTCATGCTCGTCCTCCCCGACTCGGTGGAGTTCGTCGCGTCCTTCTTCGGCGCGATCCGGATCGGAGCCGTCCCGATCCCGACGAACACGCTCCTCAAGCCACACGAGTACGAGTACCTTCTGAACGACAGCCGCGCGCGCGTCCTCGTGGTCCACGAATCGCTGCTGCCGGCGCTCGAGCCGGTCCTCCACGAGGCCCGCGGGCTCCGCCACACCGTCGTCGTCGGAAACGCCGGTCGCGACCGCATCTCCTGGCGCGACTTCACCGAGGCCGCGTCCCCCGAACTCTCTCCCGAGCTCATGTCCCGCGACGACGCCTGCTTCTGGCTCTACAGCTCCGGCACCACCGGCTTCCCCAAGGGCGCCGTGCACCTGCAGCACGACATGTTCGTCGCGGCCGACCTCTACGCGCTCCCTACCCTCGGCCTCACCCCCGCCGACCGCACCTACTCCCTCGCCAAGCTCTTCTTCGCCTACGGCCTCGGCAACGGCCTCTATTTCGCCTTCCGCGCCGGCGCGACCACGATCCTCAACCCCGCCCGGCCCGACCCCGTCCGCAACTTCGAGATCATCGAGCAGTATCGCCCCACCGTCTTCTACGGCGTCCCCACCGGGTACGCGCGCATGCTGGACGTCCCCGCCGCCGCGAAGCGGTTCGACACCCGCAGCCTCCGCCTCTGCGTCTCCGCGGGAGAGGCCCTGCCCGCGGCGCTGTGCGAAACCTGGAAACGGGAGTTCGGAGTGGAGATCCTCGACGGGATCGGCTCTACCGAGATCCTGCACATTTTCATTTCGAACCGCGCGGGCCGCGTGAAGCCGGGCTCGACCGGCGAGGTCGTGCCGGGCTACGAGGCCCGGATCGTGGACGAGAAGGGAAGCGAGGTCCCGGACGGCGCCGTGGGCGATCTGCTCATCCGGGGCGATTCGACGTGCGCCGGCTACTGGAATCAGCACCAGAAGACGAACGAGACGATTCTCGGTCCTTGGATCCGCACGGGGGACAAGTACCTGCGCGACGCGGACGGGTACTACTGGTACCAGGGGCGCTCCGACGACATGCTCAAGGTGGGCGGCATGTGGGTTTCGCCGGTCGAGGTCGAGAACGCGCTGGCCGCGCATCCCGCGGTGCTGGAGAGCGGAGTCGTCGGCTTCGTCGATTCGGCCGGGCTGGTGAAGGTCAAGGCAACCGTGGTGCTCAAGTCGGGGAGAGCGGGTTCGCAAGAGCTGACGGCGGAGCTTCAAACGTTGGTGAAGGAGAGGATCGGGGCCTTCAAGGCGCCGCAGTGGGTCGAGTACGTCCCGGAACTGCCGAAGACCGCGACTGGAAAGACCCAGAGGTACAAGCTTCGCTGATGGAACCCACTGGTCCATGGCACCCATCGCAGTCACCTGAGGTGGAACGCGTGATCCGATTCCGCCGCTTCCTCTGGCTTGCCGCCGGACTCCTGGCCACCCTCTGCGTCGCCGGCGCAGCCTTCGCCAACCACTTCTGGCGCGAGCCCGTCCTCACCCCCGCCATCCGCGGCGAACTCCTCGCGCGGAAACTGGGCTGCTTCGCCTGCCACGGCGCCGAAGGACGCGGCGGCGTCGCGAATCCGGGCGCCCGCGGCGGCGCGGTCCCCGGCTGGGACGGGCCGACCGTCACGATGTTCGCGCAAGACGAACAGGAGATTCGCGAGTGGATCCTCGACGGCGCCCCGCGCCGGCTGAAAGAGGCCGGCCCAAGCCCCGCCCCCTTCATCCCCATGCCCGCCTACCGCGGACGCCTGAACGACCGGGAACTCTCCGACCTCGTCGCCTACTTCAACGCCGTGTCCGGCGGATTCGGCGACATCCCCGAGGCCGCGTACGAAGGACGGACGGTCGCCGTCCGCGTCGGGTGCTTCGGTTGCCACGGGCCGTCGGGCGCGGGCGGCGGCCTGAACCCGGGGAGTTTCAAGGGACACATCCCGGCCTGGGACGGCGAGGAATTCGCGGCGCTGGTCCGCGACGACGCCGAGCTCCGCGAGTGGATCCTCGACGGGCGCCCCAAGCGGCTGTGGGACAACCCGGCGGCGCGTCATTTCCTCGAAGGACAGACGATCCACATGCCCGCCTACGGCCCGCATCTGACGGACGACGAGGTCGCCAAACTCGTCGCCTACATCCGGTGGCTGCGGAAAGGAAAACCATGAGAAGCCGCACCAGTGCGGCGCTGGGGCTCGCGATGGCCGCGGCGCTCGCGACCGACCTTTCGAGCAACGACGCGGTGCCGCGCGCGCCGGAGGGGCGGCCGGCCGCCCCCGTCTACCGCTCGCCCAACCACGTCTGCGTCTCCGCCGACGGGACCCGCGCGTACGTCGTGAACGCCACCTCGGACTCCGTCTCGGTCCTTGACATCCGCGGCCGGAAGGTCGTCGGCGAAATCGCCGTCGGCGCGCGCCCGGTCCACGCCGCCCTCTCCCGCGACGGCCTCAGCCTCTTCGTGAGCTGCCTCTGGGCCGGCCGGATCGACGTGGTGGCGCTGGCCGAGGGCAGGGTGGTCCGCGCGATCCAGGCGGGCGAGGAGCCCTACGGCGTCACCGTTTCGCGGGACGGCGGCAGGCTGTTCGTGGCCAATTCGCTCTCGGACACGGTTTCCGTCCTCGCCGCGGAATCGGGAAAGACGCTCTCGGAGTTCCCGGTCGGGCGCTCGCCGCGCGACATCGCCGAGACGCCCGACGGATCGCGGCTCGTCGTCTCCAACGGCCTCGCGCGCGGCCTGTCGGTCGTCGATCCCGCCGCGGGCCGCGAGCTCGAACGCCGGGACCTCGGCCGCGCCTCCCTGACGCGGCAGGTCGCCTGCACGAAGGACGGCCGCTGGGCGTTCGTCGCGGGCATCCTCTCCCACGACGAGACCGTGTCCCTCCAGATGGAGCGCGGCTGGATCCACTCCAACGGGTTCTCCGTCGCCGACCTCACCCGCCCCGGGCACCGCGTCACGCTCCTCCTCGACCGCCTGCTCTCCGGCGCCGCGAACCCGTGGGGGCTCGTGCTCTCCTCCGACGAGAAGCGGATGTACGTCAGCCTGTCCGGGATTCACGAAGTCGCGATCGTGGACGTGCCCGAGTGCCTCCGGCTCGTCGCGGAGGCCACGCCGGACCGGGTGAAGCCTCTCGAAGAGGACGTCGAGATCCTGGAACGGCGCCGCATCGCGCGCCGGTTCGACGCGGGCGGGCTCGGCCCGCGCGGAATCGCCCTGAGCGAGGCGACCGGCGAACTCCTCGTCGCCAACTACTTCAGCGACTCCGTGAGCGTCCTCGACGCGGAAACCGGCGCCCTCCGCGCGGTCGTCCCGCTCGGGCCGCCGCAGGAGATGTCGCTCTGGCGGAAGGGCGAGCTGCTGTTCAACGACGCGCGCATCACGTACCAGACCTGGTTCAGTTGCACGAGCTGCCACCAGGAAGACGCGACGGTGGACGGACTCAACTGGGACCTCCCGAACGACGGGCTCGGCAACGCCAAGAACGCGAAGTCGCTGCACGACGCGCACGACACCCCGCCCTCGATGTGGTCGGGCGTGCGCACCAGCATGGACGCCGCGGTCGCCGCCGGACAGCGCTTCCAGGGCTTCCTTCCCGTCCCCGAAAACCACCGTGCGCTGATGGAGTATTTCGGGAAACCGGAGCGCGCGCCCAGCCCGCACCGCGGGCGGAACGCGGAGGCGCTGCGGCGCGGCGAGGCCGTGTTCATGGCCGCCGCATGCAACGTCTGCCACCCCGCCCCGAAGTTCACCGACCTCGAGATGCATGACCTCGGCTTCGGGACCCCCGACGACTACCGCTCGCGGTTCGACACCCCGTCGCTGCGCGAGTGCGCGCGGACCGGCCCGTGGCTCCACGACGGCCGCGCCCCGACGCTGCGCGCGATTTTCACGGACCACAACCCGAAGAACCTGCACGGGCGCACGAAGGGCCTCTCCGAGCCGGAGATGGACGACCTCATCGCCTACCTGAGGAGCCTGTGATGAGCCGCGCGCGGCGGGTCTTCGGGATCGCGGCGCTCGCGTGCGCGGCGGCGGCGATGTGGCCGCGGAGCGCCATTCCCGAGCCCGAGGGAGGGAATCCGCCTTCGCGATTCGGCAAGTTGACGAGCCGGCGCTGGGCCTGGGGTGAGGGCTGGCGGCGCGAAAACCTCGCCCCTGTCGCGAACCCCAACCCGGCGCCCGAACCGCTCCCGCGGCGCGACCACCCGTTCGACGTCGCCCTGTCCGGCGACGGGACGAAGGTCTACGTGAGCCTGCTCGGCACCGAGCTTCGGCCGGGCAGCGAGGTGGCGGTGGTGGACGTGGGGAAGGGGGAGACGGTCCGGCGGATCCCGCTGCGGCCCGCGGGAGAGTCGGGCCCGCCCGCTTCGGCGCCGTTCCGGCTGACGGCGCATCCCGGCGGGCGGTTCCTGCTGGTGACCAACCGGTTCTCCAGTTTCGCGAGCGTCATCGACACGAAGACGGACGCGGTCGTCTCGGAGATTCCGCTCGACTACTACGGTCAAGGCGCCGTCTTCGACCGCGAGGGGAAGCGGGCGTGGGTGGCGGACCGCTATCTCGACCAGGTGTTCGTCCTCGACGTGCAGGCCGACGGGGAGACGTTCCGCGCAAAGCTGCGCGAGACGGGTGGGCTGGACGAGGAGGCGTTCCTCGCGGAGGGCGGGATCGCGCAGGTCCTCGCGCGGAGTTGCGGCGCCTCGGGGTGTCACGACGTGAACCGCGGCGGCTTCGTCGCGGGCGCGGATCCGCGCGCGAGCTTCGCCGCGACGCTCCTCCACGTCCGCCCCGGTCGCTCCGCGGAGAGCCGGTTGCTGCGCGCGGTCGTGCGCACGCGGGACGGCGGCACCGCGGACATGATGCCGCTCATCCGCAGCCACGCGAAAGGCACGGTGGTCTTCCGGGATCCGAAGCACGACCCCGGGTACCGGGCGATCGCGCGCTGGATCGACTCGACGCGGGAGGGGCCCGGGATCCCGGTGGGGAACCCGCGGAGCAAGCCGAAGGTGCTCGCGCTGGGGAGCGACGGGCGGTTCCTGTACGTGGGGAACACGGGGACGCAGGACATCTCGATCGTGAACACCGAGACCGGGCGCGAAGTCGGCGCGATCTACGTGCAGAACGTGGTGAACGACATCAAGGTCCTCCGGTCGGCGGCGACCGGCCACGACTGGCTGATCGTGACGACGATGGGGATCGGGTTCGGCGTCGCGCGCGAACGGGACCCGTGGGGAGGCGAGAGCTGGGACCGCGCCAATCCGGCGGCGCAGTTCTCCGTCTGGCGCGACCTTGACACGGGCAAGGTCCTGCAGAAGGCGGAGCAGGAGGCGCTGGGGCCGTTCGACGCCGTGGACGGCACCGCCGGCATCAAGTTCCGCGACATCCAGAACGACCTCGTGGTCGTGGACCTCGACGCGCTGGACATCCCGGAGGAGCCTCCGGCGAAGGGGCCGTCGTACCTGCTCCTCGCGAACCGGTACGAATCGCACCGCGGGTGGGCGCGGTACACGTCGGACACGGCGGAGTCCACGTACGGGGACATGAAGGGCGACATTCCGCCCGACCTGATGCGCGTCGTCGGCGCGATGCCCGAGAAGATGGCGCTCGTCGGCGACCGCCTGTTCGTGACGATGCAGGGCACCAACGAGGTCCAGGAGCTGCGGATGGATCCCGAGGCCCCGGACCCGAGCGACATCCTCGTCCCCGTGCGTTCCTGGCCGACCGGGATGCAGCCCATCGGCATCGCCGCGGGTCGCGCCGGCACGCCCTCCGCGGGAAAACTGTTCGTCGCAAATTTCCTCGGCGGCACCCTCTCCGTCCTCGACCTGGGGGCCGGCACTTCCCGCGAAGTCGTCGTGGACCCCTCCATCCTCCGCCTCCCCGTCCCGGCCACCAACGCCGAGCGCGGCGAGCTGTTCGCCCACACCGCCCTGTTCTCCTCCGACCGCGACACCTCCTGCGTGAGCTGTCACTACCTCGACATGGGCGACGGCCGCCCCTGGGGCGTGAGCCAGGTCGTCGGGCAGGAGTACCTTTCCGAAAAGGAGGCCATCGGCCAGCTCGTCATCGGCGGCGCCATGGTCGTCCCCCAGCAGCGGGGTCTCTTCGCCATCCAGCCGTTCTTCCTCGAAGGCACTCTCTCCGCCTTCGAGCCGCGCTCGATGATCATGGAGCACTGCCCGGCCGACGATTTCCGCAACCCCAATCCGCAGGGCGATTTCACGGGCATCGAGGCCCACACGCTTCTCGGCCGCGCGATCGAGGACGTTCAGTCCATGATGGACGCCTCGGGCGCCACGGAGGGCCGCCTCGAGGAGCGCCGCGACGAGATGTTCCGGATGCTCTCCCTCCGGTTCTTCGGGAAGTCTTTCACCCTCCGCGATTTTCAGCGCTTCGTCGGCGAATGGCAGATCCGCGAACCGCGGCTCCTGCCCAACCCCTTCGACCAGGAGAGCGCCTCCGTCCGCCGCGGGCGCGCGCGGTTCGAAGATCCGCAGGTGGGCTGCGTCTCGTGCCACCCCGCGCCGCATTTCACGCGCAAGGATTTCCCCGACAACCCCGAGCAGTCCCTGCCCCCGCTGGTCTCCCTCTCCGTCCGCGACGGCTCCTTCACCCTGATCGGCATGAACCGCCTCGACGCCATCAACGGCGTCCGCCGCGACCTCGAACCCTGGGACGCCGGACGCGCCGAGCGCAAGCAGGGCCACTTCACCACCCTCCAGCTCCGCGGCCTCTGGGACCGCCCCCCCGTCTTCCTCCACCACGGCATGGCCCGCAGCCTCCGGGAAGTCGTCGGCGTCCCGGGCCACAACGCCCTCGGCTGGTTCAAGTACGAACCCCTCCTCGGCGGCTTCCCCGAACGCCCCGGCCGCAGGGAAGTCGGCTTCAACGCGACCTTCTTCTTCGCGGAACGCCTGCCCAAGGTGAAGGCGCACATCAAGGCGGCGGGGCGCATCGGAAGCGACACGCACGGCGGGACCTCGCACCTCACGCCGCTCCAGATCGACGACCTGGTCAACTTCATGGAGACGATCGAATGAGGGCCCGCGCGACGCCGCTCCTGATCGCCATCGTCGCCCACTGCGGCGTGCTGGGGGGCGCGTATCTGTGGAAGCGGCACCAGCCCGCCCGGCCCGCGGATCCGCCCGTCGTCCGGGCGGTCGAGATCGTCCACCCGGCCGACGGCTCGACCATGATGCTCGTGCCCGCGATGGAATTCGCCATGGGCACCGCCGACGCCCATCCCGATTTCCCGACGCAACCCCCCGACGGCAAGCCGCTCCACCCGCCCGACCTCCTCATCGCCCGCGCCGCACCCGCATGGGCCGGCGACGGCGAGCGCCCCGCGCGCAAGGTCGCCGTCAAAGCCTTCGCCATCGACCGCTACGAAGTCACCAACGCCCAGTACCGCCGCTTCCTCGACGCCAATTCGCAGTCCGGCGACCACCGCCGCTGCCACCCGCACGAGGCCGCCGGCAAGGACCACACGCCGCGCTACTGGCGCGACTTCAACCCCCTCCTCCAAGACCCCGCCTACGCCGCCACCGCGCCCTTCGGACCCGCGACGTTCGCTGCCGACAACACGCCCGTCGTCGGCGTGGACTGGTTCGACGCGTACGCGTATGCGGCGTGGGTGGGCAAGCGGCTTCCGACGGAGGCGGAGTGGGAGCTGGCGGCGCGGGGGACCGACGGGCGGCGGTGGCCGTGGGGGAACGAGTGGCGCTGGGGGCTGGCGAACACGGGCGGGGAGAAGCTCGGCGGGGACGTGAGCGCCTCCGGCTTCGAGAAAGACGGTTTCATCTATCCGGCGCCGGTCGGGAGTTTCCCGGGCGGGCGGAGCCCGTTCGGGTGCGACGACATGGCGGGAAACGCGGCGGAGTGGTGCTCCGACGCATGGCCGGGGGCGGCCGGCGCCGAGCGAGTGGTGCGCGGCGGGGGCTCGGCGAACGCGCCCAGCTCGGTGCGCTGCGCCGCGCGGGTTCATTACGAGCCGGAGTTCCGGATCCACACGTTGGGGTTCCGTTGTGCCAAAGATCAATAGACTCGTCGCCGCCCTCGCGCTTCTCGCCGCGCTCGCGCACGCCGAGGAGCCCGCCGTGCCCGAGGGGATGGTCCTCGTCCCCGCCGGCGAGTTCGTCATGGGCGCGGACGACGGCGGCGTGGACGAGGCGCCGGCCCACCGGGTCCGCCTCTCCGCATTCTTCATCGACCGCTGCGAAGTCGCCGTCGCGGAGTTCGCCGCCTTCGTCCGCGCGACGGACGGCTTCGATGCGGTCGAGGGCCCGTGGTTTCGCCACTCCGCCGAGGGGTGCGTGGATCTCCTCGCCCATTTCGAGAAACGCTACGGAATGTCGCTGGCAGGGTTCGCGGCCGTGGCGGGGACGGACGACGCCGAAAGGGCCCGCCGCGGGCGCGACGCCGTGCGCTGGCGCGCCGCGGCGGCCGCCCTCCGGGCCATGATCCGCCGGGAATCGAACTCGGCCGCCGAGAGCGCGGCACTTCCAGAGGCGAAAACGCTCCTCCGCGACCAGGCCCGCCACCCCGTCCGCAACGTCGCCTGGCGCGACGCCGCCGCGTTCGCGCGGTGGGCGGGGAAGCGGCTCCCGACCGAGGCGGAGTGGGAGAAGGCGGCTCGGGGGACCGACGGCCGCAGGTATCCTTGGGGCGGAGAGTGGGACGTCAGGCGCTGCCGCGCAGGGTTGGACGCCGAGGCCGGGCCCTCGCCCATCGGCAGCTTCCCCGAAGGCGCCGGGCCGTACGGCGGCCTCGACCTGGCGGGAAACGTCTGGGAATGGGTCGCGGACTGGTACGGCGAGTCGGCCTACGCCGGCCAGGACGGCGCCGCGGACCCGCAGGGCCCCGCCGGCCTTCCGGACGGCCGCCTCCCCGGCCCCGAACCCGGCGCGAACCTCCTGCGCTCCCCGCAACAGGGCCGCGAGTCGGACACCCGCAAGGTCGTCCGCGGCGGCTGCTGGGCCGGAGGCCTCGCCGGACAGGCCGCCTTCAACGCCCGCGCCTCGAGACGCCTCTGGGCCAACCCTTCCTACGGCCAACCCGACGTCGGATTCCGTTGCGTGAAGGACGCCAAATGAAAAACCGCACCTCGTGGAGATGGCAGCGATGGCAGTGATATGAGGCACACCCGGGAGCCTATGACGCCTCGCTGGATGGCCACGGTTCTGGGAGTCGCCGCCGTCGCGGTCTCGGCGCTTGGTCTCGCGCAGGACCAGGACCGCCCCACGGCGCCGTTCGACCCCCCGTCGCCCGGCACTTCTCCCTCGCGGTTCGGGAAACTGACGAGCCGGCGCTGGGCGTACGGGATGCCGTACGTGCGGGAGAACCTCGCGCCGGTCGAAAACCCGAACCCGGCGCCGGAACCGCAGCCGCGGCGGGAGCACCCCTTCGGCGTGGCCGTTTCCGGTGACGGGGCGAAAGTCTACGTCGGTCTTACGGGCTCCGAACTGGAACCGGGCAGCGAGGTCGCCGTCTACGACGTCGCGCAAGGCGGGGTCGTCAAGCGCATTTCGCTCAAGCCGGAGAGCGAGGCGGGTCCGCCGGGTTCCAGCCCCTTCCACCTGACGATGCACCCGGGCGGCCGGTTCCTGCTCGTCACCAACCGCTTTTCCAATTTCGCGAGCGTCATCGACACGAAGACCGACGCGGTCGTCTCCGAGATCCCGCTCGACTTCTACGCCCAGGGCGTCGCATTCGACCGGGAAGGCCGAACGGCCTACATCGCGAACCGGTATCTCGACCAGGTCTTCGTGGTCGACGTCAAGGCCGGCGGCAATTCATTCGACGCGTCGATGCGGGTGATGGGAGGCCTGGACGACACGAGGTTTTTCGACGAGGTCCATCCCGTCCTGGCCCGTACCTGCGCGACCAGCGGCTGCCACGACAAGAGCCGCGGCGGATTCGTGGCCGGACCGGATTCCCGGGAGAGTTTCTTCTCGGCGATCCCGCACATCACTCCGGGCCGTTCCTCCGGAAGCCGGCTCCTGCGCGCGGTAACACGCACCCGGCACGACGGCTACGCGGACGTCAAGCCCCTGCATCGGAGCCACGCGATGGGGACGGTCGTGTTCGCCGATCCGGATAACGACGCCGACTACCGGATGATCGCCCGCTGGATCGACGCGGCGTCCGAAGGTCCCGGCGTCGCCGTGGGAAACCCGCGGAGCCAGCCGAAGATCTGCGTCCTGAGCACGGACGGCCGCTACCTCTTCGTCGGAAACACCGGGACGCAGGACATCTCCATCGTCGACACGAGGATCCTGCGCGAGGTCGGCGCGATCTATGTCCAGAATGCCGTCGACGACATGAAGATCCACCGCTCCTCCGGCACGGGGCACGACTACCTTCTGGTGGCTACCCGGGGCGTCGGCTTCGGCGTACCCAGGGAACGGGACCCTTGGGGAGGGGAGAGTTGGAATGTCCGCAACCCTGCCGCGCAGTTCTCCGTGTGGCGCGACACGGGCACGGGTCGGATCCTCCCGAGGTCCGGGCAGGAGATCCTGGGGCCTTTTGATGCCGTGGACGGGACCGCGGAGATGGGCTTTCGCGACATGCAAAACGACATCGTCCTGATCGACATCGCCCACATCGGCATTCCGGAGATCTCGTCCACGGGAGGGCCCAGCTACCTCGCCATGCCCAATCGCTATGAGGCACACCGGGGATGGGTGCGCTACACCTCCGACACCGCGGAGTCCACCTACGGGGACGTCAAAGGGGACATCCCACCGGATCTCATGCGAGTGGTCGGGGCGATGCCGGAACAAATGGCGATCGTCGGCGACCGCCTCTTCGTGACCATGCAGGGGAGCAACCAGGTCCAGGAGTGGAGGATCAACGTCACGGCCGCGGATCCGAGCGACTATCTCGTGCCGGTGGGCGTCTACGCGACGGGGCTCCAGCCGATGGGGATCGCCGTGAGTCCGAGCGGGACGATCTACACGGCGAACTTCCTGGGAGGATCGCTCACGGTCATCGATCCGGCGCGCGGCGAGTCACGCGAGGTGATCGTCGATCCCTCGGTGCTGCGCCTGCCGGTGCCGGCCACCAACGCCGAGCGCGGAGAGATCTTCGTGCGCGGCGCCGCCTTTTCCTCGGACGGCGACACCTCCTGCTTTCATTGCCATCGAACGGATACCAACGACGGACGACCCTGGGGCACCCACCAGGTGCTCGGACAGGAGTATTCCTCGGAGCGAGGCGACCAGTCGCGGCGCGCCATAGGATCGACCATGGGCGTTCCGCAGTTGCGCGGGCTCTTCGGCATCCAACCGCTCTACTTCGAGGGGACGTTCACGGTGTTCGAGCAACCGCGTGAGGCCATGATCGAGCAAGCGCTCATCGACGACTTCCTCGGCCCCTTGCCGGCCGGAGACTATACGGGTCTCGAAGCCCATGTCCTCCTTTCGGGGGCGGGCGATCTCCCCCTCCCGGCGATCCCGCCCGAAATCCGTTCGAGCCTGGAAGAGCGGCGCGACGAGATGTTCCGGGAACTCTCGCTGAAGTATTTCGGGAAGGCGTTCACGCTGCGGGATCTCCAGCGTTTCGCCGGCGAATGGCAAATAAGCGAGCCCCGTCTCCTGCCCAACCCCTTCGACCGGACGAGCCGTTCGGTCTTGCGCGGAAAGGCGCTGTTCGAGGCTCCGCAGGTCGGTTGTGTGTCGTGTCACGCTGCCCCCCATTTCGCGAAGAAGGATCTCCCGAACAACCGGCAGCAGGCTTTCGAACCGGTGGTGACGCTGACCGCGCGCGACGGCGCGTCCACGCTGATCGGCATGAACCGCCTGGACTACCTCAACCATGTCCCGCGCGACCTGGAGCCGTGGGATATCGGCCGCGTCGAGGAGACGCAGGGACACTTCACGTCGTTCCAACTTCGCGGGATCTGGGATCGCCCGCCGGTCTTCCTCCACCACGGGATGGCGCGGACCTTGCACGAGGTGTGCTGCACGCCGGGCCACCCGGGACTTCGCAAGTTCAAGTACGATCCGCTGGTGGGCGGCGTCGCCGAGCGACCCGATCGGAGGGAGGTCGGCTTCAACACGACCTGGCTCTTCGAGAAGCCCGCCGAGAAAGTGAAGCAGCACATGAAGTCGAGGGCCCGGCTCGGGGTCGACACCCACGGCGGCACCTCGCAGTTGACGGCCCAACAGATCGACGACCTGGTCGACTTCTTGAATTCCATCCCATGACCGCGCGAAAGACCCGCAGGGAAGCGGTGGCGGCGATATGAGGCACACCATGCGAAGTGCGAAACGGAACGGGAAGGCCGGGAACGCCCCGGCGCCCGCGGAGCCGACGACGGTCATCCTCTGCTTCGAGCCCGGGGCGGGGCCGGAGGCGGCGCGCCGGGCGCTCAAGGCGCTCGGCCTGCCGGGCGTTCCGGACAATCGGAGCCGGTGGTTCGAGCCGGGACTGCTGACCATCCGCGCGGACGGGGCCGTCCCGCGGGAGATCCAGGAACGCCTCGCCGCCCTGCCCGGCGTGCGCCGCGTCTCCGCGATGCCCGCGGGCCACCGCCTCGTCACGCACGCCTTCGCGCGCGCCGACGCCGCGGTCGCGCTCGCCGGCGGAGCGGCGGTCGGGGACGGCACGCTCACGCTCATCGCCGGCCCGTGCAGCGTCGAAAGCAAGTCCCAGATCTGCGGGATCGCCGCGCAGGTCAAGGCCGCCGGCGCCAGGGTCCTCCGCGGCGGCGTCTTCAAGCCCCGCACCTCCCCCTACTCCTTCGGCGGCATCGCCGAGCGCGGCCTCGAGTTCCTTGCCTGCGCCCGCGAAAAAACCGGCCTGCCCTTCGTCACCGAGGCCCTCGACGCCTCCCAGTTCGACCTCGTCGCCCGCTACGCCGACATGATCCAGATCGGCTCGCGCAACATGTCCAACTTCCCCCTGCTGTTCAAGGCGGGCGCGCATCCCGCGGGAAAACCCATCCTCCTCAAGCGCGGCTTTTTCTCCACCGTGGAGGAGTATCTCGACGCCGCGGAATACGTCCTCCTCGGCCGCATGCTCGCCGGCGCGGACCGCCCCGGGTTGATCCTCTGCGAACGCGGCATCCGCACCTTCGAGACGTCCACGCGGTTCACGCTCGACGTCGCCGCCATCCCCATCCTCCAGGAGTGCTCCCGCCTCCCCGTGATCGCCGACCCCAGCCACGCCGCGGGCAACCGGAAATGGGTCCCCCACCTCGCGCGCGCCGCCGCCGCGGCCGGAGCGGACGGGCTCATCATCGAGGTCCACACCCGCCCGGACCGCGCGTGGTGCGACGGGGATCAGACCATCACGCCGGAGCAGTTGCGCGTCCTGATGGGGGAAATGACAGCGCTCGCGCCCTTCGTTCCCGCTCCTCGAGGATCCGCGTGAACGGCGACACCCGCCGCCGAGGACGAATGACTACGCGGCCATGTCCGCCGTGAACGGGGAGGATCCCACCTGGCTCAAGCAGGCGCGCGCGATCGAGTCGAGCCTCGGACTGCGGCATCGGATGGCGACCGGCGATCCGTCGCAGGTGCCCGCGAAGGAAGCCGCCGGCGTGGAGCGCTGATCCCTCGCGCGATGCGTCCCGACACCCGCCTCGGCCCGGTTCCCCGTTCAGGGCCGGGGCGGACCGCCGGGGATCGAGCGGTATCGCGCTCGCAGGACTCTGCCGCTCGGCTGCTCGGCCGGACGAACCCTTGACACGACACAGGTCGAGGCAAGTACACTGGGCTTGGAGGTCCATTCTGGAGGTCTCCATGCCGTACTTCGCGGGGAGTCGTGCCGAGAACGCGCCCGGGTGCGCCTGCCGAGCTGCCTCGAAGGTCGAGTATCTGCTCATCCTGGCCGTCGTCTCCATCGCCGCCGTTGGATCGGCAACTCTCTTCGGTCGTCGGATCTCCCGGTTCTTCGAGACCACGGCTCAGAGCGTGGATCAGGGGACGCCGATCGATTCGACGCTCCAGTTCCCGAGTAAGGTTGCCGAGGACGGTGCCACGCCCAAGGGCAGTTTCCCGGGTCCGAATCCCGAAAATGACTACACGCAGTTCTACCAGTCCCTGCTGGGCGACACCAAGCCGGTGGTTGACGTCATCGACGGCAACGTGAGGCTCCTCGATGACCTGCCGTCCAGCATCGCGCTTCCCACCAACCTCAAGGAGCAGATGCGCGCGGGACGGCGCGGGACGAACAAGGATGGTTTCGAACGCGGGGCAAACGTGCGGGGGCAGAATGGGAACATCGTGTTCGGCAACCCGGGCCGCGGGAGGGAGCCGACTCCGAGGGAAAAGGAGGAGGGAGCCGGGGCGGCGATACAGGTCAGGAGGGACGACGGCGACCTGGGCAATTTTCATTCACACCCCGACTTGAAACACTTCAGCCACGTGGATCTCATGAGCCTGGCCGAGGACGCGGGAGACAAGCTCAAGTTGCTCGAGCTGGCGAACGGCAAGCAGTGGGTCATCGTGCGGACGAAAGACACCCATCCACAGCTGACGGCGGAATCCGTGAACGATTGCTACGCCCGAGCCTTCCGCAACAAGTTCTCGAGCTACCTGAACCAGGCCGGCGGGGACATCGGACTGCTCGGCAACCTCGCACCGCCGATGAAAGACTTTTCGGAAATGGGCGTCGCTGAGATCATCCTGCATGCGGCCGCGATCGCCGCCCACGCCGGGACCCGACTTCCCGAGGATACCAACCCGCTGATGGAGGCCATGACGGAAGCGGGCACGATGGCGGTGGTGAAGGCATTGGGGTTCGGTGCGTACCGGGGACAGAACTGCGAGCCGCTCGGGCGAGTGGACAACAAGGATTGAGCCGTCGCTGCGAATGCAGCCACGACGCGGGCGGACCGGTACGCCTACGTCTGCGTTGCGCGCAGGGCGGGACGCATGCCTTGCCGTCGGCCTGGGGAACCGGTGCGCAGGATTCATCTCCGACGCCGAAGCCTGGAGCGGATGATCCGGGCCTGGCTTCTCGTTGCGCTTTGATGGTCGGTGCAATGGAGCGCAAACCATGGGCAGACTCTCCGTCGTCGTGTGCCTGATCCTCGGCGTCGCCGCGGGAGTGCAGGCTCAACCCGCCGAATTCCCGTGGCCGATCCACCTCGAGTACTCTCGTACCTATGCGACCGGAGAAAAGGTGTCGTTCCGCCTGGACGAGTCCGGTCAGGTGGCCGGCACGGTCCTCCTCGCCGGGGGGAGTGACGTCGAGCCGATTCCGTTCGTCTGGGGGGTCCGCGAAGAGGATGGCCGAGGGATCGTGTCCCCGGTTCTCCTGAGAGATGCAGCGGCCCTGGGAGCGACGGCCGAGTCCGCTCCTGCCGGTGAGGCAGGGGTCTGGTACCGATTGAAAGCGGGGCAGGAAGTCGTGCTGCGGTGGATACCGGACCGGACGTTGGTCATGTTGCAGTTGGTCCCGAGCGCCGTCAAACCGGACCAGGAGATTCTCGTGAAACGGGACCACCCTGTGGCCGGCGCCCTGGACAAGATGCAGCTCGTCACGGGAGCGGCATGGGCCCTGGGCAACGCCTGGCACAAGCGAGGGATGCCGCATTTGGCCGCAGAAGCGTGGGACGAAGCGTACGCGGCGTTCAACGAGGGACTGAACCGGGTCCCAATGCTCGACGACAGCCTCGAGTGCCGATATTACCACATCTACGACCCGGTGAAGGACGCCTGCAAGGGCGGCGAACGCGAGTACTGGGCGGGCAAGACCGGGGAACAGCTTTGGGGCCGCCTGTTCCTTGCCAAGGCGAAGTACCGTTGGGATCCGAACTCCGACCTCGACCTCAACTTCGCGCCGCTGTCGTTCTGGCCGTCCCAGCGCCACCCTGCCTGGCCCTGGGACTGGGAGCGCCCTGCTGCGGGATTCGAGGAGCAGGCGCTCTCGCAGTCGGGCGACCCGACCGTCGGAGTTCGCTATGCTCGACCGACCCACTGGCCGAAATCGGGCAGCGAGGGTTCGGAGGGCGAACTGGAGAAGTTCGTGGGCGGGGCTGAGTTCCTGGGAGTGCAACCGGTGCCCTCGGCCGACGGGAAGACTCTCGGCAGCATCGAGTTCGGATGCGCGAGTCTGCCGGCGGACGTCTCCCTCCTGCGGGTCCTGCATGCGGCGGTGGAGCCGCTCCGGACGGACATCTACTGGCTGGGTCTGTACCGGCGCCCGCGGATGGTCCACGCGCAGGCGATGGCCCTGGCCGGGAAACACGCCTTCTTCTGGGTCGCCGTGCAGAGCGGAACGCAAGTCGCCTGCATGCGTGCCAAGTTGGCGATTGGAACCGAGGGCGTCGCCGAGGAGGTGAGGAAAGCGGTCGCGCAGATCGCCGCTTCCCTGGAACCCCGTCCTTTGAGTGCAGGCCCGCGAGTGCAACGGGGTCAGGAAGTCCGCGTGGAAGGGACTCGACTTCGGTTCGAGGCTCCGGCGGGGTGGAAGGAAGAGAAGACGAAGGAGGTCCCGTCCGGTGTGTTCGTTCGCCAATTCTCTCCTCCGGGCGATGCTCCTCGCTACCGCCTGGTGATCGCGGTCTACAACGAGAAGGCGGATCCCCGCTGGAACGTCCCGCTCCCGCATCCGGCGGAGGGAACCTCGCAAGGCTCGGTCCAGGGTCCCGGGAAGCGGTTGGGAGAGGTGGTGGTATTCGCGGGAGTTTCGCCTCAGTGGGGCACGGTGGAGCAGTTGCAGGCGGTCTTCGGAGAGGAAACTCTGCCCGTCTACCGGTACCTCCTCGATCAGGACCCGTTCGGCACCAGAGAGCCATGGGACCGAGTCGAGGTATGGCTGGTCTGTGCGTCCAAGGATGAGGGGCTGTTGAATGAAGGGGCCATCCTGCTGGAAACCGTGGCTTCGAGTTTCCACCATTCCAAGTGAGGGACGGGCTCTCTTTCCTCTTCAGGGCCGGGGCTCTCGCGCCCTTCGTTCCCGCTCCTCCAGGATCCGCGTGAACGGCGACACCCGCCGCCGAGGACGAATGACTACGAATCTTGGAGGATCTTGCGAATCTTCGCAGCCTGATCTCCTCCGGCCGGGTATTGTCAACCAGACTCACCAGTTCACGCACTGGCCGAAGGAGGCGCCATGCCGATTTCACCGGAGGTTCCGGACGTCCGTCGCCGCTGGCGGACGG
>Ga0209514_10004846_pt1 | contig 17764 bp, 19 predicted proteins | sample Subgrocontami58m_FD_187452 | JGI IMG/M metagenome (GOLD analysis project Ga0209514, IMG submission 187452) | Subsurface groundwater microbial communities from S. Glens Falls, New York, USA - GMW37 contaminated, 5.8 m (SPAdes) (version 3) | ecosystem: Environmental > Aquatic > Deep subsurface >...
TCTCATTCGCGCTGTATGGCTCGCATGTGCTCGAACACCTGGACTACGCCGGCGAGATGCAAGCCGGCTTACGCGAATGGCACCGCGTCCTTGCGCCCGGCGGGCGGCTATATGTCAGCGTGCCTGATCTCGCGGTACTTGCGAAGCTGTTCGTCGGCGACGGGCTCACTATGGAGCAACGCTTCATGGTGGTACGCATGATCTTGGGCGGACACATCGACGCATACGACTACCACAAGACGGCGTTCGACTTCGTTCTTCTTGCGGCTTTCCTGCGCGATGCGGGTTTCGTCGAAATCGAACGTGTCGCGGACTTCGGCCTGTTCGACGACACGAGCCGCGTGATCTATGCGGGCGTACCGATTAGCCTAAACGTAATCGCACGCAAGCCCGGCTAATTCCAGATGACTGCGCGCTTGTTCCTCAAAGAGTTGCGTCGTGTGCTCAGCCGCCCTCGTGCTAACTCCGAGGTCCCCGCAAAGAAAGTTGGGATGCTTGCAGCGCTGCTCAAGGCCAATCATCTGAGTCCCCGCTTCATGGCGGTAGAAGTCGGCGCGCGCGCCCTCGAGACCTCTCCGGAGCCGTTCCATACCCTGCTCGACAGCTTCCCCGGGTCGCGCAACCTCGCCTTCGAAGTGGACGAGTCCCTGTGCGAGAAGCTGAACCGCAACGCGAAGCCCGGCATGGAATTCCATGCGAAAGCCTTGGGCCGCGCTCACGAACCCAGAACCTTTCATGGGACGGCGCACCCGATGTGCTCCTCCTTATATGAACCGGACGAGCGCTGGGCGGATCTGTTCGTCGGCCTCGATGTCATGCGCAAGACCCACTCAGGCACCCTCGACGTGACCACCCTGGAGCGCTTTGCGCGTGCGCAGGGAATCGCCGCGGTCGACTTCATCAAAATCGACATCCAGGGGGCGGAACTGGAGTTCCTCGAAGGTGCAGGCGCGATCCTCGATTCCGTGCTCTGCATGGTCTGCGAAGTGGAGTTTGTGGCCTTGTACAAAGGCCAGCCGCTGTACGGCGACGTGGACGCTTTCCTGCGCTCGCGCGGCTTCATGCTGCACAAATTCCTCGGCCTGGGCGGCCGCGCGATGAAGCCGATAGTGATCAACAATGACCCCAATGTCGTAGTACAGAACATGTGGGGTGATGCTCTCTTCGTGCGCGACCTGCGCGAGCCGGAGCGATTAACCGACGAGCAGCTGCTCAAGCTGGCCGCCTACATGGAAGTATACGGAAGCGCAGATGTGTCGCATTACCTGCTGGCCCAGTACGACAGCCGGCGCGGCACCGGCCTCGCCGAGCAGCTGCTGCGGCAGTTGATGCCGACCTAGACTGAGTATTTGATGGTGGCGTGCCAGCGCGTGGCTTGGGTTTAGAAACGCATTAGCGCGTTCGCCAGACGCCTGCGCTAAGAACCAATAAAAAAGGCGACATCGACTGTCGCCTTTCTTGTGTCGCTTGCCGAGCTACTTCTTATGGCATTTCGCGCAATCGGCCGGCGTCTTGACGCTGAACGCCTGCTTGCCATTATGGCACGAGCCGCAGAATTTGCCTTCGTTCATGGCAGCCATGGTCATTTTGGCGGCTTCTTCCTTCTTCTGTGAAAACAGCTTAGGTTTGACATGGCAGACGGGACACGCTAATTTTTTGTCCGCATGTGCCTTCCCATCGAATACCACCTTGCCCATGGCTCCGCCGGCGTACTCTTTCTTTTGGCCTGGCATAACCGCTACGGCATTTCCGATGAACATCATCGCCGCCAAGAACGCAGCCACTATTCCCGCAAATCTCATTGCATTACTCCCCTTTTTTGTTGACTTCAAAAGAACATCCCGCTCGCCACAACCCTCAAAGCGTCTGGGATGCGCGCGTAAAACCACTGGCGTATTGTGGCCTTTCTGCCGCTTTCTGTCCACAGGAAAAGTGCGAATCTCGCCCCCCCACCTCACGCTTAGATCCTCTGCCGGCGTCTGAGTTCTCTTGCCAGCAGTTCGATCTCAAGCGCCGCCACTGAACTCGCGGGAGGAAAACCCGCAACGGGCGTTTCGACGAAGGCGACGCGCTGGCCGATCTGCGCCGACATCAAGGGCACGCCGGCATTCTCCAACTCCTGCCGGATTTCGGACGCTATGGCCGTGCGCTGCGCCATGGTCAGCACGATAGCGTAGCGCAAGGGCGCATTCTTGCGCGCCTTGCTGTCGGCGATCTCGTGCAGCAACTCGACTGCCGCCAGCGCCTCCGTCACATCGAATGGCGAAGGTTTGCACGGAACGAGAACGAAGTCCGAATGAACCAGTGCCTCCATGCTCTTGTTGCGCCGGTAGCCTGCCGTATCGATCACCACTCTTTCGTACTCGGCGGCCAGTCGCGCGATGGTCTTGCCGATGCGCTTGCTCGTGTCCTCGAAAACGGGAACGCGCAAGACCTCCTGACGACAGACGGCGAGGGACGCTTGCGGATCTGCGTCCAGGAGCGCTGTCTTCTTGCTCTGCGACCAATACGCAGCCAGGCACACGGCGAGCGTGGATTTTCCGCAGCCGCCTTTAGTGGAGTAGAGGGAAACGATCATTGCTAGGCATGCGCGTCGCGCAGGAAGAACCGGCGGCGTCCGTCCGTGTCGCTTAAGCGAGCGCCTGGCCGGATCAAGCGCCAGTCGCTGTCGGGACCGGCATCGCCATCGGACGCGCTAAGCGAGCGTGGAATCGCGGCTTGGCGCTGCGCCAGCGCCCCGCCACCCGGCTTGCAGGCGGCATGCATCGGCCATGAACATGCCGTCAGCCGCGATGAAATTTCAGAATTCATGGTCTGTTTCTGCCTTGGTTTATAATCTCATGCCATGCGAAAAAGCTTGCGTGCTCCGCTACACTGCGCCTTTGCCCTGCCCTCGGCCGCCATGAACCGGGCGCGGCAGATCCTGGATCGCGCCTGCCGCAGCAATAGCATACACGTCCAGGACGCCGCAGTAGAAATCGGCAGAGGCCTCGCGAAGTCCACGCCCAGCGGCGGCGTGTATCCATGCGCCTGGGTGTTCAATCAGGAGCAATCCGCCCCCCTGGACAAGAAGGCGCGATGAGCGAGACGCGCAAGCTCTACATCAAGACCTTCGGCTGTCAGATGAACGAATACGACTCGGCCAAGATGGCCGACGTGCTCACCGCTGCGGAGGACCTGGAAACCACCGCGGACCCGGCCGACGCCGACATCATCGTGTTCAACACCTGCTCGGTGCGCGAGAAGGCGCAGGAAAAAGTGTTCCACGAACTGGGCCGGGTGAAACACCTCAAGCTTGCGCGTCCCGGCCTAGTCATCGCCGTCGGCGGCTGCGTCGCCAGCCAGGAAGGCGCGGGCATCACGGCGCGCGCGCCTTACGTCGACGTAGTGTTCGGTCCGCAGACCCTGCACCGCCTGCCACAGCTGATCGCAGCGCGCCGGGATAGCGGCAAGCCGCAGGTCGACATTTCATTTCCCGAGATCGAGAAGTTCGACCGGATGCCCCCGGCGCGGGTCGCTGGCGTCTCGGCCTTCGTCTCGATCATGGAAGGCTGCAGCAAGTACTGCAGCTTTTGCGTCGTACCCTACACGCGCGGCGAGGAAGTTTCGCGCCCGTTCGATGATGTGCTCACCGAAGTGGCAGAATTGGCGCTCGCAGGGGTGAAGGAGGTCACGTTGCTCGGCCAGAATGTGAACGCGTATCGCGGAAACGTGGGTGCAGAACAGGAGGCTGCCGACTTCGCCCAGCTGCTCGAATACGTCGCCGAGATCCCCGGCATCGAGCGCATCCGCTACACCACCTCGCATCCGAAAGAATTCACCCAGCGCTTGATCGACGCGTACACACGCATCCCCAAGCTCGCTGGGCACGTACACCTGCCGCTGCAGTCGGGATCGGACCGCGTGCTCGCGGCGATGAAGCGCGGCTACACCGCGCTTGAATACAAGTCCATCGTTCGCAGATTGCGCGCCGCACGCCCCGACATATCTATTACATCCGATTTCATCGTCGGCTTTCCGGGCGAAACCGAACGCGATTTCCAAGCGACGATGAAAATCACCGAAGAGATCGGTTTCGACGATTCTTTCTCCTTCCTCTACAGTCCGCGGCCAGGAACACCCGCAGCGGACCTCGCCGACGACACTCCGCGCGAAGTAAAACTCGAGCGCCTGGCCGGCTTGCAGGCGCTGATCGAGCGTCAGGCGCAGAACATCAGCCTGGCGATGGTCGGCCACAGCCAGCGCGTACTGGTCGAGGGCGCCGCGAAAAAGAACCCGCTTGAACTCTGCGGCCGCAGCGCGAACAACCGCATGGTGAATTTCGCCGGCCCGCGCGCGCTCGTCGGCCGCATGGTCGACGTCACCATCACGGCAGCGCTCGCACACTCCCTACGCGGCGAAGTCCGCGTTCCACCCGGGGTCGGCGAAGTCCGCGTTCCACCCGGGGTCGGCGAAGCCCGCGTTCCACCTGGAGTCGGCGAAGTCCGCGTTTCGCCCCCGGTCGGCGAAGTCCGCGTTCCGCCTGCGACCGGTGACCTCCACGACTCACCTGCGCTCACCGAAGTCCGCCCTACCCCGTCGGCTGGCGATTTCGGCGCGACAGTCTGATGCGATGAAGACCAAACCGGTCGAGGTCACGCTGTCCCCGGTGGACAATCAGCGCCTCGCCACCTTGTGCGGGGCATTCGACGAGAACCTGCGTCAGATCGAAATCGCGCTCGACATCACGATTGCGCGCCGCGGCGAGCGCTTCGTGCTCAATGGAAATCCTCGCCAGACGGCGCGCGGCGCGCAAGTGCTCGAGCGCTTCTATATCCAGGCGAAACGCGGCCTTACGCTCGACGATGTACAGCTCGGCTTGGTCGAAGTCCGCGAACCCAGCGCGGATGCGCCAGCCCCGGCCTTGCTCACGCGCAAGCCCGACCTGCACGGGCGTACGCCGCGCCAGGTCGAGTACATGAAGAACATCCTCGAACACGACATCACGTTCGGCATCGGCCCGGCAGGTACCGGCAAAACCTATCTGGCGGTGGCTTGTGCAGTGGACGCGCTCGAGCGCGACGCGGTGAGGCGCATCGTGCTGGTGCGGCCGGCGGTTGAAGCAGGCGAGCGCCTCGGCTTTCTTCCGGGCGACCTGGCGGAGAAAGTCAACCCCTATCTGCGGCCTCTGCACGATGCGCTCTACGATCTGATGGGCTTCGACAAGGTGGGTAAAATGTTCGAGCGCGGCGCCATCGAAATCGCGCCGCTCGCCTACATGCGCGGACGCACCCTCAATCACTCCTTCATCATTCTCGACGAAGCGCAGAACACCACGCCGGAGCAAATGAAAATGTTCCTGACCCGGATCGGCTTCGGCAGCAAGGCCGTGGTCACCGGAGACGTCACCCAGATCGACTTGCCGCGCGGCAGCAAGAGCGGGTTGATCGAGGCGCGCACTGTGCTCGCCGATGTGCGCGGACTCGCCTTCACCTTATTTCTGGCCGAGGACGTGGTACGCCACCCGCTGGTGCAACGCATCGTCAACGCGTATGAGCGCCATCAGAGCGAAACCTGATCGCGCCGCTGTCAAACTGGAGTTGACGCTGCAAAAGGCGGTGAACTCCCCGGGCCTGCCGTCCATAAAGGCAGTGCGGCGCTGGCTGGCTGCGGCCTTGACCCAGGATGCGGCGATCACGGTGCGCTTCGTCGGCAACAGCGAAGCGCGCACGCTCAATCACGCCTTCCGCGGTCGCGACTACGCCACCAACGTGCTCTGCTTCGGCTACGGCAGCACGGGCCACGCACAGACGCTCGCCGGTGACATCGTGCTGTGCGCGCCGGTGGCGCGGCGCGAGGCACGCGCGCAGGGCAAGACGCTTCTTGCGCATTGCACCCACCTGGCCGTGCACGCAGCGCTGCATTTGCAGGGATACGATCACCAGAGGCCGCGCGCGGCTGCACGGATGGAAGCGCTGGAAAAGAGGATACTGGCGAAACTTGGCGTAGCGGACCCGTATGCGCTGGCCGATCGGGCAAGAGCAAAGCGCTAAGCCCTCTTTGCAATCCGCGCGCGAACATCATTATGGACGACAACCACAAACCCTCGTTGCTCGAACGCCTGTCGGCGCTGCTCATGCGCGAGCCCGAAGACCGCGAGCAGCTGATCAGCTTGCTGCATTCGGCCTACGAGCGCGAACTGCTCGACGCCGAGGCGCTGTCGATGATAGAAGGCGTACTGCAGGTGTCCGAAACGCAGGTGCGCGACATCATGGTCCCGCGCGCGCAGATGGACGTGGTCGATATCGGGGAAACCCCCGACAAATTCATCCCGACGGTGATTTCGGTCGCACATTCGCGCTTCCCGGTGATCGACCGCGAGCGCGACAACGTGCTTGGCATCCTGCTCGCCAAGGATCTCTTGCGCTACTACGCCGGCGAGGAGGAATTCGACGTGCGCGAGATGCTGCGGCCAGTGGTATTCGTGCCCGAATCGAAGCGTCTCAATGTGCTGCTGCGCGAATTCCGCGCGAGCCACAATCACATGGCCATTGTGGTCGACGAATACGGCGGCGTCGCCGGCTTGGTGACCATAGAAGACGTGCTGGAGCAAATCGTAGGCGATATCGAGGACGAGTACGACTTCGACGAGACGGAGGACAACATCCTGCCGGAGTCGAGCGGCCAGTACCGGGTCAAGGCGCAGACCGAGATTGCCGATTTCAACGATGAATTCGGCACCGGGTTCGACGACGCGCAATACGATACCGTCGGTGGACTGATCATCAGCCGCTTCGGCCGGGTGCCCAAGCGCGGCGAGCAGATTGTCATCGACGATTTCAAGTTCCAGGTGATGCGCGCCGACAGCCGTCGCGTGCACACCCTGCTGGTGCAAAAGCCCCGCGATCAATGAATCGCGCCGCAGCGAGGTCCGCGCGCGAGCTGATCGCGGCTTTTCTACTTGGCGCGGCCACGGTGGCGGGTTTCGCGCCCGCGGGTCTCGCCCCACTCCCGTTCTTCACGGCCGCGGGGCTGCTGTGGCTGTGGCAAAGCGCAAGAACGCCACAGCGCGCGGCCGCGCTCGGATTTGCGTTCGGGACGGGCCTGTTTCTCGCGGGTGTCAGCTGGGTATACGTCAGCCTGCACGATTTCGGTGCCATGCCGGCGCCGCTCGCCGCCATCGCGACCGTCCTGTTCTGCGCGCTGCTCGCATCGTTTCCGTCCCTGGTCGGCTACGTCCAAGCGCGCTGCACCGGCTCGCTTGCTGCCCGGCAATTGCTGCTGATACCGGCGCTGTGGACGCTCGGCGAATGGGTGCGTGCCTGGATCTTTACCGGATTTCCCTGGCTGGCATTGGGCTACTCGCAGCCCGCCTCGCCCCTCGCCGGTTTCGCCCCGCTCGTCGGCGTATTCGGCCTGTCGTGGCTGATATGGCTTTGCGCCGGGCTGCTGCTCGCGCTGCTGCGCGCCCAGGGACGCGCTGCGGCGCTCCTCGGTCTCGCGTTCGCGTTCGGCGCAGGCTACGCGCTGACACGGATTGAATGGACACTGCCCCAAGGTGCACCGGTCACGGTGAGCCTGCTGCAGGGAAACATTCCGCAGGAGATGAAATGGGACGAGGCGCGCTTTGCGGCCACGATCAGCTTATACCGGCGCATGATGGATGCCTCCTCGGCACGCCTCACCATCGTGCCCGAGACCGCCATTCCGGGCTTTCTCGACCGGCTCGACCCCGAATTCCTGCGCGCGCTCGGCCAGAGCGCGCGCGAGCGCGGCGGCGATCTGCTCATCGGATTGCCGGTGCGCGATGCGACCGGCCGCTACTACAACAGCATGCTCAGCCTGGGTGCCTCGCCCAGCCAGCGCTACGACAAGATCCACCTGGTTCCATTTGGCGAATTCATCCCGCCCGGTTTCGGCTGGATCCTCGCGTGGTTGAAAATCCCGCTCAGCGATTTCTCCCGCGGAGCCGCAACGCAAAAGCCGCTCGCGCTGGCGGGGCAAAAAATTGCGGTCAATATATGTTACGAAGACGTTTTCGGCGAGGAAATCATCCGCTCTTTGCCCGAAGCGACGCTGCTCGTGAACGCGAGCAACGTCGCCTGGTTCGGCGACTCGCTGGCGCCGCACCAGCACCTGCAGATTGCGCAGATGCGCGCGCTCGAAACCGGCCGCACCATGCTGCGCGCCACCAACACCGGGATGACCGCCATCATCGACGCGCGGGGCAAGATCGCGGCGGTCCTGCCGCCGTTCACGCAGGCTACGCTGTCAGGCAGAGCACAGGGGCGCAGCGGGAGCACGCCCTACGTGCGCTGGGGCAACGCGCCGGTAGTGGTGCTGGCGCTCCTCGTCTGCGGCCTGCTCCTCGCGCGCCGCAGTAACCCCGCCACGCTCCAATGAAACAGTCGCACCAGCTCAAGCTCGAACTCGCCGCTGACGAAGATGCAGCGCCGATCGCGCTCATGTCGCGCGAGCTGATCGAGGCCGGTTTGCCCTGGTCGTGGACACCGCAGCGCGTGGCGCGGGCGTTGCATGAGCGCGACACGCTGGTACTCGCGGCGCGCGCGGGCGCATGCCTGGCGGGTTTTTCCATCATGCAGTTCGGCGATGAGCGCGCGCATCTGTCGCTCCTGGCGGTGCGCCCCGACTACCAGCGGCAGGGCGTCGCCCGGCGCATGCTGCAATGGCTCACCGACTCTGCGCTCATCGCCGGTATCGCCACCATCCATCTCGAATTACGCGAGAATAATCCCGGCGCGCGCCGCTTCTACCTCGAGCAGGGATTTGACGAAACCGCGCGTATCCCGGGCTATTACCGCGGCGTCGAAACCGCAGTGCGCATGCTGCGCGACATCCGCATCAGGCGCTAGTGTCCCTTGGCATTCAGCGCATGAGCGCGCCGCGCGTTAATCGATAGCTCTGCAGTCTGCATCGCGCTGTTCTATGATGGTCGTACCGCACAATATGAACGATTGACACTTATCAAGGAATAGTGGCGCAATCTGGTAAAGACTGCGTGCTGATCAACGGGTAACGTAACCAAGCCAGCTTCATCTCGATTTTGGACGCGCCGTGAAGATCCCTAAGCCCGAAAACCTGGCAGGTGACCTGTGGGGTGGCCTCGCAGCAATGCTGGTGGCATTGCCCTCCGCGATCGCTTTCGGTGTGACGATTTTCTCCCCACTTGGCGGCAGCTACGCCGCGCAAGGGGCGCTCGCCGGCATCCTCGGCGCCACCGCCCTCGGCCTCATCGCGGGCTCCTTCGGCGGGACCAACCGCCTGATCACCGCACCATGCGCGCCCGCAGCGGCAGTATTGTCCGCGCTCGCGATCCAGATGTCGCAGGACGGCATCAACGCGGAGTCGGTGGTACTCATGCTGACGCTGATGGGGCTCATCTGCGGCCTGCTCCAGGTCGGCTTTGGCGCGATCGGCCTCGGGCGCCTGATCAAGTACGTACCGTACCCGGTGGTCAGCGGTTACCTGACCGGCGTCGGCCTCATCATCATCATCAGCCAGGTGCCGAAATTCCTCGGCGTGGCGAAAGGAACCGGATTCTGGGAAGGGCTGGTTTCGTCGGAGGCATGGCAGTGGCAAGGCGTCGCCGTCGGCGTAGTGACGATGGCGGTCATGGTGACGGCGCCCCTGGTCACCAAGGCGGTCCCGGCCGCGATCCTCGGGCTGCTCTCCGGCGTCATTGTCTACTTCGGCTTCAGCCTCGCCGACCCGGCGCTGCAAAATCTCGATGGCAACGCTTTGGTGATCGGGCCCCTGGGCGGCGCAGGCGCCAGCTTCAGCGATGCCGTCGCCGGGCGCTGGAACGCGATCGCCAATTTGAACTTCGTCGAACTCGGCCGCGTGATGGTCCCGGCGGCGACACTGGCCGTGCTGCTGTCGATCGATACGCTCAAGACCTGCGTCGTGCTGGACGCGCTCACGCGCTCGCGCCACAACTCGAACCGTGAACTGGTCGGACAAGGCTTGGGGAACCTCGCCGCGTCGTTTATCGGCGGCGTGCCGGGGGCGGGCCAGATGGGCGCGACCCTGGTCAATATGTCGAGCGGCGCGCAAACGCGCCTGTCCGGCCTCATCGAGGGCGCGCTCGCGTTGGTTGCCTTTCTCATTCTCGGGACATTCATCGCGTGGATACCGATCTCGGCGCTGGCCGGCATCTTGATCGTGATCGGATTCCGCATGTTCGACCGCGACAGCCTGCACTTGCTGCAATCGCGCACGACCGTACTCGACTTCGTCGTGATCCTCGCCGTCGTGGTGACCGCGCTCACGGTCAGCCTGATCGCCTCATCCGGCGTAGGCATCGCGCTTGCGATCATGTTGTTCATACGCGAGCAGATCCGCGGCTCGATCGTTCGCAGCAAAGCCTACGGCAATCAGATGTTCTCCAAGCGCGTGCGCCTCCCCGACGAAATGGCGATCCTGGAGAAGCGCGGCGACGCGACCGCCATTTTCGAATTGCAGGGGAGCCTGTTTTTTGGCACCACCGATCAATTGTATACAACGCTGGAACCCGAGCTGAAAACGCGCACCTACATCGTCCTCGACATGCGCCGCGTGCAATCGGTGGACCTGACGGCGGTGCACATGCTCGAACAGATTCAGGGCATGCTCGCCGAGCGCAACGCCTTTCTCATTTTCAGCCATCTTCCGGCAAACGTCCCGAGCGGACAGGACATGCGCAAGTACTTCGACCAGGTCGGATTGGTGCGCACGGAGCGCAAGGTGCAGACATTCGGCGAACTCGACGAAGCGCTGGAGTGGATTGAAGAAAGGCTGATCGAAGAAGAACACCTCGAGCGCTTGCAGGAAAAACCGCTCGAGCTGCGCGAAATCGACGTATTCCTCGGGCGCAAGGAATCGACGCTGGCCGCACTCGAATCATGCATGGACAAGCGCTCGTACCAGGCGGGCGAAAAGATATTCGCGCGCGGCGACGCCGGGGACGAAATGTTCCTGATCCGGCGCGGCGCAGTGCGCATCGTGTTGCCGTTGTCGGAGTCGCAGACCCACCATCTGGCGACGTTCGGACGCGGCAATTTCTTCGGCGAAATGGCCTTTCTCGATCCGGCGCCGCGCTCCGCCGACGCCTTCGCGCTCACCGACACCGACCTGTTCGTGCTCTCGCGCACGCGCTTCGACACCCTCGCCGAGGAGCACAAGAAACTGGCGATCGGACTGGTATTGAGCGTCGCCAGGGTGCTCGCCATCCGCTTGCGTTACGCCGACGCGGAATTGCACGCGCTGCAATTGTCCTGAACCGGGGACAGAACCGGGTGTCCTGAACCGGGGACAGACCACCGTTTGTCAGCGCGCGAACCACCGGCGCGTTAAGGATGCAATCGCATCCAGAAGAGTCCATCGTCGTGCCTCGACGTGCGCGCCTGTGTCTTGCCGATGTACCGCTGCATATCATCCAGCGCGGCAATAATCGCGCAGCCTGCTTCTTCGCTGAAGAAGACTACCGCGTCTACTTGCGGCATTTGTGTGAACTCGCGGCGCGCTTTGCCTGCGCCGTGCACGCCTACGTGCTGATGACCAATCATGTGCACCTGCTGCGAACACCTAACGAACGGAATGGTGCTTCAAGCGTCATGAAGCACTTGGGTCAACGCTACGTGCAGTACGTGAATCGCACCTACAAGCGTAGCGGAACGCTTTGGGAAGGCCGGTTTCGCTCGAGCATCGTGCAGGCGGATAGGTACCTGTTGCGCTGCCAGCGCTACATTGAACTCAATCCCGTCCGGGCCGGTATGGTCGAACATCCCGCCGACTATCGATGGTCGAGTTTCAACGCCAACGCACTGGGAAGGCCTGACCGCCTCGTAAGCCCGCATGCCACCTATCTCGCCTTAGCCGGTACCGACCCAGTCCGGCGAGCGGCCTACCGAGAGATATTCCAGGGCGCATTGGAGGCAATCGAACTGGAGCAGATACGCAGTACCTGCAACGCGGGATATGCCCTGGGCAACGAACGCTTCCGCAAAGAGGTCGCGCTCGCGCTAGGCCGGCGCGCGGGGCCGGGTAAGCCGGGTCGGCCAACGAAGGAACCCACTTTGAAGGGCGATGTTGGCGCGCAAGGCTCGTTGATCTAGGGGACAGACACCGTCGCCTTAGGAAAGCCATCGCGCCCAGGAAGATCGATCCTCGCGGCTCATCGTATTCGATTTGGCTGAGCCGAAACTAAGTCTTGAAAACTGTGCTCTGTCCCCTATTACCCTCAGGCCGCGTGGCGCTCGACCGATACTGTGCACGCGCATCCGGCCTCGCGCGTTAGCGCCGGAACTGCCATGGAAACCCGACTGACATTGCGCCCCGGCATGCCGGGTACAAAAAAACTCGTCGCCCGCTACGGCGAGCGGCTCGTATGCGTTCGATACCTGTATGACCCAACACGCGGCCGGCGGCTGAAGACAGTGGAACTGGTCATCGAGGAAGCGCCATGGCGCGGTCGCGCCCGCAAACCGCGCCGCCAGGACCACGATCTCGTCGCCGTTCGCATCGCCTGGGACGAAACCGACCTACGCATCGCAGTCAAAAAGGCCGGCGGCATCTGGCGACCGCGGCAAAAATTATGGGAGGTCTCCTGGGACGCTGTTCGGACCCTGGGAATCGGCCATCGTGTGATCGGCGAATGATTGCCAAGGGTTCAGCGGGCGATATATAGCGGCATATGGGACTCTATATAGATGGATGCTTGCATATGCCAATATATGGATCTAGGATGGTCAGCGTAACGACTATTACTAGTTATGCCGCAAAGGGGACAGGCGTACAATAGCTGCTATGGGAGATGCTGCGCGGCACCTGCTGAAGTCATTTGAAGCGTTGTCCGAGGCCGATCGAAGAGAGGTCTTGGAGCAACTGCTTCTTCGCGCGTCCGAATTGCCCCATTCGTTCCCCTCCGACGAGGAGTTGCTGCGCGCAGCCGATCAAGTTTTCCAAGAGTTTGATCATCGCGAGGCGAAGGGGTGAGGACACCGCTTCGCGGTGAGATATACATGGTTGACCTCGGGCTCGCGGCAAAAGTGCGCCCGTGCCTTGTTCTTAGCGTGCCCCTCGAAGACTCAGACCGATCTCTGGTTACGTTGATTCCTCACACAACGAGTCTTCGGCAATCCCGGTTTGAAGTCACTGCATCACCGAGATTTCTCCGCCCAGGTGCATTCGATGCACAGGGTATTGTCACCGTGCCTACGGTAAGGCTGATGAACCGTCTGGGTACGCTTTCCGCCGAACAGATCCGCGCAGTTGAGAAGGGCGTCTGTTTGTGGCTCGGCATCAACATTGCGGCATAACCACCCGCTGCAGGCGACGCGCCATCAGCGGCCTTCATGTTTTCAACCATCACGCTCGGCGCGCGCCTGAGCGGGAACGTTAGGCTTCACAAAGGGGTACCTTGCGTGCTTCATCCGAACCAATTTCAGGTCAACGAAGCTTGGATCGCCTTCAAGTTGAACGATGCGCCCATCCCCACCACGCTGGACGGTGACTTCAATTTCATCGCCCTCATGGACGCTGCGAGCTGCTTCATCTTGAGTTCGGCACCTGTAGCGGCGAATGCGGCGGAGCCATCGAAAATGGAGGCCAAGCGCTTACTGACGGAGGGGCAAGCGCACAAGCAACAGTTGCCCAAGACGCTCTTCATACCAAGCGATCAACCGGCGAACATCCTAACTGCAGAAGCCGAACGACAAGGCATCACCGTAGTTCGCGTTCCGGAAGATCAGCTGCTGTTGTTCGTCGGTGACGCCAGAGAGAGCTTTAAAGAGCGCTTTAGCGGTGGCAGCACACAGTGAAGCCTAACCACCCGCCGCAGGCGCCGCGCCGTCAGCGGCCTACATGTATTCAACCATCACGCTCGGCGCGCGCCTGAGCGTGAACGTTAGCCGTTGAAAGGGAGCCGCTGTGGACAAGTTTGCTCTACTAGTCCGAATGAATCCGCAGGACTGGCCAGAGTGGGAGCGCGAGATCGGACCGGGACACGAATCAAACGTCTGGTTTATTACAGGTCGTCGCAAGCCGGAGGAGATCCACGCCGGCCTGCCGGTTGTTGTGCTCGGTACAAATCGCATGGGTGTTCTTGCAATCGGCGAAACTGTGTCGGCCGCAGAGTTCCGTGCTGACCCAGGTTGGGAGGAAGCAACAGATCCGGCGGAGCAGGCATGGTTAAAGGAACCGCGCAACCGCGTATGCATTCGCTTGAAGGGCCTGGCCGCTCACATTCCAGTAGAGGAGGTAGAGGAAAACCCCGACACCGCGCGTCTGCCGAAAGCGCGTGAAACCATCACATGGCTCAAGTCCCATGAACATGCAGCACTCATGTCTCTCGTGCGCCAGCACAACGGCTAACTGGGCGCCGCAGGCGGACGCGCGCGAGCCGGCAATCGTGGTTTGCAAGCGTCAGTGCCGCGCGCGCCGCTGGGCTCCACGTTAGCTGTCCAACAACGGAGGTAGGCAGTGTCACTGCTTGAGGTATTTCTGACCGCGTTCGGTGGCACAGCTACCGCCTTATTGGTCGCAGCGTACCTCGGCCGCAGTTTTATTGAGCTCCAAGTCACTCGCGCCATCGAAAAATATAGGGCGGAGCTCCAGCAAAAATCCGAAGTACTCAAAACCGAGCTATCGATATACGCGCATGAGCAGAACGTTGGACTGTCTCGTATCGACGAACAGCGATCGCGAGCCATACAGGAAATCTACGGTCTAGCCATGAAGTGGCATGACCTGTTTCTCGAAATCGTTCAACCAAACGCGCCCAAGAAATTTCCGCCCGAGCTCCAACTTAGGCGCTATTTGAATCTCGCACAGAACACGGTGAAGGTGGCGGAAGATCTTTCGGTCAAAGCGCGTGACACTGCCATTTTCTTCCAGCAAGACAGCTACGAGATCATTGCCCGATTCGGAATGGCCGCTATGGATTTGAGTTGCGCGTTCTATGACTCCACTTTCGGAAAAGTGGATATGTCGAAGGACCCGAACTATGATGAATTGTTTCCGATGATAGAGAAGGAACGCGCCGTACTTCGAGACGCACCAAAGGAAGACTTCGGAAAGCTGCAGACCACGCTGCTAACTGAGTTCCGAAGGTTAATGAAGGCTGAACGCACTGGACAGCTAACCACCGGTTCCAAAGGCGCCGCGCCGCCAGCGGCGCGCGCCTGAACCGGAACGTTAGCTGCCAAATGACAACCGATGAAGCAGCAGACTTGTGGGCACTGGCATTTGCTACTTTAAAACCCAAGGCCAGCGAATCGGCTCGCCAGTGCCTGAATAGGTTGGTCCGCGAACGCATCGCCAACAAGGCATTAGAAGTCAATGAGAAAACGGCCGTGATTCAGAGAGATCTGTGGCCAACTGAGAATTTGAGAATCCTGAAACGGTGGCACGAGCGTACTAATAATATTGACGACCGCCGACCAATTGTGGTCGTCCAGTATCGGGACGAAATGCTGCTTATTGATGGGAACCACCGAGTCAATCGCTGGTTATCGGACAGCCACATCTGTTGTCTTGCTGTTTATCTCACCGGCGGTTTCTTACGGTATTTTGTGATGGAAGTCGGGAGATCTCCCGGATAGCGTTACCGGTTGGAAGAATGCTGGAGGGTGGCGCAAAGTGGTATAGGCAGGACGCGAGGGGTGCGAGGCTGCGATACCATTGATTCTGGTTGATGGAACAGGACGACCCCACCATGGCAACTCGGCGCAGTACGACGGCCAAGATCTACACCTTGCGGATGGAGCTCGAAGGCATTGAGCCGCTCATTTGGCGGCGCTTACAGGTACCGGCCACCAGCACGTTGCCCAGGCTGCATGGTGTGCTGCAGGTCGTGATGGGGTGGACGAACTCGCACCTGCACAGTTTCCGGATTGGTGATCGCGAATATAGCAACGCCGAGGACCTGGACGAGCTGAACATGCTCGACGTCAAAGGCCGCAAGCTCGATGCGCTGCTCGGCGACACGATCCGCGAGTTTGGTTATCGGTACGACTTCGGCGACAGCTGGGAGCATCGCATCGTCGTCGAGTCGATTGCCGAGGCTAAGCCCGACTGGCCCTATCCGTTATGTGTGGCAGGGGAGCGTGCTGGCCCACCTGAAGACGTCGGCGGCGTTGGTGGCTACCAGGACTTTGTCGCGGCCATCGCCAACCCCGGGCACGAAGAGCACGAGAACCTGCTGGTTTGGATCGGCGGTGCCTTCGACCCGGGGGGCTTTGACATCAACAGCGTCAACCGCGAGCTACGCCGGTTGCGGATGTGAAGTCGATACAGGGATTGGCGCGACGGTTTGCCGGGCAGGCGCAAGCCGAGGTCAATCGACGTGTGCATGCTCAGGAGCTCAGAACGGAGGATCGGTCGGCGTTGAGAGCGGGGATCGCCCCCACAGCCGATTCTGTCGGATTTCTTGCTGGTGCTTGTGATAGCGGTGAACCTGTGCTGCGTAGTGATGCTCGATGCCGCCGATGAGTTCGTGGAGCAACTCGATGAACTGTGCGGCGGCCTTGTCGGTGAGGCGCGGAAGAACGAAGGGCAGGATGACGGTGTAGCGTTTCATTGGACCTCTTCGAGGGCGGTCTGGACGTGCTCGGAGGTAATTTGTCTGAGCTTGGCCAGTGCGGCGGCGGAGAGCGCGTAGTGGGCAGCGCGGTTGATCTTGCGCGGCAAGCCCTGAGTGGCGTGGAACAGCGCCTCGATGGCCGCTGGCTCGAATAGAGGCAGCGAACAGCCGGCCAGTTGCAGGCGGTGAGTGAGGTAGGCGGGCACCTCCTCGCGCGTGAGTCCACCTAAGTGGTAGCGCACGACGATGCGTTGGGCGAGGGATTCGTGCACCGCCATGGTCAAGCGCCGTCGCAGTTCGGTCAAACCGACCAGGATGAGGCACAGGCGCCGCTCGGCGTCCATGGCGTAGTTGGTCAGAAGCCGCAGGTCTTCGAGGACATCGTTTCGGAGGTGCTGCGCCTCATCGACGACAAGCACGGGGTGGATCTTGGTCTCGATGGTGAGGCGCGAGATCTCAGTGTGGATGGCGCGGTAGGCGCCGGCGCGGTTGCGTTCGATGGGCAGCCCCAGTTGCCAGGCGATGGCCTTGTACATATCGAGCACGTTGCCGGTGGAAAGGGGGACGTAGTACAGGCGGTAGAGGCCTGGATGCAGGCAGGCGCACAGTTGCCGGCACAGTGTGGTCTTGCCCGAGCCAACCTCGCCGGTGATGAGGCCAATGCCGCGCAACTCGACCAGGTGATTCAAGCGCGCCTGGGCTTCGCGCGCAGCGCTGGAGGCGAACAGTTCATCGGGCTGTAACGCGCGCTCGAAGGGATAATGGGTGAAGCCGAAGTGGGCGAGATACATCAGCGATTCTCCTCGTCCTCGGGTTTGCGCGCGGACAGATCGCGCAGAGCAAGTCCGGTATTGCGTGGGGCGGCCGGTGGCGTATCGGGGTCGATGTTCTGGGTGGGGCGGTTGCGGCGCACGAAGCAGTTGGCGTAGGCATCCAGAGGGGTTGCGCGCGAGACGAACTTGTCCTCGTGCCAGAGTTCCACGCCGCGTGAGGGAGGTGCGCCCGGATCGTAGCGCAGCGTGACAGTGTGGCCGATGAGAGCTGCGTCGGCTTCGAACAGCGTGCCGTTCAAGCTCACGGTGCGATCGCGCTGAACGCGGCGTTTGGTTTCGAACAGGAACAGCGCATCCAAATCGAGGCTTGGCCCGGGCAGGCGCACCCGCTCGGAGCTCATGGCCCATCGATCCAATGGCGTCTGATCCTCGA
>Ga0209514_10004847_pt1 | contig 17758 bp, 17 predicted proteins | sample Subgrocontami58m_FD_187452 | JGI IMG/M metagenome (GOLD analysis project Ga0209514, IMG submission 187452) | Subsurface groundwater microbial communities from S. Glens Falls, New York, USA - GMW37 contaminated, 5.8 m (SPAdes) (version 3) | ecosystem: Environmental > Aquatic > Deep subsurface >...
TGGGGAAGACTGACGCCCCCGGGCATGATCCGGCCCGTAACCTGCGCCCGGACCAGGAGTTGGCCCCGATCATTAAAGACCCGCACCAGCTCCCCGCTTTCGATGCCTCGAGCCGCGGCATCAAGGGGATTGATTTGCAGCTCCTGTCCACCTAACTCCCGCATCCAGGGGACATTAGCGAATTGACTGAGGGCACGCCTGCCGAAGTGGGTGCTGATGTATTGAAGCGGATACTTCTTGGCCAGGGGCGCAAACCAGGTCTCTTTGGCGGCCAGGTACTTGGGAATGGGGGGAAGCTCCGGATTGTTCAGCTCGGCCCAGCGCTCTGAGTAGATCTCGATCTTTCCCGAGGGCGTGGGAAAGGGGTGGTTCCGGGGGTCCTCAATATGCGCCCGGAAGGCGACATAAGGCTCAGCCAGCTTCATTTTGTAACAGCCTTCTTCCCTAAACCGCGCGAGATCGTCAATGCTGCATTCCGCCACCATCTCTCCGAGCATCTCCTCTTCTTCCTTAGGGGCAAAATCCCTGATACCCATGTGCTTGGCCAACTCCCGGGCGATCTGCAGCTGCGTTTTCGTTTCTCCCGGGGCCTCGATCACTTTGGGCATGAGGCCGATATAGGGGGAGTGCCAGCCCACGGTGATGTCCTGGCGCTCCAGGAAACTCGCCGCCGGCAGGATGATATCGGCAAATTTCGCCGTGGGCGTCATGAATTGCTCTACCACCACCATGAACTCCAGGGCGCGAAAGGCCCGAGCGATCTTGTTTATGTCCGCCGCCTGATTCAGGTAGTTACAGGAGGCCAGGAAGAGCAGTTTGCCATCGGCCGGGTACCCGCCGGCTTTGCCCTTCAGGATCATGTCGGGCAGTTCCAGCCGATGGATCTGGGCCTTCCTGCGTTCTACCACGTCTTTGCCCGTGGGCGCATCCCTTTTTTCGTGCTGGTCAACCCTGTCTTGAAAAAATTTCATGGCATAGGGATAGCCTCCGACCACGGACTCCCAGGCCCGGACAGCCGGGTACCCGCCGGGAATGCCGACATTGCCCGTCATGGCAGCCAGCGTGGCCGTGGCCCGGTGCAACTGCTCCCCATAGGACGTGCGCCCGGGCGCTCCGGAAGGCATCAGGGCCGCCGGCTTCGCGGTCCCATAGGCTCTGGCCAGTTCCTCGATCACCGCCGCCGGCACCCCCGTGATGGCTTCGGCCCAGGCGGGCGTCTTGGCGATGCCATCCTCAACCCCCAGGACGTAATCCCGATATTTATCAAAGCCAATGGTGTAGGTATCGATAAATTTCCGGTCAGAGAGGTTCTCCTGGATCAGCACGTAGGCCATGGCCACGGCCAGAGCCGTGTCGGTTCCCGGGCGGACGGGTATCCATTGCGCGTCAAGCAGGGCCGCGGAATCGGTATAGCGGGGATCCAGGCTGATAAACCTGGTCCCTTTCTCTTTGGCCTGCAGCATATACCAGCTGGTGTTCGTGCCGCAGACCGAAACAGCCGGGTCAAATCCCCAGAGGATGATCAATTGCGAGTTGAGCAGGTCATCGCGGTTGTTGCTGGCCTGCAAGGTGCCGTAGGTGACGAGGGAGGCCGCATTGCCTCCCATGAACGAGGCCCCTCCCCAGAGCCGCGTGTAAGCGCCGAACTTGCCCAGGAGTTGGGCCAGCCAGCGCCCGCCGTGGAGGAAGGCGATGTCGCCGGGCATGGAATCGTAGACGAGGGCCGCCGGACCATCCCGGTCGATCACGGCCCGCAAGGCTTGCGCCACCGTCGCCAGGGCCTCATCCCAGGAGATGCGCTCGCACTTCCCCTCCCCCCGGGCCCCCACCCGCTTCAGCGGATAGAGGAGGCGGTCCGGGGCATAGACCTTCTGGCGCTGGGCCCGTCCCTTCAGGCAAGCCCGGATTTGCGGCTCTTCCCCGTCATCCGTTTCGATCCGGGTAATGACCCCATCCCGCAGATGCACCTTTAACTGACAGGATCCCCCGCAGTGACTCGAACAGGTGGTCCTGATCACCTGCTCGGCTGTTTCGCTTTGTTTCAGCCCCATGGATTATGCTCACCTTAGATCTTTAAATATCTCCTTTTCCTTCTCTAAAAGATACTCGCCATAGCGTGCGATCTGCCTTTCGACAGCGGCCCGATCCTTGCGCCAGGCACTCGAGGCCTGCTTGCGCCAGGAGTTCGGATTCTTGAATTCCAGAATCTTGTTGAGCATTTCGACCAAGTAGACATTGATATCCGTATAGACGCCATCGGCATGCCCCTCCGATAAGCCCGTGGAGGGGTCGACGATCCCCGCCTTGATCGATGCTTCGAGGATGAACCGTTCAAATGTCCCGTCATGGAGCACCTTCGGGGTATCCGTGGCGATGGCCAGGCAGGCCTCCAGCCCGTAGCTGCCCCAGTTCGCCACGGCGCTCACGATCAGGGCATCGGTGCCCGTGGCCGCGGCGATGCCCGACCCACAGGGGCAGACACAGTTTGCCCCCGTGGGAACGAACTTCTTTACGGCCTCTTCGATGAGCCCCATGCCGATCTCGTTTCCCCCATCGCCGATGCCGATCGTGAGAATCCCCCTCTTTTTCGCCTCGGCAAACAAGATATCCGTCTTCCCGACCAGGTTAGACACATCCATGCCGTGGCCGTTGTGATAGACCTTTTTTACGTTCCACGAGGGCTTCTCGATCGCGATCAAGGCCGCCGGCTGCAACCGGTCAAGGAGCTGGGCGGCCCGGCTGGCCGCCAGGGCCGCATCAATCGGAAAGGGGGCGAAAGCCACTCTCCGGGGCAGGTATGAGGCCTGCTCCAGAGAATCGACTTGCAGGCCGGTCATGGCAAAAACGGGTTTGAAGATGTCGATATTCTCCTGTTCCGTAACCACGATCGGGGTGGCATTGAAGCAAATGCTCAAGGCCCGGGCCAGGCTTGCCCCGCCGATGGGCCCGTCCACTTCGGGACGCATCCAGGGCGCCACAATGAACCCCGTGGCAATCAGCACCTTGTCTCCCGGCTGCACCCTTTCCAGCAGGCCCAGGGCCGCAGTGTAGGTGAGGGGATCAGGAAATTTCTGCCGGGCCGCGCTGTACAACTCCTGGGTGACCGGCTTTTGGGTATAGTGCGCCCCTCCTCCGGACGAACAAAGCTGCACGGTGATCAACCTGTCGATGATCTCGGCAATGTTCTTGCAGTATTCTTTCTTCTCTTCACTGACCATCTGGCCTCTCCTTATTAAAACGTCGCAATTTTCAAAACTTGACGTATTTGCTGAATTCCTTAATAACCGCCGGCGGTTGATTCATTGTATACGTGACGACCTTTAAGACTTCTTCGGGGGGAGTAAACTTGATATCGATGAGCAATTTTTTGGCATCGGCCAGAAACTCAGGGTCTTTTACCACCTTGGCGAAGGCCTCCCGCAGGATATTGACCTGCCCGGCCGGCGTGCCCGGAGGCGCCACATAAAACCGGCCCAGGATGTCCGAGACAGAATACATGGCCATGATCGTCTTGCCTGTCTTATCGTTCGTGAGATCTTCATTCATCGGCAAATGATCGATCTCCTTCATGGAAATGCGTCCCCGGATCCAGGGACGGACGAGCCCCCGGGTGATGTAGGACTTGAGATCGCTGTAGGCGCCTGCCTTGCCCTGCGCTTCATTGCGCTCCACCGAGAGCAAGGCATCGTTGGCCGATTTATAAACGACGAGGCTGATGTTGAGCCCGCAAAACTCCTTTAAAAGGAGGGGAAACTGGGCATCCTGATTCGAGATGCCGGAGCAGCCAATGGGAATCGGCTCCTTTGTCTTGCGCAGATCATCCAGGGTCTTGTACGGGAGATCCGTCCGGAGGGCAAGCACGGATGGCTCCACCGTTACCGAGCCTAACCAGGAGAACTTCGTGATGTCGAACTTGACGCCTTCCACCTTTACCAGTTGCGTGAAGGGGAGGGCCCTGTTAAAAATCCCGATGGTCAGGCCATCGGGTTTGGCGATATTATAAACGTGATTGGCCGCGATGATGCTGCTCGCCCCGACCATGTTTTCGATAATAAAGGTGGGTGCGCCGGGGATATACTTGGGCAGATGCTTTGCCATGAGCCGGGCATTGCGGTCATAAGCCCCACCCGTGGCCGCGCCGACCACAATACGCATCATTTTACCGGCATAGTAGGGGGCGGCCAGAGATTCAGGGCGATCGACCAAGGCAACCAGGAAAAACAAACCCAAAAGAAACAAAGGCCTTATGCGTCTTTTCATAACTTTCTCCTTTGCAAATTTAAGTTACTCATCGCGCGGTCACCGATGGGCATTGATAAAAAAACTTTCAGCCGATGCCGAGGGACTTGAGACCCCTGAAGATCAAGCCCTCCTGCATCGGTGTATGCAACAGCCGGATGAAGAGGCCATAAAAGCAGAGCCAGGCCGCGATCGTCACCGCCAGGGTAATGCCCCACTTCTCCCCATGCTGCACCTTCAGATAGAAAAAGATAAACAGCACGACCGCCAGGGGGAATCCCAAAAACCAGATCAGGAGGAAGAAGCCCATGATCCAGGAAAAGGTCACCACGGTCCGGTGACGAGCAACAGGGCCGGCTACACCTGCGGAAAACTGAAAATCAATGGTGTCCTTTTGTTCCCCTTCCTCTTTTTCCAGCAGTTCCAGAACCAGTTCCACCACGGAACCGCAGAAGACGGAGACACTGATGAGCAGAGGAAAGAGGGCCGTTTTCAAGGGCCATTTCATGGCCGTGAGGGCGGCCCAGGCCGACAGCAAGGCCAGGATGAGACTCATCATGCATCTTCCCTTAAATCTCATCGGGTTGCACCTCTCGGTGAAACAACTTCTTCTGAAGGAACGGATAGAAGGCAAAGGCTAGGGTAATCATAAAAATTATCAATACTTTCGGCCGGTATACCCAATGCACCCCGTAACGCGTCACGGAAGAGTAGAGGTTGGTCTCGGCGAGATTTCCCAGGAGAAAGCCGATGATGAGGGGTGGACGGGGCCAGCGGTAGAGGACCATGAAATAGCCGATGATCCCGAAGATGAGCAGCACCACGAGGTCGCTCATACTGTTGGTCGAGGTATAAGCCCCGATGAAGCACAGCAGGAGGACAAGCGGGTTAATCAGGCTGCCTCGGACCGTCGTCAGCTTCGCCAGGTGGTTGATGAAAAGCAGGGAGACCGTTACGGCGATCACGTTGGCCAGGACGATCGTCCAAACCATCGAATAGGTCAGGGTAAGGTGCTTGGTCAGCATATCCGGGCCGGGCATGAGCCCCAGGATAAAAAAGGCACCCAACAGGATGGCCGTGCCGATGCTCGAGGGAATACCGAAGGCGACGACCGTGATCAGGCTCGCCCCTTCTTTTGAGTTGTTGGCCGCCCCGGGCCCCAGGACCCCGCGGACATCCCCCTTTCCAAAGTTGGCCCGCTCCTCTTCCGTCCTGGCACTCTGGGTGGCGTGGGCATAGGAGACCCACTGGGCCACGCCCCCGCCCAACCCGGGTAGGAGGCCGATCAGGGAGCCGATCAGGCTGCAGCGCAACGTGAGCCAGAAATGCCGGAAGGTGTCACGCACCCCTTCGCTGACCCCCTTGCCCAACTTCCCAAAGGGCAGATCATGGGCAATCGATGTACCCCGGACGGCCAAATCGACGACCTCCGGGATGGCAAAGAGGCCCACCGTGACCGGGATGATTTCCAGGCCGCCCCAGAGATAGAGCTGGCCGAAGGTGTACCGTTGAATACCCACCTGCTGATCCTGCCCGACGAGGGAACACATGAAGCCGAAACCGCCGCTCAGGAAACCCAGCAGGAGCCCCCGTTTTCCCCGGCCGCTCAGGGTCGAGATACATGTGAGTCCCAGGAGGATCAGCATGAACATCTCCGGCGAGCCGATGGCCAGAACCAGGGGACGGACAATCGGAATGGCAAGGGCCAGAAAGGCCGCCCCGAAGAGGGCTCCTACCAGGGAGCTCATCAGGACGGCGCCCAGCGCCCTTCCCGCCTCGCCCTTTTTAGCCATGGGAAAGCCGTCGACAATGGTGGCTACGGTGATGGCTTCGCCGGGGATTCCGAAAAGAACGGAGGTGATGTCGCCCGTCGTCGCCACGACCGAATGCATGCCCAGGAGGAAGGGAAAAGCCTCCTGGGGGGTCATCTTATAGATGAAAGGGAGCATCAACGCGAGTGCCGTCCCCCCGCCGATGCCCGGCAGTATCCCCACGCAGAAGCCGACAGCCGCGCCGATCAGCATGCAGAGGAAGGGCTTCAGCTGGAGGATGGCGAGCAGGCCATCAATGAACGCCTCAAACATATCCGGAGCCCCTTCTTTACATCATCACCTCACCGCCGTTGATGCTGTACGTTTGGCCGGTGATCCAGTTTGCCGCACCGGAGGCCAGGAAGACAACCAGTTGCGCAATGTCTTCCGGTTCTCCCAAGCGGCCCAAGGGAATTGCCTTGATGCGGCTGTTCTCTTTGTCTTTGTACTTTTTGTATGCTTCTGGATTTGTCTCTTTCGCTTCTTCCATCAAGGAGGCCCTGGTGGTGCGGATCAACCCGGGGGCCACGGCATTGACATTAATGCCATACTCCGCAACCTCGATGGCCATATTCCTGGTCAGGGCCATCACCCCGCCCTTCCCGGCGCCGTAGATACTGAAACCCTTGACCCCCATCGGCGTCTTTCCCAGATCAGAGGCAATATTGACGATCTTGCCGCTCCGCTGTTTGATCATCGGGTCCAGGACGGCCTTGAGGCAGTTCAAGGTCCCGAAGAGGATGAGCTCGATCTCCCGGCGCCATTCCGGGGGGGACGATTCGGCGAACATCTTTCTCCCCAGGGGCTCCCGGGCTTCGTAGACAATGCCGGCATTGTTCACCAGGACATCTATCCTGCCAAAAGCATCCAGGGTCTGCTGCACCATCTTTGCTACGCTCTCCATCACCGTCACATCGGCCGTAACAGCCAGGGAGCGTGTGCCTAAGGCCAGAATGCTTTCCGCTACTTCCCGGGCCGCGGCGGCATCGATATCATCGACCACCACCTGGGCGCCTTCCCTGGCCAGGGCCAGGGCAATAGCCCGGCCGATACCCCGTCCGGCCCCGGTCACAACGGCGACTTTCCCCTCCAGATTCAGGTCCATCTTCTTTCTCCTGGGTTGGCCTATCAGAAACCTTCATACTTCATAAATATGGGCTTCATGTCTTCCTGAAAAAATCTGATCATTTTTTTTGCCAGTTTGTCTGCTTCAGCTCCATAAAGGGGGTTTACCATGAAGCCGCCTTTTTGGGCCCAGTCCTGGAATCCCTTATCATTGATCGCCTTTTTAAAGGCGGCGATCAATGAGCCCTGAATCTTTTCCGGAAGCGCAGGCGGTGCCACCAGGAAACGGTGGGCGCTAATCACCTCCGTCAAGTGGGGGAATCCCAAATCGATGATACTGGGAACGTCGGGATGGATGCTCTTATCGGAAAATTCGGCTAAAGCCTTTATTTCTCCGGCCGCCAGCAGAGCCTTAACCGAATCCTCGGCCACGAGCGCCACCTGGATATCACCGCGCATCAAAGCACTCATGGTGAGGGCGGTGTTCCCAAAGGGGATAAACCGGGCGCGAATGCCCGTCTCCTCTTTAACGATAATGGAAGCCGCATGGGTGGCCCGCCATAATACCCCTACCCCCCACTTCAACTCCTTTGCCTTGGCTGCTTTAAGCATCTCGCCCCAGCCGGCAAAACCGTCTTTTCGCGTCACCATGACCCGGGGGGCGCTGTTTAGACGCAGCAGGTAGGTAAATTTTTTCATGTCAAAGTCCAGCTTTGACCTTAAGGACTCGACGGCAAAGGCGCTATCGAAGGTGCCGATCGTATAGCCATCGGGCTTAGACGAATAAATACGGCTGTAAGCCCTTTGTCCATCGCCGCCGATGTCGACCTTGAATATTACACCGCCGCCCTTGGCGCCCCGGGCCGCTTCTTGAAGATTCCTGGTAACAAAAGGCATGAGACCGCGGGCAATCAAGTCAAAGCCTCCGCCTACCCGATAGGGAGAAACCCAGGTAATGCTCTTGCTGGGATAGAAGTCCGAGGCCAAACTGAAGGGTGCATTGCTCACCGAGCCGAGTACTGCGGCCGTCCCGGATAAACCGGTAATTTTCAAGAAATCCCTCCGGGTAAAGAAACGATGCTCTGAGCCTCCTTCTTTTCTCATTGCTTTCTCCCTTCCTCGTCTCGTGTTCTCTTTCTCTGCCTCCTCGCTGATCAGGAAACGCCAATTAGTCTGGAATTCACAATTTTTCTTCCAACAGCCGGCCGAAACCGCGGATCGGCTCGCGGAGGTTTAGTTTCCGGAGGCCCCACCAAATCATCGCCTGCGTGCTTGTGACCACGGGCACGCCGCAATCGTGTTCCAATTTCTCGATATTTTTGACCGAGGGGAAACGGGCGCAGGGAATCAAGATGCCATCGGCTTTCGGATGCCGGGCAAAGACCTCCCGGGCGAGACGGTAGTTGGCATACTCGGGCAGCATGGCGATGTCCACCGTGGGCCCGATCTGGAGGCCCTCAATGCCCAAGACCTTGAAATCGGCATCCTCGAGGGAAGTCTTTGTCCTTTGGTTGAGTTCGTCTTTCCAGGGAGTGGCCACCACGACCCGTTTTATCCCCAGGGCGCGCATTGCCTCGTTGGAGGCCTGCCGCGTTGTCGTGCAGGGTACCCCGGTCGCCTTGGTCAGTTTATCGCTCCAAGACTTATCTTCGCTCTTGGCATTCTTGTATTCCAGAACCGGAGAGCCGCCCATGATGATCGCCCCGGCCTTCTCCCGCGCGAGGGCATGGACCGCGTCTTCATACTTCGCCGCTGCCCGGTCAAATTCCTCGGGAACATGGTCCTGCACCCCCAGCGTGGCAAAAACCATCACCACCCCCTCGGGTAAAATGGCATTCCATTCCGAGTCGTTATCCAGGATTGAGGGCATCGTATGCCCGATTCTTCCGCGCCATCCGTACATAAGTCTTCTCCTCCTTTGCTTAATGACTGGTTTGTGAGCTAACTGATTAGGCCTGCCGATACTGGACCGGCGGCATCTGGCAGGGGACACCGTTTTTCGCCAGCTCCTGCTCAAAGAGCTGGCGGATGTACGGTTCCTCGTCTTCGTAGTCGATCTGGCTTCCCCCTTGTTTGGTGCTCGTATCCGTCTTGCCGGCCGCGGCCCAAAGCTTTAAGACGGAATATTTCAGGCTTCCCCAGCGCAGGGCCAGATATTTGCCAGGAACCTTTCCCGTATTGAAGTGCTGGTGAAACCACCTGTTGGGAGGCACCAGTACGCTCCCCTCTTGCCAGTCCACGCGTACCCGCTCGCTTTCCCTCCCTTCCTGCCAGGCCAGGGAATACCCTTGACCCTGGATAATGATCACATGGGCGCCCGGTCCATGATGGTGTGCCTTCTTATAGGTGCCCACGGGAAATTCCGAGACATGGGCATTTAAGATGTTGCCCCCCAATTCAAAATTACGGTTCACGCCGCCGGCGCCCCGTTCCTTCCATTGGATCAGTGGGAAAGTGCGGACATCGGCGACAAAGTTGGTCTCCCAGCCGCGGCGCGGCCTTTCCTTGCCCTCACCGCTGAAGAAATCCGCCCGGCCGTCAAAACGGTCGGTGAAGTTATAATCGACGTTCAAGACAAAATCCAGGTTATGGAACAAATTCATGACCAGGGGGGCGGAGCTGACCACGTAGAGCCGGGCCGCCTGGCCGCCCTGGCCGTTGAAAAATTGGTGCCAGGAGTTGAGGGGCAAGGCGAAAAGGCTCCCCTCGTGCCACTCAAAAGTGCGTTTGGGGCCCTCGGACTGCCAAACCGTGGTCGCCCCGCGGCCGGAAAGCACGTAGACGACCTCTTCATAGAGGTGTTTTTCCGGCTGGACGGTTTTTCCCGCCGGTATTTCCAAAACATAGGAATCGTTTGAGTCTTCGGCGCCGTCCATCAAAACATAGGCTCCGTAAGCATCCAAACGCCCCCAGGGGCCGACGGCCACTTCCTTGAGGCTGGGGATGCTGAATTCTCTCACGATGGGGATTCCCTGATCGTGGATCCACTGCTCATAGGTGGATCTTTCTTGTGCGCTCTCTTCACTTGCCATGCGTCATTTCCTTTCCACAATTGTGACTACTCACGTAGTCAGTCTGAAGCTGTTTAGGCTGTAGGCTGAAGCGTGATCCCCTTTTTTTCCTAACAGTCTTCAGCCTACAGCCTATCTACCTGAGTAGCTACCCGTAAATCAGTCCAAATATTTCTTCAACACCGGCCGGAGATCCTCTTGATAATACCGGATGATATTTTTTGCCAGCTTGTCCGCCTCATCCCCATAAACGGGATTCAAAGGGATGTTGTTCTTTTTTGCCCAGGCCTGGAAGTCTTTGTCGCTCAAAGCCATCTTAAAGGCGCTGGTCAAGGTGTTGCCGATGTCTTTGGGGAGGCCCGGCGGGGTAATCAGGAAGCGATGGCCCCCCAGTTTACCCGATAGGGCCGGGTAGCCCAGTTCCTTGATGCTGGGGACGCCGGGATGATCGCTTGTCTCGGCAAATTGGGTCAGGACCCTGATTTCTCCGGCATCGATGAGCCCGCTGACCGACCCTTCGGAAGCCATGGCCACATGGATGTCTCCCCGCAGCAGGGCATTCATGTTCTCGGCCGTGCCCCCGAAAGGAATAAAGCGGGTCGCCAGCCCCGTCTCCTCCTTGACGATGATGGAATCGATGTGAATGGCCCGCCCCATGGCGCCCACGCCCCACTTCAGCTCCTTCTGCTTGGCAAACTTCACCATCTCACCCCAGTTGGCAAAACCGTTCTTACCGGTCACCAGGATGCGCGTCGTGAAGTTTATCCGGATCAGGTAGGTAAATTTCTGGATGTCAAAGTCCAATTTAGACATCAAAGTCTCGGTCGCAAAACCGATGTCGAAGATACAGATGGTATTGCCGTCGGGCTTTGCCTTAAAGACGGCACTGTAGGCCCTTTGTCCGCCTGCGGCAGGCTCGTTCTTCACCACGATGCTGCCGCCCTTCGCGCCCCGTGACACTGCCCGGAGATATTGCGTGAGATAGGGGCTGATGCCCCGGGCCAGGATGTCGTAACCGGCGCCGGGCTTCTGCGAGATGAGACAGGTGATCTTTCCCGCGGGATAGATTTCCTTGGCAAAAAGGGAGGGAAGTCCGGTTTGCGAGGCAACAGCAACAGTGCCGAGGCCAAGGCCGAGATTTCTTAAGAAATGACGGCGGTTGCAGACAAGATCAAAGATTGCTTCTCTTTCCATTTCCATATCTCCTTTCTTTTACAGAATACTCCGCACAATAAAACCAAATTAATTATGCCTATCCATAAATAAAGATCACGGTACTGGAGGAAGAATCGTCTAGTTGCTGGTGATGGATATTACGTTTCGTGAAAGATGGACTTAATTCTTATAAGAAACCAACCATCCGGTTGATTTCTTATAAGAAAAGGAGAGGGTTGTCAAGAATATTTTCCCCGATTCTCAGTCGATGCCCAAAGCCACGGAATTTTGCCCGTGCCTTTCCCCTAACCGCCAGGGCACTGTTAATCAGTGCCCCTCAGCAGCGCGGGGTCGGCAAACAGTTCCGCCAGGCTTTGCAGAAATTTAGCTGCCGGAACGCCATCCATGGCCCGGTGATCGAAGGAGAGGCTGAAACACATGCCTTTGGTCTCTTTGAGTCTCCCCACCGCCAGGATCGCCACCTGGGGAGCGTTGATGATCGGATTAAAAAAATCGATGCCGAAAGCTCCCAGGCTCGTCACGGTGAAGGTACCGCCTTGCAGCTCTCCAAAACCGAGCTTGCCCTGGCCGGCCAGTTCCTGCAGGTGGCTCCGTTTCTCCGCCAGTTGCCGCAGGTCAAGGCCAAGGGCATTATGGAATACCGGCACAATGAGGCCATCGGGTACTGCCAGGGCCATGCCGAGGTTGATCTCCTCCCAGCAGGCGATCGTCTCGCCCTCCCAGGTGGCATTCAAGCGAGGATGCTCCCGCAAGGCCAGGACAACGGCCCGGTGGACAAAATCGGTGATCGTGACCTTGGCGCCGGAGCCAGGCTCCTCGCGCATTTTTTTGCTGGCGGCCTCGGTCCTGGCAAAGTCGATTTCCCGGTTCAGGGTTACGTGCGGCACCTGTTGCCAAATTTCCGTCATCCGCTTGGCGATGGTGCGGCGCTTGCCCGTCAGGGCTATTTCCTCTCTCTTGCTCTGCAAAGCCTTCCTCCTTCAGCATATTAAACCCCATGCCCCGTGGGGCACCAGGTCGCATGAAAGTACCTCTGTCATTCCGGACCCCGATCCGGAATCCAGGAATATTGAACTGAATTCCCGCTCCCCGCCTTCGCGGGGACAGGCTCCGCGGGAATGACAAATTGAGCGCCGGTATGACAATTCTATTTTCGTACTAAACCCCCATGCCCCGTGGGGCACCACGAAGCATGAAAATAGGCATTTGTTGATTTTATTACGTTTTTCGTTCTATTTTCATAGTAAGCCGGCAAAGTCACAATCGGGATGGGAATCGATTTCCTTTCCTATAAATTCCGCTATCGATTCCACCGCCCTCTTTAGTTGCTTTTTTAGTCGCTTTCGATATAGGCAACGACTTCTCCAAAGGGGACCACTTGCTCTTCTCCCACCCGCAAGTCCATCAGGAGACCGGTGGCGGGCGCAGCCAACTCAAAATTCACCTTGTCCGTCTCCAACTCGGCAAGAGGTTCACCCTCTTGAACCTGTTCCCCTTCCTTCTTGAGCCAGCGATGGAAGGTAGCCTCGTCGCTGTTTGCACCCATCCGCATGATCTTTACTTCCACTTTCATCTTTGCTCTTCCTCACTTAAGTTTAGTGCACCGGCTGCTTTTTCTTCACGAAAGATTCACTAAAAAGCTCATTGCCCCCGTTCATCCCTTCCTTCCGGTGCTAACGATGATGGTTGTTAAATCCTGGGAAGTGGCTCCTTTGAGAGGGCGGGGGTAAACACCTCGGTCTTCATTAACCCGGCCACGCCGAAGACCGTGCTAAGTAATAAGAAAGGCAAGACTTTGTCAAGGACATTTATTCGCCTGTTTTAGCAAATACCATTGCATTTCCTATATTTTTCCCGTAAAAAGAGTCATCTATCAAGTCATTTTGCAAGGGGGGGCAAAGTATGACCAAAAGACAAAAAATCACCTACAGTTACGTTTACCTGATTCCCATCGTCATTCTCACCATGATACTGGCAGTTTCCGTCCAGGCCGCGGAAAAGGGCCGGTATCCCCATAAACCCGTCACGCTGATTGTCACCTATTCCGCCGGTTCAGGGGCCGATACGGATGTCCGGCTCATCCAGCCCTACTTCCAGAAGCATCTGGGCACCCGGGTGGTGGTGAGCAATATTCCCGGGGCTGACGGGAGACTGGGCTTAACCAAGGCCTTCAAGGCGCCGCCGGACGGCTATACCATTTTCAGTACAGGCTGGGCTCCGGGGCCCATTATCTCCGAGATACTCTTCAAGCCCGAATATAAGTCCCTGGAATACACCCATATCGGCGCCTGGAGCGTGACTAATTTCGTGCTGGTCGTTAATTCCGAAACATGGAAGACCATGGAAGAATTCGTCCAGGCGGCGAAGACGAGAAAACTCAGCTGCGGTATCAGCGGCATGGCCAGCGCCTCGCGGATCATCGGGGAAGCCCTGTTGGATGCCACGGGAATCAAGGAAATGAGTTGGGTATCCTATGCCGGGGGGTCCGAATCCATGACCCAGTTGGCGGGCAAACATATTGACCTGGTGATCACCAGCACTTCCAGCGCCCTGCCCCTCGTCCGGGCCGGCCGGATCAGACCTCTTACGGTCTTTGCGGATCAGCAGGACAGCGTCTTCCCCTCCGCGCCGCTCGCCAAGCAGTTGGGTTATAATGTCCAGCCGCTGCCTTCGGCCCGGGCACTCCTGGGGCCTCCGAAAATGGATACAAAGATCATCAAGACCATCGAAGAGGCCATGGTGAAGGCGGCCCAGGAGCCGGAATTTCAGGCGAAGATGAAAGACCGGGGCGCGGGTGTGCAGCTCATCGGCCGTGAACAACTGAAAAAGGACGCCACAGACGCCTTTGCCGCCATCCAAAAATACATTTCCCGGATGGGGGGACAGCAGAAGTTGGGCGGCTGACCGATCACCAGCGTATCCGATTAACGCATCTTTTTTTAATGGCCTTTGGGAGGGGGGTATTATGCAAGATGTAAGAAGAACCCGGATCGTTAAAGTTTTCTTTTCGAACCTAATCCCGATAAACGGAATAAGTAAGTTAACGAAATTATTTTTTGCCCTAAAACCGCAAAAGATAATTTCTTACTTACTAAGTTGCCTGGCAGTGCTGCTCATCTTCGGCACTGCCTCCGCCCTGGCCGCATCTTCCCGCATGGAACAGCTGGCCAATATGAAAGGTAAGGAGCGGGAACAGCTCCTGATCGAGGGGGCAAAAAAAGAGGGGGCCCTTTCCGTCTACAGCGCCATCAATGCCCGGGATGCCAAGCCCCTGGTCGAACTGTTCAATAAGAAATACCCCTTTATTAAAGTAGATCCTTTCCCCGGCATCCGGGTGGAAGACATGATTTCCCGCCTGATCCTGGAACAGAAGGCAGGGAAATTTACCGCCGATGCCTTCAGCTCGCCCACTATCGGGATCGAAAAGGTGCGCCGCGAGGGACTGCTCATCCCCTATGCAACGCCGGCCCAGAATGTTTTCAACAAGAAGCATCTCGACCCGCAGAAGTACTGGGTGCCTATGTACCACAACATCCTGACTTTTGTTTACAACACTAAGGAGGTAACGGAACCGCCGCAGACCTGGCAGGACCTCCTGGAGCCGCGGTGGAAGGGAAAGCTGGCCCTGGAGGATACGGACGAAGTCTGGCTGATCAACTTCATAAAACTCTGGGGAGAGGCAAAGGCCAAGGATTACTTTACCCGTCTGGGCAAGCAGGATTTAAGAATCGTGCATGGCCATTCGGTCATGCAGCAGATGCTGATCGCCGGAGACGTGGCTGCCAGCCCAACGCAGTATCTCCACCACGCCATCACGGATAAGAAAAAAGGCGCCCCCATCAACTTTGTGCTCATGGATCCGATGATCGACGGTCCCGAAGGGCTGACCCTGTTGAAAAATGCGACCCATCCCCATGCGGCCCTGCTTTTCATCGACTTTGCCACTTCCCGGGAAGTGCAGGCCTTTTTCTTAAAACGGGGCCGGATTCCCGCCTATCCGGGGATCGATCCGCTGCTGCAGGATGCCAACCTGCTCATCGATGATCCGACCATGTCGCTGGACAACTTTGCCCAGCATCAGAAGCTCTTCCGGGACCTGCTGATCGCCCCGAACCGCCGGCGCTGAGCTCTCCAGATAAAGGGTCGTTTAATATTGACGGTCTCGCAAAAAGTCCCTCAAACCGTCATTCCGGCGAAGGCCGGAATCCAGAACCGATTGAAAATACTGGATTCCGTGTCAAGCACGGAATGACCAAAGAGGCCCGCCCAGTCCCTCTTACGCGCTTGGTTCGCTGTGGTCTTCTATATCCTTATAGTCCCCATACCAGAGGTCAAAGAGTGGACCTGCCCGCCATCCTTTAATGTCTGACCTCGCATCAAGCCCTGCGGTTACTTTCGCGAACTTGCCATTGGGGTCTTCAGACATCTTGCCAAGCTCCACGATGACATCGATCTTGTCATCTGAAAGAGAACCTCCACAATAGCATCCGTTGCCTTCGATTGCCTCCACGATGAAGGCGTCCTGAAACGCGTCGGAATCTATATTTGTATTACGGGTTGCAATGAGTTGGCGACCCCATTCTGCAAATTCACCTATATGTTTTTTCTTGCGTAGTCTCTTTTTCATTATCTTAAGCGAACGCTCAGGTTCAGCCGCGGCTCTGCCGGAGCGCCGCAGGCGCGGAGGCAGAGCCGTCGGCTGGAACCTGTTGTTGGGCTACAGCGTACCTACGGTAGTGCGACAATTCCGATCCTCACGCCGGGCTGGCCAGAAATTCCAGGCACTTCCTGGATCGACCTTCTCCATGCGGCCGAGCCGCCATACGCTGCCCAAGGCACACGAACGCCATGTTCGTTCAGCCACGGTATAACCTTGTATTCATCCAATACACCGGATCGGCCTCGTTTGGTCCGGACAATATTGGATTCTCCACATAAAACAATCGACCCGCTCGCGAGAAGACAAGGCGGCCCGCTTGAGTCGTACTCCCGAATGTTCTTTCCGGAAGAGCGTTAATGAATTTGCACTTTTCTGACTTTGGGGCAGTGGTCCGCCCGAAATGCTGAGTTATCTCAATCGGACTCCGCAGATGACGACTATGGATTTCGACTGTCTCTCCATCCGGCTTGCGGGATACGCCAACAATTACGTGTCTATGCTTCGTGCCAGGAGGAAAGAGATCCCGATGGCCTAGGTTGCCGCACAAGGAAGCATCGTGGCTCCATAGCGAAAAGAGTACCGTATCCGCCCCATGGTGGTCCGCGATTCGGATCGCCGATGCGAAGTGGGGTGCGAATCCCATTTCCTCGTCGAGGAATTGCGCTTCTGAATCATTCTGATGGCGCCAGTCCCGAGCGATTAAAGCCAGACGCCGCGGTGTGAAAGAAGGCGGATACGATGATGACCCTTGCCGCTTTGCCGTCGTCGCCGATCGCTCGAGCATTTCCCTTCACTCCTCTGTGGCCCAACGCCTGGCATCAGCCGCGCGTGTCAGCGCGTCGGCTGCGTGCCCTTGTTGGTTTAACCTTTCTTGGTGCAAGGCGCACAACTTCGTGGCCTGATGAACGCTGCACCGATTGCAGATCAGCGCAGATGGCGGCAAGATCGCCGCCGAACTTCCTGGTATGCTCCATTCGGTGCCTACGAACCTCTTCGACAATCGGATCTTTCATTGGTCAACCTCCAATAGCTCCTCGGGCGAGCAAATTTCCGGGCATGAATATCCCGCATTCTCGACGATCTGCCTGACCATCGTCCTAGTAAACGGGTTGTTGAAGTGGGCGAAATTCCACGTGACAAGAACCTCCATCCCGTTCACGGCAGCGATGGCGATGTGAAGAGCATCTTCAGGATACTCTTCCGGAATGCCTCGTTCTGCGATGATCTTCTCAGCAAGCCTTAGCGCATCGTCGTCAACATCGAGCATCCGATATGACTTGATGGCATTGAGCCGCAGCTGTGCCTGGCCCTGATCTCCTCGCCCAGCCTCTTCGTACACCAGTGCCGAAACGCAGGTCTCATAGTCGCTGGCCAGTTTCGGCCACAGTTCTCGAGTGGCTTCTTGATGACCGGCGATCATTAGGTCTCGACTCGGCCTGGCGGTCAAATAGCTCACCACCGTTGTCTCGATGTACACTCGCTTCTTCATGCACCTATTATACCGGTTCTCGTGCCTTTTGGCAAACGGCGGTGAGTTCTCAGTTGTGAAGCCAACGACCATAATCAGCCGACCGGCCCATGACCGTGCCATTTTGCACCGCGCGTGTTCCGGGTCGGCTGGATTAAATTGCTAGGCAAATTATCTGTTTTTTTCTAATGTGTCACATGTCAACGGGCTGTTGCCCAACGTTAATTTCACCGTCGTCATGGGTTTTAGCTTAGGTCCCTCAAGTTGTTTGCAAAGAATGTTCATCATACCCACGAGATGTCAAAAACAGTATATTTGAGAAGAATGA
>Ga0209514_10004849_pt1 | contig 17749 bp, 20 predicted proteins | sample Subgrocontami58m_FD_187452 | JGI IMG/M metagenome (GOLD analysis project Ga0209514, IMG submission 187452) | Subsurface groundwater microbial communities from S. Glens Falls, New York, USA - GMW37 contaminated, 5.8 m (SPAdes) (version 3) | ecosystem: Environmental > Aquatic > Deep subsurface >...
CGCCGCGCTTGGCCGCAGTGATAACCGTGCGCCCGTCGCCCGAGCCCAGGTCGATCACGTAATCTTTCGGCGTGACTTTCGCCATGTCGAGCATTTTGTCCACCAGCGCCTGCGGCGTCGGCACCCAGATCACATCCTTGCCTTCCTGGCCGACTTGCGGCTGGAATGGCTCTTTCGCCGGCTGCGCCTGTGCGAAAACAGTGGCGGTGATCACGGACAGACACAGCGCCAGCAACGACCGACGCACAAAACGCGATGCATTCATGCTTGTTCGACCCCCCTCTTTCTCCAAGCTAATTTTACCGTTGATACTCCAAGGCCGGGGAAATGTCCAGCCCCGCCTCTGGATTTTGGACGTCAAGGCGGATCTTAGGGTTGCGTGCCAGGTGATTTTTTAAATGTTTGCCTCCGATTAGACGGGCGATAGAGACCACTCCCACGATCGAGGCTTAAAACCCTGTAGCCGGTTGTTGCGGTGCCTTCCATTGTCAACCGGTAGGAGAAGTGCTCGTCCGAATTTTCCCCTACCAGGTAGATATATATCGCTTTTTCGCCGAGCATCGGTTCGTATTCAGACGCTGTGACGCTTGTTGGGAAGGCCTTCGGATGCAATCGGGAAAGGACTTCTTTGAATTTCTCCAAAGAGACACGGCGTTTCGTACTATCGGAGAGTAATGCATAGCCATTTTCAATATCATGCTTCACGAATGCAACCTGCGCGAACTCTACGGCCCTCCTTCCGGCTAAGACTTCATCGTGGTTAATCGACTCTGCACAGCCCATCAAACCCGCGACGAAAGCTAAGGGGAAGAAATGATATCGCATAGAACTTCCTTTGCCGGCTAAGCGCTGAATAGCAAACATCAGGCCTGAACTCTACACACTGTTATTGATTCAGGAGTTACCTAGTATGGCAGAGCGCTAGGCGTCAAGGGGCGAATGTAAGATTTGGCCGGTGGCGCGCGGATTGAGGACAGGGTTGCCTCTATGCTATCCCTCGATGGAAGGAGATCGATCATGGGAACGAAAGTCAGGCTTGCAGTCGCGTGCGGTGATTACGAGATTGTGCGCGCCCTGAAGGAGGGGGCAGTCGAGGCCGATGGGCTCGATCTTGTCGTGTTAACCGGCCACGGGCCGCGAGAGCGCCATTGGCGCATGGCGCGAAACCTCGAATTCGACGTCTGCGAATTCAACGTGGGCGCCTATTTCATGGCGCGGTGCCGGAACGTCCCGATCACGGCGATCCCGGTCTTTCTCCACCGCAGATTTCGCCACGGCTTCGTTTTCATCAACACCCGCGCCGGCATCAGGAAGCCAAAGGATCTGATCGGCAGGAAAGTGGGCGGCACTAACTTCCAACCGGCGGGCAACATCTGGATTCGCGGAATCCTGGAGGAGCATTACGGCGTGCCACATAAAAAGCTGACCTGGGTCGTCGATCGCAGTGAAGACGTCGAATTCAAGCCGCCCAGAGGATTGAAGATCGAGATGATCCCGCCCGGCAAGTCGCTGGATGCGATGCTGGCGGAGGGAGAGCTTCCGGCGATGATCAACCCATATATCCCGCAGCCGATAGTGAGCGGCGACAGGCGGGTCGCGCGCTTGTTCCCTAACTACGAGGAGGTCGAGCTTGAGTACTTCCGGCAGACAGGCATCTTCCCCATCATGCATGTGACTGTTATCAAGCAGGAGATCGTCGATAAATATCCCTGGGCGGCGACCAGCCTGGTCAAAGCTTTCGACAAAGCCAAACAAATGGCGTATCGGCGGGTGGTAAACCCGAGGGTCGTCCCCCTCGCTTGGTTCAGCGCGTCATGGGATAAGGAGCGGCAGGTCCTTGGGCCCGATCCCTGGGCCTATGGCTTGGGCGAGGCCAACGGAAAGAATCTCAAAACCATTGTCCGCTATTGCCATCAGCAGGGGCTGATCGGGAGGGAAATGTCGCTCGAGGAGCTGTTCCTCGACACCGATCCAGGGGACGCGGGCGGCGACGAAGGTCACTACTGACCGAAGGGTCGCCGCTTCGGTTCGTCAAAATGGCGGCGACGCGCTCTGGTCGGCGATTTGAGCATTTTCCAGTTGGAGAAAAGATGACGGTCCTTGAACAATTGGGGGCCTATGTTGCGCACGGGGGGCGAGCGAGCCTTTCGGATTCCGTGCGGCAAGCTGTGAGGCTGCATCTCACAGACACGGTTGGCGCCTGGATTGCCGGCTGCAGCACACCGGAGGGGCGGGCGTTGGCCGGCCTCGGGTCACCGCCTCGTGAGCGCTCCGGCCGGAAATCAACCCGCGATGGCGCGCTCGACCGGGTCATGACGAGTTGCGCGCTCACACGGCTGAGCGAGATTGACGACATTCACCTCTCGTCGGCCACGACGCCCGGCGCATTGATCATCCCGGCAGCGCTGACGCTCGGCGGCTCGCCGGCGCTCGACCGCACGGCAATCGCCGAGGCGATCGTCGTCGGCTACGAGGCGATGGTGCGGCTCGGCGCTGCGCTCCAGGGGCCGACGATCCTCTACCGGGGCATCTGGCCGACCTATTTCACGGCGCCGTTCGGAGTCGCTGCGGTTGCGGCGCGGCTTCTCGGGCTCACCGACCGGCAGGCGGCGCACGCTCTCGGCGTCGCGCTCATCCTGGCTTCCCCTGGCGTCGGCCACCAGAGCGGCGCAACCATGTCGCGCTGGCTCGCAGTCGGGCACGCGGCCCGTGACGGCGGTTCGGCGGCGTTGTCGGCGCAGGCGGGCTTCACGGCGGATCTCAAGATTTTTGAGGGAGATTTCTTTCCATCGATTTACGGCCTCTCGCCTGACTTCGCGGCGTTGACAGAGGGGCTTGGCGAACGCTCGGTCCTCGCCGATGTCAGCTTCAAGCCGTGGTGCGCGGCCAAGCAGACGATGGCGGCGACGCAAGCCCTCAAGGAGATCATCAAGAGCGGGGTTTCTCCGGCCGACATGACCGAGCTCGTCGTTTCGGTGCCCGGACCGTATGTCCGGATGATCGACCATGGGGTCGTTTCAGGCGAGCGCCTTTCCCACCTGACAAGCGTTCCTTACCAGATGGCGTTATCCGCCTTTTCGCCCGACGCCATGTTCAACGTCAATCAGACCCCGGCAAGCGTGTCCGAGGAAATTCGAGCTTTTATGACCAGGGTGACCGTCGAGGCGGACGACAGCCTGCTCCAATACTATCCGAGAGCCTGGCCGGCACGGCTTGTAGTCGGCGCGCCATCGGGAAAGCACGAGAGGCTCCTGACCTATATTCCAGGCGACCCCGAGCGGCCGTTCGACGAGAGGCAAGTGGCGGCGAAATTCCGGCACGTGGTCGCCCCGCTGATCGGTGAACGAGCAGCGGAAGATCTGCTTGGTCGTAGTCTTGCCGCGCTCGCGGAGGATGGAGGGCCGGCATCATTGCTGGCTGAAATCGAGCGCGCCCGCATTGCCGCTACTGGTCGCGCAAATTGACCTCGTGCCGCAGTAAAGACGGCAGCAAATGTTTCCTATCAAGGAAAAGATTGGTGGCGGTGGACGGACTCGAACCGTCGACTCCGCGGATATGAGCCGCGTGCTCTGACCAACTGAGCTACACCGCCACGGGTTCAAAAAAGGGGAGAGGGTTCAGCAAGTTCGGGAGGTATGGCAAGGCTGCATCCGCCCCCATTCATCCCTTACCACCCTCCGAATCATCTTTTTGCTTCCCTTCCCGATCTGATAAAGGAGCTTGTCACGTACTTCCAGGCAGCTTAGCCGGTTACCGTATACAAGGCCGGTATCCAGACCAATCTTGTAAGGGAGGTGGAAGAGGACGTCCCTTTGGGGGGTATGCCCAAAAAGGACAGTATAGGGAAGGGTGTGAGTGCCGAGAATAAATTCATCCCGGATCCAGAGAAGCTCCTCTTCGATTTGTTCGCCCCATGGCCTCAACGGGTGAATGCCTGCATGGACGCAAAGATAAGGCTCCATCAAGTAGAATGTTTTTAGGTTCTGAAAAAATTTAAGATGCTCTCCGGGGATCAGGGATAAGATGTCCCGGGTCCCGGCATTTTTCGGCGCGACGCCGTAGCTCGCCAACGTGGCGCCGCCGCCGTTGAAAAGAAACATGTCACCGTATCTGCCCGGAAACCCGAGGTAAGAAAGAAACATGTCTTCATGATTCCCCTTAAGAAATATCATTTCCGGCATCCCCTTGCGCTGGGCCTCGATGAGATAAGAGACAGCCCCCTTCGAATCCGGCCCTCTATCCACATAATCGCCGAGGAAAACAATACGGTCTGACGGTTCGAGAGGAAGCCCCTCCATGAGATAAATCAGCTCATCGGTGCAGCCGTGGATGTCGCCTACAACGTAATCCCGCATAGGGCATTTATCCTAAGCTACTATTGGCTTCAGTTCAAGACACTTTGGCCGTTTTTAAAGTAAAATTTGACCTTTGCCGTAGGATTTGATATCCGAGAATTATACCGTGAAACCGCGTGACATCTATTCTAGTTATCTCCTGGTTGCGGGCGTCCTGTGCCTGATTTTGGGGCTTGGCAATTGGATCGTGGGGGCGGTTGAGATGACAAGGTATCAGGGGCTGCTCCACAAAACCGCCGAGACCGGCCTTGAGGATAGCTACCGCAGCTTTCAAGAACTGGACCATCAAAAAAACGAAGAAGTACTGCGACCTATCAATAAAGACCGCGAGAAGTATAATACCGCGCGGGTCAAGCTCGACTTCTACTACGTGGTAGTTAGCGGGGGCAGGCTACTTTTCTTGGTCGGAGCGTTGTTGACCTTTTTTGCCCTGATTCGGGTGATCCGGCAGGATACCCTTATGAAAATGAAAAGGCTGGCCGCTACCACCTTAAGGAATCAGGATTAACGGAAGTTGCTTGCCGGTAGGGGGAGGAGAGTAATCCCGGATTACTTGGAGGGCTTAGACTTCTGGTATTTTCGGTAGTCATAACCCGTCGCCATAGCAAGTAATATATCCTCCATGCCTCCGCTCTTTTCCCGCCTGAGGATCAAGAGACGATCGAAAAACTCCTTAAAGTCTTTGTAAACTCTATGGCCTTCATCCATTTTTCGAAGATAGAAGTCCTTAATCCTTGTGACCGTGAATCTCAGCGCGGAAAAACGTAGCTCGTTGGGGAAAGAATCCCACTCCGGAAGTGATAACGGTCGCAAGCTCTCATATCCCGTGATCAAGGGTTCAAAGCGATCGATTCTGTAGCGACCGTCCAAATAGCCAAGGGCATTGACAGCTGTAGCCAGGTCATAAATGAGCTTTCCACGGCAGGCCGCTTCGAAATCCACTATCCCCACCAATCTCGATCCTTTAAACTTGACGTTATCCGAAAAGAGGTCCCCGTGAACGATCCCTTTGGGCAAATTGTTGTCGAGATAGTTTTCCAAATAGACTACCTCGTCATCCAGGACCCGCACAATGTTTTTAAGGTGTGATGGAAGCTGCTTCCTCACCTCACGATACATCGATACGATCTTGGTGAATCCGAAACGGTTGTCGATCCCTTTTTTATAGCCTCTGCCTATGAGGTGTAGATCGGCTAGGGTGTGGCCCAGCGTCTCGAGGTGAGATGGGGTTAAAGCTTCCGGCGGAAGCTCTACACCCTCCAGATACCGGCTGACCGAGAGATATTTACCATGAAATTCGTGGTAATATTTGCCCTTTTTGCTTTTAATAGGTTGCGGACACGGGCAGCCCTGGCGTTTGAGGTAAAAGAGGAGCTCTTGTTCCTGTTTAACCTCGACTTCGCTCTTGACTTCATCTATCTTTATAAAAAAACGGCCGCGCTTGGTTTCCAGAAGATAGTGGGTGTTGACTGAACCGTTTCGGATGCCGGTGTAGGAGACAAAATCACCTAGCCCGAACTCCTCCGCGATGCGTACCGCTTCTCTCTTATTTAGCGGGGTATAAATCGCCATCTTTGGTCCCTGTTGGTTTTATTGGATAATTGTCTTACAAGTACAAAAACTCAGGATAATTGCTAACGAATTTTAGTAGAAAATTGAGGGATTGTCAATATAAAAGCGTTTTTCTGTTTATAATTCGATTTAATATGCAAAAAACTATTGGAAAAATAATAGGTTACGAATTGCCTAAAAAAAGAGCAGGAGCTCTTTCTCGAGCTCCTCGATGCCATTGATATGATTCACGCCGGCAATTTCACCCATGCTCGTACACCTATAACGGGTTTGCCAAGCTTGAGCGCGATTGCAATTTCCGACCGTGTGCCGTGTGATCCCGGCAGGGCAACTACGAGATCTGCAGGAGCTACCACTAAGACGTTTCGGGCATGTCCTAATCCGGTGGGGAGCGCGATATCGATAAATTTGTCGCATGATTGTTCTGCCTCCGGATAATTTTCTTCTTGACAACCGCACTCACCTTTATCTAATGTCCCGTGCTAAGAAAAGCAGTCGCGAGTTTTAGGCTCACCTGTTCTCTTAAGAGGTTGGTGAGCAGGGAGGCGTGAAATATGGCAACCGGGAAGGTCAAGTGGTTTAACAATTCTAAAGGGTACGGCTTCATCGAGAAGGATGGCGGAGGAGATGTGTTTGTGCATTATACGGCCATTCAGGGAGACGGATTCAAAACCCTAAATGAAGGACAAATGGTCCAGTTTGATATTACTCAGGGAGAAAAGGGGCCCCAGGCGGTCAACGTAGTGAAACTATAGATGACGCTTTGGTTGGCAAATCTGAAGAACTCCTGCTCCATCACGACGACAGGGGTTCTTCGTTTAAGACCAGAGGGATTATTTTAAAAGCTTTTCGACCATTTTCTTCAGGATATTATAATCCATTATAGGTTTGGCGATATAATCGTTGCAGCCGGCGTTCAGCGCCTTTTCCTCGTCCTGCTCCATAGCCTGGGCCGTCAAGGCAATGACGGGCAAATCCTTCCCCCAATCGGTCAGTCTTAGCAACTTGGTCGCCTCCCAGCCATTCATTACGGGCATTTTTAGGTCCATAATGATTAGGTCGGGGCGCGAACGGGCTGCAAGCTCCAGAGCCTCTTTGCCGTTGGAGGCAAGCACAACGTCATAATTACCCATGTTCTTCAGTCGGTAGAAGAGGATCTCTCGGGTATCCTCATTATCTTCGACCACGAGAATTTTTTTCGCCTCCATGAACGGATCTCCTAACTTGGTTAGAGAACGGAATCCCTTCCCCGGTGTTAAGGAACATTCTTTTACGCTTCGGTCAGGGTAAAACGGGGGTATCTCCTTGTCAAGGGGGAGTAATGAGAGGTCATAAATATAAGGGGATTCATCGAGCGGAGGGGGAGTTGATTTCTGCGTAACAGATAGTTTATATGTACGACATGAGCTCGGATAAATCCAAATTTGAATCTAAGTATGGCGATGATAAGCTGCTTGCCGAGTCCGTGGTTCTCACGCGTGTAGATAAGGCGATTGGCTGGGCGCGCAAGTACTCACTCTTCCCTTATCCTTTTGCTACCGCCTGCTGTGCGATGGAATATATGTCGCTCTCGATGTCTCCCTACGATATCGACCGCTTCGGAGCCCTTTTGCCTCGGTTCAGTCCGCGTCAGGCTGATCTTCTTATGGTGATAGGAACGGTTAACCATAAGCTGGCGCCGGTGCTCAAGAGGGTGTATGACCAGATGGCCGAACCGAAATGGGTCATGGCCTTTGGGGCCTGCGCTTCCAGCGGTGGCTTTTACGATAACTACGCGACCGTACAGGGCATTGACCGGATTGTCCCTGTCGATGTCTATGTTCCGGGATGCCCGCCGAGGCCTGAGGCTGTTCTCGATGGTTTGATGGAGCTTCAGGGCAGGATCGCTCACCAGAAACACCCCCTGCTTTAGATTGTGGCTTGCAAGCTTGACTTTTGTTATGGTTTTATATAAAAACTAACTTAATAAATAGAAAATATCAGGATTAGGCTAACGAAAGCTCCTGAAGGGAATATCTTATGACCGCAGTAGAGTCCTGGAAGCAAAAGCTTGCACACCTTATGCCGCCCGATCTTGCCCGGGAGATTGATATCTTTGAGACGCAGATCGAGTTGAGAAAGCAAGGCAAGATCGACGAGCGGGTTTTTGCTGAGACGCGGCTGCGCCGGGGAGTATATGGCCAACGCTACGATAACGGTCAAAGGCATGATGGGGTAAGGGTGCAGAAGCTTCGGTTGCCCTCTGGAGGTCTGACGAAGGGGCCTGAAACGGTGTGGGATGCCCCCGGCATGATACGCATAAAAATACCTTTTGGCGGGTTAAACCCTGAACAGATGGAAGTTCTGGCCGACTTGTCAGAGGAATATGCGGACGGCATATCACACGTCACTACCCGCCAGGACATCCAATATCACTTTGTCCATATCGATGACACCCCATCTCTGATGCGGCGACTTGCCGCGGTGGGCATCACTACAAGAGAGGCGTGCGGCAATGTGGTCCGTAACGTAACCGCGTGCCCTCTCGCAGGAGTCTGCAAAGATGAAGTTTTTGATGTAACCCCATACGCTAAGGCTTGCTCAAAATTTTTGCTGGGTCATCCTGACACGCAGGATTTCGGGCGTAAGTTTAAGATCGCGTTCTCCGGCTGCAAGCAGCACCCATGCGGTTTGACCAGCATGCACGACATGGGGGCAATCGCCAAGAAAAAGATTGTGAACGGTGAGGAACGGCGCGGTTTTGAGTTCTACGTTGGCGGCGGTCTCGGAGCAGTGCCTTATAGGGCGCAACTCTTTAACGATTTTCTGCCTCAGGAGGAGCTTTTGCCCATTGCACAGGCCACGTCGCGCGTCTTCGCTCGATTGGGTGAGAAGCGCAATCGAGCCCGCGCACGGGTCAAGTTTCTTGTCGCCAATCTAGGGATTGACGAGTTCCGCAGGATGGTGCTGGAGGAACGCGAAAAGCTTGCAGCGGACCCGCGATGGACGGACTATCTTTCAAGGCTCCATGAGTGGGCGGAAAAGCCCCTTAAGCCTGGGGTGAGTTTGGACGGGAGCGAACGCCCCGCGGGGTTCGATGCCTGGCATGCCACGAACGTCTATCATCAGGAACAGCCCGGTTATGTTGTGGCGACAGTTACTCTTCCTCTTGGCGACATAACGGCCGACCAACTCCGCGCCCTTGCAGATATTGCGCCACGCTTTGTCAAGGACACTATCCGGACTACTGTGGAACAGAACCTCGTGTTTCGATGGGTCAGTGAAGCTGATCTACCTGATCTTTATAAGGCGCTTTGTCAGATTGGTCTCGGAGAGCCCAATGCCGGCACGATTGTGGATGTTACCGCCTGCCCGGGAACGGATACGTGTAAGCTGGGAATCGCTTCCTCACGAGGGCTCGCCAGGAAGCTGCGTACCCATCTGAGTGAAGCGAGCCTTCAACTGGACGAAGCCGTCAAAGGGCTCCGCATTAAGGTAAGTGGTTGCTTCAATTCATGCGGTCAACACCATATAGCGGACATAGGTTTTTACGGCATTAGCAGAAATGTCAATGGGTACACCGTACCCCACTTTCAGGTCATGTTGGGCGGGAAGTTCAAGGATAATGCCGGGGCCTATGGGCTCCCGGTCGGGGCGGTTCCCTCGAAACGGATACCGGAAGTCGTCACACTGGTCACCGATCGCTATGTCAGGGAGCGGCAGAGGGGGGAAAGCTTTCAAGATTTCATCAGCAGGATCGGAAAGAAAGAAGTCAAGACCATGCTCGACGGTCTCACCAAGGTTCCGCCCCACGACGTTGACCCTTCCTATTACAGCGATTGGGGTGACCCGCGGGAGTTTACTTTGACCGACATGGGGGTTGGAGAATGTGCTGGAGAGGTCGTTTCTCAGGCACAATTTACGCTGGCGGCAAGCGAGCGGGAGCTCTTTGAGGCACAGATATACTTTGATTCTGGGGATTTTAAAAAGGCAATACTGACGGCTTATGGAGCTATGGTCCAGGCGGCACAGGGTCTTGTTAAAACCCAGAATTACGATATTTCGGACAACGAGGAGGCTATTCTTAGCGAGTTTCAACAGCGATTTTGCAATACGCAGTTGTTTTATGACAAGTACGCCGGCAGGCAATTTGCCGATTACCTATTCAAGGCAAGAGACGCCTTGAAAAGCAGGGGTGAGACAGGAGAGGACTTGGCGCTGCGCTGTCTTCAGGAAGCGCAGCTTTTTATCGACGCGGCGCACAGTTGCTACAAGAAACTGAGTGAGCTGCAAAATGCCAGCCGTGCTAGCGTCGCTGGGACTGCCAGCCCAGGCGAAGTTTAGTCGATTATGGACCTCCAGAGGATCAACGTAAAGTTTTTTGTTGAGAATCCCGACGGCATCCTTCTGACGGATTTTATTCGAATCTTCAATTCATGGATTCAGGCCTCGGACGGAGAATACTATGATATCGCTGATTACAATCATGTTCATGCCGGCCCTGGGGTCTTGCTGATCGCTCACGAGGCGAATATCAGCATGGATAACACCGGCAATCGTCTTGGGCTCCTGTACAATCGCAAGCAGCCCCTTAGCGGCGGCAATATCGAAAAACTCCATTTTGTCTTTAGGAGCGCGCTTGAGTTTTGTCGCCGGATAGAGGAGGAACCGGCCCTTCAGGGGAAGATCAAGTTTGGTGGAAACGAGTTCTTATTTTTAATCAATGACCGGCTTCTCGCGCCGAATAGCGAAGCGACCTTCCGTGCCGTGAGTCCGGACCTTGAAAAAATAGCCAAGGCGTTGTATGCGGGGGCGGAATTTCTCATTGATCATAGGAATGATGCTAGAGAGGTTTTTGCGGTGAAAGTAAAGTCATTAGTTCATTTTGAAGTTTTGGAACTGCTTCACAACCTCCAGGATCACGGGGAGCTTAAAAAGGAAGGATCATGGGATACTACCCGATCTTTGTCGAGATAACGGGAAGGCCGTGCGTCGTCGTGGGGGGCGGGCTAGTAGCTGAGAGGAAGGTAGGGGCGCTTTTCGAAGCGGGGGCAAGAGTCACTGTCATAAGCCCCAATCTGACAACATGCCTGCAGTCCTGGGCGTCAGAGGGGAGATTGAAGCATGTGGCACGGGACTATCGCCGGGGAGATCTGGGTGGATTTGAAATGGTTTTTGTTGCCACTGATAATGCGGAGGTCAACGCGGCTATTGCCCGGGACGGAAGAGAACAAAGAGTCTGGGTCAACGTTGCCGACGATCCGCTCCATTGCGACTTTATTCTGCCTTCCGTCTTGCGGCGGGAAGATCTCGTCGTGGCGGTAGGAACGGGAGGAAGCAGCCCGGCCCTCGCAAGAGCGATCAGAGAAGAATTGGAGTCCTATTTCTCCGCGGACTACGATTTGCTATTGCAGGTCGCGGCTGAAGTCAGGGTAGAACTAAAAAATCGTTCCGTGGTCCCAAACGCGGAGCTCTGGCGTAAGGCCTTGGCCGATGGCTTTCGTAGCCTTATAGCTGCGGGAAAAAAAGAGGAGGCAAAGGCCTATCTGGTGAAGCAGTTGGAGGGGGCGCCATGCAAGTAGGGAAGGTCTATCTTGTCGGTGCTGGTCCCGGCGATCCGGGTCTTCTGACAGTTCGCGGCCTCGAGGTATTGCGGATTGCGGAAGTAATCGTTTATGACCGCCTGGTAAATCCGGCGCTCTTGGAAGCTGCGCCTGCCGAGGCCGAGCGCATCTTTGCCGGTAAATTCGCGGGAAATCACAGCCTGCCGCAGGAGGAGATTCATAAGCTCCTTATTACCCATGCAAAACGCGGCCTGGTGGTCGTGAGGCTTAAAGGCGGGGATCCGTTTGTTTTTGGCAGGGGTGGAGAAGAAGCCGAAGCGCTGGCAAAGGCGGGGATTCCTTTCGAGATCGTCCCGGGGATAAGCTCAGCCCTCGCAGCGCCTGCCTACGCCGGGATCCCGCTGACCCATCGGGGAATGTCCTCCTCATTTGCCGTTATTACTGGCCATGAGGCCTGTAAAGCGCAGGGTTCGGTTAATTGGAAAAGATTGGCCACTTCGGTGGATACGCTCGTTATCCTGATGGGACTCAAGAATCTTCCTGTGATTGTCGGCGAACTTCTAGCCCACGGGCGTTCCCCTGAGACACCGGTAGCTCTGATTCGCTGGGGGACTACGGAGAAACAAGAGACTGTAACCGGCACGCTTGCCGATATTGGTGGTAAGGCCGCGGCTTTACGCCCTCCTGTCGTGGTGGTCATCGGTGAAGTGGTGAGCTTCACTCGGGAGCTCTGCTGGTTTGATCCTCATGGTCTGTTCCCGGAGCCGGAACATGTTGTTCATGGAAAGGGACTCGAATACCAGCCCTCCGGGACTTGACCATCCTTTGAAAGCAGTTATAAATAGACACTGTGGCCGAGCGCGAACAAAATAAAGAGCCGACGGAGAGGCGGGATCTCTTTCATCAGGGGATTATCAGCAAGCTCTTCCCGAGCAACAACATGGGGTTGGTTCGGACGGAGAGTGGGCGGGAAGTACCTTTCTCTTTTGAGTTCGTGGTTCTTTTAGGAGAGGCCAAAAAACCTGCCGACCTTAGTGAGGGGCAGGAAGTGGGATATGACTTGGGCTGGACCTCCAAAGGGCTGAGGGTGACGACGATAAAGGCCTACCCGCCGGATTTGCCGAAGATAGAGGATGGAAGATAGAGGATGGAAGATAGAGGATGGAAGATAGAGGATGGAAGATAGAGGATAGCGATCTTCGATCCTCTATCCTCGCCAATCTCAGAAGGGGAGGGAAGTCCTGGCCAGGATTTGCCTTCCTAAAATCTCTCCGACAAATACTCCTAGCAAAGCGGTATAGAAAAGTCCGGTTGCCGCCATCGTGTGGGGGATTTTTAAAGTCCGCCAGATCATAATGGAAATTATTATCGGGGTGACCTGGCCCACCAATACCCGGGTCCAGAGGAGAAAAGCGTGTTCTTCCCAGAGCCGTTGGAGCGCGAGCACGGTGTTTGGGTTTCCGAACAGGTAGAGCAGCAGCGGGAGAAGGAGGAAAAAAGCAACCTGAATGATCAGGGTGATGCAGAAAAACCTGAAAATTCGCACGAATGGATCAATGCTTTGGCCGGTATCGATGAGATACCAGTGGCCGAGTAACATGCCGACAGTTACGCCTCCCAGCAACAAGGCGGATAAAAAAAAGCTCAAGGGATAGAGAATCGTCTCCAACGACCACAGAGAGGCTTGGGTAAAGCCGTGGGCGCTGGTAACGAGTCCGGCGAGGCCCGTCAAGAGGGCAAGAGAAAAAGAGCGGGCCCTAAAGACGACATGTTCCCTCCAAAGCGAGATGAGGTAGAGGGCAAAAAAGAGCAAGAAGAGGATATAAAAAGAGATCTCGACAGCCGGGCCCGGCCCTATCCCAAGGGAGAGAGATTTCCAATAGATATCGGCCTTGCCCAGAAGCCCCAGGAAACCAACAACAAAAAGAACGCCTGCCGTTGATTTGTAAAACCCCCTCTCCAGCTGATGAAAGGGTGTGGCTGCTATTGCGAACAACCCCCCCAGGGAGACCTGGTAAAAAAGCAGCAAAAAACCTGTTGGAAATGCCTGCATGGATGTTCAGGCCTGTTTTGTCATCCGAGGTTTTTCCCCTACATGGATGCAGACGGCGCCACTCATAAATTTCTCGACTTTAACACCCTCGAAGCCGGTCCGGCGAATGAGCTCGGCAATGGTCTCCGGGGAATCAAATGTCTTTACGGAGTCGGAGAGATACTGATAGGCGCTGCGGTCATGCGCGAGAGCCGCGCCGATCCATGGAACCAGCCGGTAAAAGTAAAAGGAGTAGATGAAGGAAAAAGGAAATCGGGAAGGGGGAAACATGTCCAGGGAGACGAGTCTCCCGCCGGGCCGAAGCAGGCGATAGGCTTGACGAAAAAAAAGATTGAGGTCCGGGATGTTGCGCAGAACAAAGGCCGTCATGACTGCATCGAAGACCTCGTCTTTAAAGGGCGGGGCCAGCGCGCTCCCGAGAATGAAGGCTGTCCTACGGCCGTAAGGAAGGCGCAGTTTTTTCTCCTGCGCCAATTGAAGCATCCTGAGCGAAAAATCCAATCCGATAATCGTTCCATCCTTTATCTCTCTGGCTGCCGTGAGGGAGAGATCGCCGGTGCCGCTACCGAGGTCCAAAACGATGGGATCTCGCCGCCGTAGAGCCAATGCCTCGACGGCCTTTTTTCTCCAAAATGTGTCAAAATGGAAGCTGATAAGGCGATTTAGGAGGTCGTATCGATCGGCGATCCTGCTAAACATGCCGCGGATTGATTCTTGACGTTTGTCGTTGGAAGAGAGGGACATCTTGTTGGCTAAAGGCAAGCGGGGATTAGATAAATAGGTAGAAAAAACTGCTACCAAAGCCTATCGAAAAAACTAAAAATCTCTTTCGACGATGAGCTGGACCAGGGTCTTTAGCCCATTACGGCCGAGCGAAGGGGGAAGCTTTCTGATTAGTGTGAAGGCCCGCCCTGCATAGCTCTTGGAAAAAGTCTTGGCTTGTTGGATCGCAGTTCCCTGGGAGATAGCCTCGATGGCCTCGCGGATTTTCGCATTAGTAGGTTGGCTGCATTCAAAAGCCTCTGTCACAGCTTTTTGTCTCGCATTTAAAGCCAGGATGATAGGGAGAGAGGGATTGCCATCGCGGAGATCCATTCCTATCGACTTACCCAGAAGCTCCTTGTGGCCTACGATATCCAACACATCATCGATCATTTGAAAGGCAATTCCCAGGTTCAGGCCGTACTGGTCCATCTTTTTAACCATGGAGGGATTTGCCCCGGCCAGGTAAGCTCCCACTCTGGCCCCAGTCTGAAATAATGAGGCGGTTTTGCGCCTTACGATCTCCAGATAATCCTTAAAAGTAACGTCGGTATTCCGGTTAAAGAAGCCTTGAAGCATCTCGCCTTCGGTGAGGCGGGTGCAAGCATCCGCGGTCCACTGGACCACAGTGTCATCAAATTTTCCTGCGAACTCGAAGGCCTTGATAAAGAGAAAATCGCCGGTCACCAGGGTGGCCTTCAAGCCGAACTTCTTGTAGGCCGATTCCTTCCCGCGCCGGAACTCGGCGCCGTCAATGATGTCGTCATGGAGCAGGGTGGCGGTGTGGATCAGCTCGATAGCGGTGGCAATATCCACGATATCCTCTACCTTTTTGCCTCCGAACGCCTTGAAGGCAAGCAGGGTAACCATAGGACGAATGCGCTTTCCGCCTCCGTAAATCAGGTGAGAAGAGATTTCGGTCAAGGCTTTCTCGGATGAACGAATCGAGCGCTTGAGATTCTGTTCCACCAGCTCGAGCTCCTCGGCAACGCAGTTAAAGGGATCAATGGCCCCCTTAAGGGAGGGCCCCCTTCTGACGGCATCCGCAAGAAAGGATGAGATCGGCGTTTTTCTTTTGCTTTCCTGAAACAGAAAGGACTCCGTGGATAGGACTAGATAGCAGGCAAAATGGCACAGATCCTGAGATAGGTCAAGTTGCTCACGCGGTACAATTTTATCCTTGACAATAGCTCGCTCCCGTTAATATAAGAATGGAGCTAGCAGGACATACTGTACCCCTAAGTTCGGAAAGGGGTAGAAGGAGGGGAATCTAATGGAATTTATTATGTTTTTAGTGCGGTGGGCCCATTATCTCGCAGGCGTAACCTGGATTGGTATTCTTTATTATTTCAATTTTGTTCAGACCCCGTTTTTTGCTGAAGCGGATGCACCGGTGCGCAGCGGGGCTATACAGAAGCTGGTCCCCCGGGCGCTATGGTGGTTTCGATGGGCCGCAATGGGCACTTTTATTGCCGGCCTTCTTATGTATCTCGACCAGCTTGGCCAGCAGGGGGTGACTGAATTTTACTCGAGGTCGCGTGGCTGGGCTGTCAGTGTTGGCGGTCTAATGGGTACGATCATGTTCCTGAACGTTTGGCTGGTAATCTGGCCCAAACAAAAGGTCGTGATTGCGTCCGCTACTCAGGTGGCCCAAGGTGGGCAAGCCATTCCAGAGGCAGCAGCGTGTGGGCGTAGGGCAGCGCTTACTTCCAGGACGAATGTTGTCTTTTCAATTCCTATGCTCTTTTACATGGGAGCGGCAAGTCATTACACCCTATTCGGAGAAGCCGGGGCGGGTTCGATAGTAGCGATGACAATCATTGGGGGGGCGATTATTGCGGCCATAGAATTAAACGCCCTTGTCGGATCCCAGGGTCCGACAAAAAAGCCTTTGGATACAATTGGGGGAGCGCTATGGTCGGGTTTTATCCTGACGGCTGTTCTTTTTATCCTTTTCATGATCATTTTTTAGACCGCCTAATGTCAGGAGCCCCACTTTGGCTGGTGGCCCGATCGCAGCAAGCTATTAACTCAAAAAGGCTGCCAGGTCGGCTATTGCCGACTTGAGATAGGGGAAGGCGGGCATCGTCGTTGTTTTTCGTTTGGGGGTATAACCCGGGGGATAGGCCCGGTGAAGAATACGGGCTTCAATCAATGCCTCCGAAGCGCCTTTTACGGCTGGCGCTACCGGTCCATCCTTGGAAGGGTCGCTGTTATGGCATTGAGTACATGTTCCCATGTAAACTCTTTTCCCTCGGACCGCGTCGGGCAGCCGGGCCGCTTTAACCGGCTGATCGGAATCTTTTCCACAAGCGCCGGATATTAGCGCTAGCAAAAAAATCAAAAGTAGTTTCTTCATCAGGTTGAGTTGACCCTCCCGTTTTCCTGCTGGCACACCCCGGTCAAATGTTCGCGACGATCATTAGAGAAAATTAGGCGAGTATGGTAAGTTGTTCAGCTGATTGGTGCGAAAGGGGGGAGTCGAACCCCCACGGGTGTTAGCCCACAGGATCCTGAATCCTGCGCGTCTACCAAATTCCGCCACTTTCGCATGCATGGCAAGCCAACTTCTCCTATGTAGCTTGCCGTTTGCGCCTTGTCAAGATAATGTCTGAGCGATATTAGGAAAGGGATGGGAAAGGTTTTCCTCATCGAGCCTCTTAAGGTTTTACGACAGGCCATCACCTTGTCCCTCTTTCCAGAGCACGACGTGATGGGTAAAGATGATATCGACGCCTCTGAAGTCGCTGGTTTCAAAGACTACGACCTTCTGATCGTCGATGCGGCCGCCCTGCGGGAGAGGAATCGATTAACTCCAGACATTATCCGGGCCATCCAAGGTTGCAAGACGCCTACAGTTTGGCTGGAGGAAGATCTGTCCTCCCATACGGTCAAACGCGAAAAGCTCGTGATAGTAAAAAAACCCATTGAGAAGGAACCATTCCAGCTGGCCGTGGCCGGTTTGCTCTCACCACCCGGCCATGCCAAAGAACGGATCGGCTCTTTAGTCGCCGCCACTTCCAAGGGGACAGCGAAGAAGGGGAGCGGTGAAACCTCCGAGCAATCGGCCTTCCGGTTTATTGATCTTGTGGATGTGGTGGATGATAAAACCCCGCCAAAGCAAGGAAAAAAAGCTCCCAGGAAGTCGAAATAGCTTGATGCAGCTTCTAAAGGCGTATTCCCACAATGAGATTGAAGGGAAGTGGTACAACTACTGGGCGGAGCTGGGCGCATTCCAGCCTGACGAGTCGGCCGTTCCCCATTTTTCCATGGTGATACCGCCGCCCAACGTCACCGGATCGCTCCACATCGGGCATGCCCTCAACAACACCCTCCAAGATATTCTCTGTCGATACAAACGGATGGATGGGTATAACGTCCTCTGGGTCCCGGGAACAGATCACGCGGGCATAGCCACGCAAAACGTAGTCGAGAGGCAACTTGCGAAGGAAGGGCTGAGCCGG
>Ga0209514_10004852_pt1 | contig 17743 bp, 16 predicted proteins | sample Subgrocontami58m_FD_187452 | JGI IMG/M metagenome (GOLD analysis project Ga0209514, IMG submission 187452) | Subsurface groundwater microbial communities from S. Glens Falls, New York, USA - GMW37 contaminated, 5.8 m (SPAdes) (version 3) | ecosystem: Environmental > Aquatic > Deep subsurface >...
TCTATAAGGGAGAAAGATAAGATAATTCAAAAGCCAATAAGATATATAGGAACAGCAGAGAATTTATTAGAAAAATTAGACCTTCTTGAAAAGCTATTAGAAAAATAAGTCAATCTCACGCAAAGCCGTCAATCGCAGTTGATTGAACAATAGCTTATTTTTGTTAAAGCAAAAACAAGAGTTTTGTAGAAATTCAGCTGTCTTTCAACAGACTGAATTTCTGATTTTTACTGTTATTATCTCATCTAACCAATTTAAATGAGGAGAGCATAGTAGATTTAACTAGGAGATTTATTCGACAGGCTGTAAGATATTGAATTGCGAAATTTGTTCCAGCATTCTTTTTTGTTCTCTTAACCATTAAAAATCTTTTATTTCCATAAAATGGCTTTGCAGTAATATCTATTGCAATACAGCAACCTTTATTTTTAAATCCATTTTTTTTCAAGATTTTAAATAATATTTTTCTAAATATTCTGCTAATTTCCAGACTATCATTTTCATCGAGCTGTCGTAGAATTCTGCAAGTATAAGATTCAGAATAAAGATTCTTTTTTCTTTTGTATTCTTTGATTACTGAATTTATTGAGCCAATTTCTATAAAATTTGCCATAATTACTGGGAAAAATATCTTATATAATTTCCTTTTTGGGTTATCAAAATATAAATAAATTAATGAAATAAAAAGCTCGCAAATTACTTTATTTATTTCGATGCCTTTCTTCTTGAAAAGTTTTGCATATTTTCTGCATATTATCTTTTCATCCTCTTGAGTTACATTTTTTTTCTTTAATTTAAATGCCATTTGCTCTTATATGCCTTATAATTGTGCCTAACTATCATTATATAGATATGTATAATATAGAACATATATATTTATAAACTAATTGTGCCCAAGATATATAATGAATATGGCATATATACGAAGTAAGAAAGTTAAAGGGCAAACTTATTATTATATTGTAGAAGGCAAGCTCTTTAGAGGAAAAGTGAAACAAAAAGTAATAAAATACTTGGGAAATGTTTATCACATATTAGATGTTTTTACCGAATATGAAAAGGTTAAAAAATAATTGGTTTTAGTTCAATCAACTGCGACATAACATAAGTCTATATACTTCAGAAAACATATATTATTAAGATAATTTACTAGAAATTTTTAAACTATTCGCCGAAATGAAAACCATCGATTTTTACTGCACAGACTGTGAGAAAAAGAGGACAATAAATGTAAATAGCATAACTTCTTTTTATATGGTTGGAAACTGCTCCATTTGCAAATCAAAAATAACAATAAACCCCAACAAGTCTAAATCAAAGATTATTGTGGAAAACGACTAATGTCTTATAGTCATTAATTCTTTATCTAACTGGTCCTTGGAAACTTTTTCAGTATGAAAATAAACCATATCCTTTCCGCCGGCATCAATCACGCTTAACATGTCCATTTTGACAAGTTTTTTAACCGCAGTATTCAATTCAGAATTAGAAAATTTAAACCGCTCATTTACTTCTTCAAAATATCTCCCAAACATTTTTCCATCTGACAACCTTGTTTCATTCATTATTGTTAAAAATTTTATATCTTTCGGCGCTAATTCCATAAATATGCCTATTTCTCCTTGTTATATATCTTTGTATTCTCAAAGAGCGAAGTATTTTGGCCATTTTATGGATATTTCTGTTGATTAGGTCGCTTCTTTCAGGAATATCTATTGGAGATTCTGGACAATTTGTGACACAATTACCAGAATGCTCCATATCAAGAATTTTTAAGAATTTTTAGTTTATTCTTTTAAATCTTGCCCACTATTTTATTTCCTTGTACAATATCCCTGAACATAATTGCCTAATTCAGTATTAATTCTTTCTCTTAACCTAACATGAGCATTCTCGACCCCACTTCTAAAGTCTTTATGTAATTTAGAAAGCCTTTTTTCAGCACTTTCTAAAGTTTTACGAGCAAAAACAGAAACTTTTTCTCTTGCCTTAGATAAATCTATTTTATTCGTTACATAAATATCAACAGCCCCCTGAGCAAATTTATCATATAATCTCTCAGCATGAGATGCGTACTCTTCAGCATCTAAAGTCGCTTTTGTAATATATTTAAAATGATCAAATTTAATAACCTGAGCAGCGGCTTCTGAAAAATAATGGGGTTTAGTTAAAAGAGTATCAAATAAATATTTAGCTTCTTCTAGTCCATTCCTTGTAAATAATTGTCTAATTATTAATCTCCCAAATGCAGTTATTCCCTCTCCGTTTACTTCTCTAGATGAACGGTGTTCTCCCAAATTGTCTCTTAAAACTCTGCATCTTTGGTAATAATTTTTAGGATCAAATAATTTGCCAATAAGCTGCTTATAGCCGCCTATTAAAAGCTCCCTGTCTAACTGAGGTATAAAATTAAGAGTTAAATTATGAGTATTATTACCATCAGATTCTCTCACTATTCTCCCTTCTCTTTCAAGCCGTTTGTATAAATCAGTCCCTCTAACTGCAGTAAGTAATCCAGGCATTGCCATTGGGATTCCAGCCTCCTGTATAAATTTATAAAGCCCATCAAAAACATCAGGCTTCTCTCCATCACTTCCAATTATAAATCCTCCAGAAACTTCCAAACCTGCTTCCTGTATTCTTCTTACTGCCTCAAGTTGAGAAATCTTCGTATTCTGTCCTTTATGCATTTTTTTTAGTACTTCATTATCAACAGATTCTATTCCAAGAAAAACAAAATGAAATCCTGCTTCATTCATTCCCTTAAGTATATCTCTATTAGAATCCCAAGCCAAGTCCATGCTTGCTTCAGTATAAAAAGAAAAAGGAAATTTCATTCTTGTCTGCCAATCTTTTAAATCTGGAAGTAATTGTCTTACTTTTTCTCTGTTTCCAATAAAATTATCATCTACAATAAAAACAGAACCTCTATGCCCAGATGTATAAAGAGCATTTAGTTCAGCAATCATCTGTTGAGAGGTTTTTGTCCTAGATTCTCTCCCAAAAAGTTTTGTTATGTCACAAAAATCACAGTTAAAAGGACAACCTCTAGAGTATTGAATTGCTGCAGAAAGATATTTTCTTAAATCAACTAAGTCCCATCGTGGCAAAGGGGTGCTAGTAATCTCAGTTTTTCCACCCCTAGTTAACTTAACAACTCCTCTTCCTTTAACATTACTTTCAGTCCATATTCTTTGATCTGTTCCTTTCAATAAATCTTCTAAAAACGGTCCCAAAGTGACTTCTGCTTCTCCTGCAACAATATAATCTGCTTCTGTCCTGTCAGGATAAGTTGTAACAAGAGGCCCCCCCGCAACAACCTTCTTGCCAAAATAATGTGCCCTGTCTACTACCTTATTATGTGATTTTTCTTGAACAATCATAGTAGAAGTAAATATTAAATCAGAATTCTCTATATCTTTATTTGTCAAAAATTTAACATTCATATCGACAACCTTTCCTATTTCAAATTTATCTTCAGGAAGCATCGCCAAAACAGTCGCTAATCCTGTTGGGGGCATTGCAGCTTTTCTGCCCATTAACTCTACCGAGTTTTTAAAACTCCAGAAAGTCGTAGATGGAAATTCTGGATAAACCGGAAGAACTCTAATTTTTCCCATCTATAATAAAAACAATAGCCCTATTTATTGTTTTGCATTTAGTATGGACAATTCCATTGATTACATTGCTAGTTTTTCAGAATTGTCCATTGGAGATTCTGGACTAAATATGACTAAATTACCAGAATACTCAACATCGCCTTTTCTTCCTTTTTTGTGAGTATGACTAATTACCTGACTTTTTTATAAATATTAGTCACTACATTTAATTCTTCTATTTTTAGACGATAATTTCAAAAAAATAGAAAGATTTATATAGTTTGTAGTGTTTATATAAACACTACAATGGTATTCATTCGTAAAGTGAAGATAGGAGATAAAACATATCTTGCTGAAGTAAAAAGTGTTCGCATTGGTGATAAAGTTAAACAAGAATTTATTAGATATGTAGGTAGAGAGATTAACGGAAAAAGAATATTTAGCGGATCTTCAGAAGATATAGAAGTTAATAATGTTAAAATCTGGGCTCCATTAATAGTTCTTGATAGTCTAGCAAAAAAGATAGGTCTGTCTGAGCTTCTTGGAGATTATGGAGAATATTTGTTAAGTATGGTGTATGCTCATTGTATTGAACCTAAAAATTTGAATCACATGGAGGATTGGTTTACCAGAACTGATTTACATAATATTCTTAAGATCAAAGAAGTATCTGAAGAAAAACTCTATAATGCACTTGATTCTATTAATGATAAAAATCTTGCGATTATTCAAAAGAAAATCTTTAGGTCTGTAACCGAAGGATATAATCTTCATCCTAAAGGATATTTTTTTGATGTAACTAACGTTTACTTTTATGGAACAGAATGCCCTATAGCTAAAAAAGGGCATAATAAAGATGGTTCCCATAATCCACAAGTCCAAATTGGACTTGCGGTAACAAAAGAAGAAGGCATCCCTATCTTTCATAAAACCTTTGAAGGAAATATCTTTGACTCAAGAATACTTCAAGATTTTTTAGTTGAATTTAATGATTTGAATATAGAAGATATTACCCTAATATGGGACAGGGGCGTAACTTCTGAAATAAATATTATCGACGCTAAAAGAGCAGGTTTTGAAGTAATATGTGGTTTAGCAATAAAACAAGATGTTCAGAAAAAAGTAGATCAAATGTTAAGCAATAAAAATGAATTTATGCAACTGAAAAATAGGGTGAGGTTAAAGAATACAGTTTTATATTGTATTCGTCAAAAATATAAATATGGCAGCATCAATGGACAACTTGTCCTTTGCTTTAATGAGGAAAAAGCAAGAATCAATAAAGAAAAAAGAATAGACCAAATACAGAAGGCTCAAGAATTAATTAAAAAAAAGAAACCCATTTCTGAAGGAATAAGGTATTATTTTAATAATGATGATACCATAAATGAAAAAGCAATTCGTGAATCTCAAGAATATGACGGATGTTCGGTTATTTTTTCAACAAAAAATTTATCCATTGAAGAGATTGTAAAACCTTATTTTGAAAAAGATAAGGTTGAAAAAGCATTTAGATCATTAAAAAGCATTTTAGGTTTAAAACCAATCAAACATTGGCTTGAAGAAAGAGTAAAGTCACATATATTCATATGTTATATCTCTTACTTGCTTTTGAGTTTGCTAGAAGTAAAACTTAAAAAAATAGAAATCTCCGGAGTCATAGGGCTAGACAAACTTTCTACTGCGTATAAGGTTTCATTAAGAAATAAAAAGATTAAAAATGATTTTGAAAAAATAGTCACATTAACAAGAGAACAAGAAAAAATAATAAAAGCAGTTGATAAGAAAATTATGAAACTGAATGTAGTGACTAAAAACTAGCAGAAATTCAGGTAATTATACACCAAAACTTCTTTCTTTGGTTCTTTGTGTCCTAAACCAATTGTTAATGGAATTGGAATATTAACTTCTTTGCCTTCTTTCTTAAAGACAATCATAAGTAAAACGTAAACATGATTTGTTTTGTATGTAACAGACATCTTCATATTTTGAATATTCCCTAATACTTCCTTTGATACTCCTAAATTTTCACTTGCATCCATTATTTCTAATCCGCAAACCAAATTATCGTGGTTAACATCTAAGATAAAATCTCCGACATCTAAAGATGCTTTCACTTTATCTCCATTAGAAACAGAGAAAATATCGTTCTCATAGTCATAATCTATTGTCTTAATTTGTCTTGCCATTTTCTATCAGTATTCCAAGCACTTATAACTTTTAAACCTTTTGAGGCCTCTATTTCGATTATCAAAACTAGCGAATATTTTCTGCTCATCTTAAACCAAAGTTTAAACCTATCTCCTTTTCCTTGCTCAATTTTTTCTAATTTATTAATCTGAGATAAAAAGCTTCTAACCATTCCTTCATTTATTGGTCTCTCACCTAATCTTTTGTAAAAATGCGGATCAAAAACAATGCTATCTCGATTTAATTCTTCAAGAAATTTTCTAACATCTTTTAATTCCATTCTTTGAATAGAGGGTTGGATGTTAAAAATGCTTTGTTAACAAAAACATTAATGGCTCTGCATTGCCCGAAGACCATACAGAGCATATATCAATATTACAAATAAGGAGCGGTTTATAGAATTTTCACGGGTATTCTTTTAGGTTGCATACGCAAAATCTGAGAGAAAGAAATGGAGTTATAAGACCAAATTATAACTCACAAATATCTGTTGATGAAAAAAAGCAATTTATTGTCGCAAACGACGTTACAATGGAATGTACTGATGTTTATCAGCTTATTCCTATGCTAGAAAAAACAAAGGAAAATATCAAAGAAAATCCAAAATCTGCGAAAGCAGACAATGGATATTTTCCACAATTGGAGTTGGCAAAAAAAACTTTCCCAAAAGTTGATTTGTATGTTGATGATAAAAATCGCAGGAAAGATAAGATAAATATGAAAGAAATAAAAGAAAAATATAGCAAAATAAAATATGAAAATTTGAAGAAACTTCTGAAGAAAAAAGGCGAGAAAGAATATAAAAACTACTTGACTTGAATTCTACGATATTCAATTTTTGTGATTGGACCATGAGATTCATTCATTTGGTTTGTGGAATATCTTTTTATTGTTTCTTCTAATGGTTCATTTTCGACAAACTCTCCATCAAATTCTAATAAAATATCTCTTTGAGTCAATAGTACTGGATTTACCCCAGTCACAATTGCTAAATGGTCTATATATTTAGTATGCCCTCTTCTAAAAATTGCAAGAGCATACAACTCTGGTCGAGGTAACTCTTCAAATCCCTCAATTCTTTTTTCATAATCTAGATCGTCCCCCCATAAACGTCCAATAAAAATGTCTCTTGGAATTATTCCTGCGATGTATAAAGCGGTTCCAAAGCAATTGCTAGGAGTTTTATGACACCTTGCAAGACGAATTCTTTGTTGAATACTCATCAAAAAGCCTAGACTATTCCATATTTAAACCTTCCTATTTGTTACTACTTTAGAGAAACATTAAGATTATAAAAAGAATATAGTAAGTATATAGTTCGTCGTAGACCATATTGAAATATGCCTTTTATGGAATAAGCCAGTAATTTCTTCATTGGTAAAATTTATGCTTATTTATGAGATTCTCAAAAATATATAAAAATACACATAAATAATATTTTTAGTTCGACGATAAAAATTAGGGGAAAACATGTTGTAGTCTATACCATATACTTACAGAATATTGAACCCAAAAGAGAGCGCCCTGACCGGGAATCGGACCCGGGACTCAACCGCGACAGGGTCGTGTTTTACCACTAAACTACCAAGGCATAAAATAACCTGACAAAGTTAGTTTTTAAATTTTGTTAATGGCAGATATAGCATGCAGTGTTGCATAATTATTTTTTATAGTCGATAAGTTAAAAGTTCGTTTAAAGTTTCATCGTCGAGAACTTATGGAATTATGCAACACTGCAACAAGTATACTATATCTATTTCGGTTACTATTTTATAGAAGTTACAAATAATCAAATCTCATCCAAACTCAATCTAGCCAGCATATAAGAAACGGTTGACTCTGCACCCTGATTCAAATTCAGATTTGTTTTATCCAATCCATCATAGCATCCTCCGCTCTTTTCATTATAAACAACTTGATTTAATGTGTTTTTGCCTAAAAACCAATGAAATGCTTTTACAGAATTCTTCCCATATTCAACATTTTTAGTTAATCTATACGCCAAGGCCAAAGTCTGAACCATTGATGAAACATCAATAGGCTGTTGGTCAAAATATGACCTTTCCCCGCCCTTCTTATACCATCCATTCTGCCCTATGGGCACAAAAACTCCATTTTCGAAAGTCTTTCCAATAAGAAAGTTCAAAGATTCTTCAGCAATATTTAGGTACCTTAAATTCTGAGTCACAATATACGCATAAAATAACGCCTCACATATCTTGCTATTGGAATAAGTCAATGCAGATTCAAACCATCTCCAATCATAGCTAGAATTCTCTTCATACATTCCTACAATCTTATCCGCAAATTTTCTTATTGTCTTTACAATATCCCTTGAGTAATTTTCTTTATTATAATAATAAAGCCCGGCAATAATTGAAGACAATGCCCTAGGCGAATTTAAATCAGATGCAACCGGCAAAGCCTTTAATAAAAGGTCTTCTGCTTCTTCCCTCATCTGTTTAGGCATTGATTGTAGAGAAGTCACAAATCCTAAAGACTTAATCGCCCTGCCATATGCTTCCTCACTCCATGAATCTTTAATCAAAGTTTTGTCCTTGTTAACAACATTGCAAAATCTTCCATCTTCAAGCTGAACACATTTTATATAACTGAAGTATGTTTTTGCCAAATTCAAAAACATGGTGTTTCTATACTTTGAATACAATTTTGAAGCTACAATTAAAGCCCTAGAATTATCATCCAGAGTATATCCAGAACTGCCATGGGGAGTTGAATATTTTGCAAACTGCAAAATCCCAAAATCATCAGTCATTTTTCTTATGTGTTCAGTATTAATTCTAGGCAATCTCTCAAAATATATATCTGGGATAGCAATATAATCTCTAATCAAATTCCCATAAGAAAGAGCGACATTCGGCCAAGTCATAGACCGCGTATATTCATAACTGTTCTGCTCAACATCTTTTCTCAAATTTTTATCTTCCAATAACCTCAATATCGCTTTTGAATATTCTTCAGGTTCCTGAAAACTCTCCAATAAAATTCCCCTTTCATGGTTTATCATGTCCTGGGCATGTAAAAATGGAGTGGATATAGTTGCTCTTCCGCACCCCATTGCATAAGCTAAAGTCCCTGAAGTAATCTGTTCTGGAGTCAAAGTTGAAGAAATGTATATGTCTGCCGCCTTTAAATACTGAATAATTTCTTTCAGAGCAACATATTTATTATAGAATTTAACATTGTCCGTTAATCCCAGTTCTTTTATTTTTCTGTCCAAAAAATTCCTATAATCTTCTCCTTCATTTTTTCTGACCACAGGATGAGTGGCTCCAACTATTAAATATATCAAGTTTGGATATTTCTTAACCACCCCTGGCAAACCCTCAATTACATTTTCATAACCCTTGCCTCTATTTACCATCCCAAAAGAAACTAAAAGAATTTTATTTTCATACCCTAGTTGTTTTTTTGTGCTGTTCTGTGATTCAAAAGAAACAACGGGAATTCCATGAGGAATTACTCTAATGGGAGTTGTCAGCCCATAATCTTTCCTCAATATTTCTTCCCCTTTAGAAGTCATAACGACTACTTCCCAAACCTTTTCTGAAATAGATTTTACAATTTTTTTCCTTTTTTTATCCGGATCAGGAAGAATACTATGAAAAGTTACTATCACTGGTTTTCTTACAACGTCGAGAAAATCCAGCAGATGCTGTCCATATTCTCCCCCAAAAATACCAAATTCATGCTGGATAGATATAATCTTTATGGAAGCATTTTTATTCACTTTTTCTGCAATTTTCGTATATTGCTCTCTTTCAGTATCACTGATTTGATAAATTACCTTGCTTGAATAATTATAAACATTCACCCCATTATTATTCATCGCAATAATCTTCGCTCTCAAATATGGAAAGAATTTTTTTTCAATAGCATCTGACAAATCCTTTGTAAACGTAGCAATACCACATTCACGAGGTGGAAACGTACCCATGAAACATATTGCATCCTGTTCACTCTCTTTTTCCATTCAATCTAAGAGCTTTCTGGATTTAAAAAGATTGTCCTCTTCACCAATCTCTCGACGACAACTTAGCTTTTTAAATAAGGGTTTTTCGCCTCGTTCAGAATCTGCCTCATCAACAAATCGGCCGGCAAAAAATCCCCCTCCAATGGAATATAATAATCTCCATTTAATCTGCTTGCATCAGCAGATACTTTTATTCCTGCTTCCTGGAGCATTTCTCTGTCATTATAATTATCTCCAATAACCAAGACATTCTTTTTCTTTAACTTAAACATCTTCATAACTCTTCTCAGACCCAAAGCTTTTGTCTGCAAGTCCTTAACTCCAATATCATAAGCTTCCCCATTCCAAATAGTATACAACTTTCTATGTCTGGAAACTATTTTCTCTATTTCTTTAACTTTATCACGGCAATGAATAGTTATAATGAACTCCTTTGGCTCAAATCCCTTAATTTTAGCGTTCCTAACATCCATTAATTCAAAAACGACATCTTTCAAATATTCAAAACTATTGAAGTGTTGTTCTACTTTCCCCTTATACCATGTAGCACTCCCGTTCTCATAAGTCAAACTAACAAAATCCAGCACACTTCGAAACATCTCCTGCAGCATATACAACCCTCTTCCAGAATTTATATTTATTAAAAATCCAAGTTTATGTAATCTCTTTATCTGTTCTATCTGTCTCTTATCGATAATTTTAGTCTCAAGTGTAGTAACATTCCCCTCTTGCTTTATTCTAGTTCCCCGCCTTATTAAGACCCCATCCACATCAAAGACTATTAACTTAATATCCTTCAACTCTCTTTCAGTTAACTCTTTTATCTCTTTCATTTTCGCCTCACTTTTTCTTCAAACTCTTCCGTAATCGTCTTCTATTCTAGTAATATCCGCTTTATCAAATTCTCCAAATGATATTTCAAGTATCTTTAATGAGTCAGAAAGCGCTTTTATTCTATGCAACATTCCCCTTTTTACATAAACCTCGCTATTCTTTGCATATCTCTTAATTTTATTCCCAACCGTAATCAAAGCAGTTCCTTCAATAACTCTTAAAAATTCGTTCCTATGTTTGTGTTTCTGCAAAGAAAACCTCTTGCCTTTATCAATATTTATTATTTTTACAGATACTTTCTCGTTTATTGCAAATATCTCTTCCCTTCCCCAAGGCTTTTTATCAATTCTCTTTTTCATCTTTATTTCCTATTTATTATCAAACTCTTCGTTTTTATTCTTTTCTGCTTCTTCTTTCTTCCCTTTTCTATATTTTTACTAGGCGATTTTTCAGGAAATTTTTATGATATCTATCAATATAGGTCTTCCCGTTGATTGTATCGCCTTTCGTTCAGGAATGTATATTAGAAATTCCTGATTCTAGAGTGACTGAATTAGAGGGAATTTCTATATCACTTGCTTTTTTATTTTTTTAGCATCCCAAATATCCCACAACCTTATTCGTCACATCCACAATTCCAATCTGCGTATTTACAAACCTTTGAATCTCAATATTTAACTGCCCCTGCGATACACATCCAGTGGTTCCGGGATTATATTCATAAGCGCCAATGTCCGGCGCACTTCCATACCAATGTGCACATCCTGTTTGAGAAGCTCCGTTTCCTAAGTTATCAGATTGAGTGCAATGATATCCATTAATTATCGTCCCGTTATCAATAGCAGGACTTCCTGCCTGCAAACTAAACTTCTGTTTCACTTGATTCCTAACAAACTCAAGTTTTTGTTCAATAGTCAGACTTGAAGGAATATTCAAATTAATTCCAAAAACATCATAATCAACAAATTGAGGATTCTGTCCCTCAATATCGGTCGGACCAGCAAATCCATTTGAATTATTCCATAAATTAAAACCCCTATCCATACCAGCAAAAACACTGGGATTTCTAATATCAGGCGAGTTTCCCCAAATGATATTATTTTTTACCTTCATTTCTGTCCCTGGATAAAAACCAAAATATACTCCTTCGCCATATATTCCCGCTCCAGGATTTTGATTGCCCCATAATCTGTGACCGTTGCCAACAATAATATTTTGATAAAAATAATTATTGCCTGTAAAACCGTCAGAACCAAAACCTAATATATCATTGCCTATAATAACATTCCCTCTTAAAAGATGATTCCTATTCCACTGACCACCATCAGCAGTGCCCATTTTCCCACCTCTTCCATCACCATAATTGCCTCCAGCGTCCGTCCAATTATTATATCCTGCATAAAGCATTATATTGTCCTCAATAAAACAATTATATGAATTTTCACAAGCAAATTGAGCAGATGGATTTCTAAAACCAACATTATTTTTAAATGTTGTATTTTGAGTAGCGCCAACAGCATTGTCTGAGACATAAGCCCCCTCTCCGCTACTATCTGGATCTAGCCATCCATTATCATAGACCAAACAATTTTCTATTATCGTGTTATATGTTTTTACCATTCCCCCCCTGTTCCCTACCAAAATACCAGTAAGACCATTATTGAAAACTTCACAAGCCGAAACAGTATTATAATCAGAAGCAGTTACATTATCTCCTCCAATCATTATTCCTTCACCATTATTTCCATAAGAAGTGATATGGTAAGATAATATATTTGTTGATCTATAAATTCTTAATCCATTATTTCCTCCAGTGATTTTAAATCCACTGATATTTATATAAGAAGAGTCTGCAATATCTACTACTTGCCAACTGAGTCCGCTTCCTTCGATTTTTACATTTTCGTCATTGTAATTTTTCAATGTGATAAGATTTCCCGGACTGCCATGTACATTACTTAAGCTAAGTTTAATGCTTCCCTGATTTAGTTGTGTATCATTATAAGTCCCGCCCCTAACTTCAACAACGTCTCCAGGATTTAGTATATTTACAATATCAAAAAGTTTGTTATAAGCATTGCCATCATTCCCCCCGCAATTTCTATTTATTATTGAATAAGTTCCAATACAATCATTTATCAATTGATTATCTACATAAATTATTCCTCCAGCAATTTCAATCTGGCAAGTAGAACTGCATCCATCTCCATTAATCGAATTATTATCATCGCATTGCTCTCCAAGTTCAACAATTCCATTCCCACAGACGCTAGTTACCGTCTGCCAGGTCAGATTAATATTATCTAAATTAGTGTCTGCATTAAAACTAGCCTTGTAAATCAAACTCGAAGCAGGTAATTGACCACATGTTGCATTAGTCATCAACACATCATTAAATAAAGCACACCAATTTATTCCATTTGAACTAATATCAATTTGAGTGACTCCGTTAACACTTTCACTCCATTTTCCTTTCAATGCATTCGCTCCGCCAATGCCAATAGAATTAGACTTAAAAGTTCCAGATATTCCTCCAGAACCAAGATTATATATAGCAGTAATTTCTGTCTGTGTTAAAGACCTATTCCAGACAACAAATTCATCAATAGTCCCGTTCCACAATGTGGCAGTTCCTCCCCCTATCCTAAAAATCTGCCCGCTTCCACCAGTCTCTGTATTCCCTGAAATTGCCGAACCATTGCCTTGATAAACACCATCAACCCATAAATTAGTCGAACCATTAAAAGTTGTTAATATGTGATGCCAATTAGCGTTGTTATTCCAAGGACTAGTTGTTGACATCGAACTAAAACTACCCGATTCATTCCTCCATTCTGGTGAAAATTGCCCGCCTCCTCCAACATTTATTCTAGCAACTATTTGATTGTTGTTTACATTAGAGAAAAATAACTCTCTATTCCTAGGATCCACTTGATCCGTCTTTGCCCAAAAGCTTATAGTGACTCCGCTCAAATTTTCTATAATATCGGGAGTTGGTAAGCTTACATAACTACCGTTCTCGTTAAAATAACATCCTTGATTAAATTTCCCTGCAACAGAACAATTAACATCCCCCGTAATCGCCCCATTATTCCCATTTCCACTTGAATCTAGAACATTTCCATTAAAATGTAAAAGTAAAGCTGTATTTGTATCGGGAACAACTTCACTCGTTCCGGTATTCACAGGTCTATAAGCAGAAGCTCCATCCCAAATAACATTAACAACACTGCTCTGATTTATTCCTGTGTTATTCGTTATGTTATCAGCATAACCATCAAAATAGGAATTAGAAGTATTTACAGGTGAAAACTGATTTACTCCAAACAATTTTTCAAACCAATCTCCCAAATCTCCAAAAACAGAATTCCCTGTAATTCCCACATTCTTTTGTAAAGCCAAATTATCAAACTTGCCTTCAACTTTCCCGTCATAAACAGAAAAGCCATTTATCCCTAATTTCCCGATTAATAACAATAAAATAATTACTCCTACTAACATCAACAATGAAACAATAAATATCGAGCCTCTTTTCATAATCTACAAAGGTTTTCCAGCCTTATAATCTTTATTGTTCACGAAGTCTTAAATTTCTCAAATCCTTTAATAATCAATCGAATCATCTCTTTTATATCAATCTCTTCATCATATTTTATCAATGCTTTTAACTCTTTTTCATTTAATTCATAAATTCTAGAATTTAGATTATATATAAACTCAATTAAATCTTTTTCTGTAAACTTTTTAGTTTCATTTATTTTTACTAAAATTAGATTTATTAATTTATTATTTATTGAAAGAATACTGTTTTTTAGAATAAAATAGATATCAAAAACATCTCTTACAGCTAATCTTTTTCTTGAAACTAGCGCCCTAAATTTTTCTGCAAAATTCTCAACTAAATCAATAACCTCTATTGCAATATCTTTTCTAAGAACCTGCTCCCCTAAAGAATCAACAAATTTATGCTCTATTACTCTTCTTTTCGTAAGCATTATTAATTTCTTCCTAAATGAAATTTCTATCTTAATCGTTTGGAGAGAGTTATCTAACAAGGATATATAGTTTGTTATAATCTCGAGTCCAGATATTCTTGGAGAGATTTCAGATGTTAACATTTTCCAGCCTTCACCTAATTTTTTGCTTTGTTTAAAGCCCAATTCTCCAAATATCTCAAAAAGTTCTCTCCTTAATTTATCCAGTATCTTTTTGATTTGTCCTTTAGTAAAGTTCATTAAATTATCATTATAAACAAAGTCCAAATCCTCGCTTAATCTGTAAAAATCCAAGTAACATTTATTCAAGCATGTGCCTCCTTTAAAGACCAAATTGTTTATAGAGGACTTTGAATAACCCTTGCTTTCGGGAAAGTTTTCAAAGTCCTTCTTAGAGGATTTAGGAAATTTTAGGGGTTTTTCCAAATCCTCTATATTTCTTTCACTAATCTTATGAAGTATTCTAGTTAAATGATAATCTTTCTCTATTAGCCCAACTGGAAATTTATATGCTTCAGCAACATTCTTGAAGAGTTTTATTAAATCATCCTTATTTTCCATTTTTTATTAATCAATTTATCTCCTGTCTTATTGATATTCGTGTAATAAGATAATGCCCCATTCTTTTTTAACAAATTAAATAACTTACTACTATTAGTAATCAATCCAATAATCTTCATTATTTTTATGCTGTCATATTTTATACTATAATCTATTAACCTTTTCTTATTGTATTTTGACATCATTATAATATCCATAACATTGCCTAACCCTCCAAGATATCCATCATAATCAAGAACATCAATTATGGTTCTTTCTCTGTCAGAGTAAGGATATTTATATTTTTTAAGAATGCCAAACAATTTATTTTTCCTTATTTTAAAATATTTAAATTTGTAATGTAAAATCTGCTTATCGAAAGAATATTTTGTGTTAAATATAAATATTTTATTTGGAATCTGATTTGTAAACCCATATAAATTAAGGGCATTGTAAAGCCCAATGTAATAATCTTTTGACTCCAAAAGGTATTCATTAAGTTCAAATTCTGTTATCTCTACAGATTTATTTACCGAACTCATTGGAATCACGAGATAATTTCCCCTTTTGAAAGGAATTACCCTCTTCTTTTGCAGCATTGATTTAATAAGATATTTTGGATTTTTCGATATTTCATACTTCAAAATCAAACTAATTAAATCTGCCCTTTTAATGGTTTTATATTTCTTATATTCTAAAATGCTCAATAATCTTTCTTGATTCGGTGTTAAACCTCCTGTTTTTTTCATTTGATATAAGTCCTTATTTACTACCTTATTTAAAATAAGAGCAATATATAAATTTATTGCCATGTGAAGCTCCCCAAGGCAAGACCTTGGGGTATTACGGAGAATAAAAACTTTAGTTTCTTTAAAATTCAGCATCCCAGATATTCAATAACTTTATTAGAAGCCTCAACAATCCCAATCTGTGCATTAACAAATTTTTGTATTTCAGTGTTTAACGATGTTTGGGTTATACATCCTGTTGTTCCGGGATTATATTCATACGCTCCAATATCAACAACATTCGCTCCACTAACTCCAGGCCATGGTGTCTTTACTTGATCATCTATAGCTGACTGACCAATAAAGTCGGTATAATTTTGTCCCAAATTGATGCCAGCATCAATGATTGACGAAGCAGCAGTAGGGCTAAAGATTTCTTTCATCTTTTGTTCTGCATACTCGATCGCGGACTTGGTGTCAGGGAAGTTGGCTTCCTGACTGTTGAGTGGATCGAGGACGTCAGGCGTACCATCGTTGTTTGCGTCTATGTTAAGAAGAGCAAGGTTCGTGAAGCCGGGGTCGCCGGATAAACCATGTGGTGTTACCCTGAAAGCGTTGAAGTTGTAGTCGTAATGGTTTGCGTCGGGATCGATGTAGCCAACATCGGAACTGGTATTATTAAACCCAATATTGTTAAACAGATGAGAATGTTGCGTCGTGTTATTAGGATCCGCCCCTGATACCGTTATCCCTAAGTTGTTCTTGTATGCGAGATTATTGTATACCTTGGCTCCTGGCTGTCCGGCTCGAAGATTCAATTCCAGTCCAATCCAATTCATAAACACAATATTATGATGAAAAACATCTCCGGTATCAAATGGATTAACCGGCAATGATTTTATTCCGTTACCGCCACCCGCCGTAGTGTCAAGATAGTCGTTGAGATAAGCAATGTTATAAGCGAATGTGTGACCCATACTAGTATCAGCTCCTAGAGCAGTATCGTCGACATTATGAACAACATTGTGCTCCATCAAACCGTCGGTAACCAAGTTTAGGAACTTGATGCCAACGGCGCTATTTTGTCCATGTGCCGTCGCGCTATTTATATTATGGACATGATTCCAGCGGACAATAGGCCTAGCTGGAGCCGCCGTTTGCCCATATTGAAAAAGTATACCATTAGCAACGTGATGCACATGATTGTATTCAACAAGCGCATCATCAGATGTACCAAAAAAGACTATGCTCCAGACTGAATTTTCTTCCGGCACGGGTCCGGGAAATCCAGAATAATTGTCTAAATAAATATGATTATTCCTTACAATGGCTCCTTTGGCATCATGCACGCCAAGCAAAGCGGCATTGCCCACGGGGAGAGCATTTTTAATCTCAAACCCATCAATTGTGGTATAATTTCCTCTGATAACTATACCTTGCCCCCGAATATTTTGCTCATCTAACAAAGGTTTTTCTGTGCCAAAATTCTTGAAAGTGATGCGCGCAGTCGAAGTGCCACTTTTAGTGACGGTGACGGCCTCCCGGTACGTCCCACCCCTCACAAGAACAGTATCCCCCGCACTTACATTATTCGCAGCTTCTTGTATTGTATTGAATGCTAATCCACCACTCCCGGTACAACTCCTACCTACAATATTATAATTTCCAGATGAACAATCACTAGTTAGATTACCATCAACATAAATTGTTCTCGCCTGCGCATTTGGATTAAATTCAAAAGGTCCAATATCAACTCTTCCAGTATCATCATTGTTGTGATTATGAATTGGATAAATAGATTGATGAGATGAAGAAACCCAAGGATTCTGCACACTAGAAATATCCAAAAGACTATTTCCAACC
>Ga0209514_10004855_pt1 | contig 17737 bp, 15 predicted proteins | sample Subgrocontami58m_FD_187452 | JGI IMG/M metagenome (GOLD analysis project Ga0209514, IMG submission 187452) | Subsurface groundwater microbial communities from S. Glens Falls, New York, USA - GMW37 contaminated, 5.8 m (SPAdes) (version 3) | ecosystem: Environmental > Aquatic > Deep subsurface >...
CCCCCCCTGGCCCCCTCTCCGTAAACGGAGAGGGGGAATCAGGTTTGGAATTATTTGCCCTTAAATTGAGGCGCCCGCTTCTCGATAAATGCCTTTACTGCTTCCTTACGGTCTTCAGATATATTGGTTACCGATAGCTCGATACCCAGCGAGGCGTCCAGAATCAGATTTACCAGGTCTCTTAATGGCTTGTTGATGCAAACCTTTGTCCACCGGATAGCCATAGTAGGACCGGCAGCCAGACGCTGAGCATACTCCATCGCCATTGGAAGGACTTTCTCTTTGGGCACAGCATAGTTGATGATGCCCATTCTCGCTGCTTCTTTTCCTGTAATGAAATCGCCAAGTAAAAGTAGCTCTTTGGCTTTGGCCATGCCTGCCATCAACGGCCATACGATAGAGCCGCTATCACCCGCCACATTTCCAATTTTCACGTGGGTGTCGCCCATCCGGGCATCTTCTGCGGCGATGAGGATGTCGCTAAAAAGCGCTATGTTGGCTGCCAGGCCGATAGCATCCCCATTGATGGCGGCAACAACAGGTTTCTCCATACTCATCACATTCATGATAAGTCTGCGCGCCGAGGGAAGACTGGCGAATTCTTTACCAGCCTGCGCCATGGCAAACATCTCTTTAATATCGCCGCCGGCTGAGAAGCACCTTCCGGCTCCGGTGAGAACTGCGACATTTACTTCATCGTCTTTCATCAAGTCCCCCCAGATTTCCTCCAATTCGCCGTGCATTTGCCTGTTGAAGGCATTTAGAACCTGGGGACGGTTGAGAGTAACAGTGGCAATCCCACCCCCCTTGTCTATCTTAAGGGTCTCATATCGTTTGTAATCTACCATTGCGTTCTCCCCTTCCTTTTTACTTAATAAACTGGTAGCTTCCCAATGACACTGGAAATTACCTGCCATATCCTAAACCGCATTTGTCGTTCCGTCAAGGTCTAAGCGTCTTCCCAAATCTGTGGATTTTTGGCTTCGTCTGCATTTGAATAAAAGATATTATGCTGTAAACCCTGGTGGTTTTACCAGCACCCCGGACTGAAATTTACAATAGGACTATAAAATAAACAATATGACTAATTATCACTGAACAACACGATGGATTGCGACTAAAGCCTTCTTAACTGTGGTCGCCAAACGGTCAAGATAAGGGTAGCCGCTACCATCAGCATTGCACTAATCCCTACAGCTAAAGGTGCGCCCACGACTCCAGCCACTGCCCCTATGGGCAACACGCCTAACGGGGTCATACCCCAAATAGCCAGATTCAGGCTCATCACCCTACCGCGCATTTCCGGCGCTGAATTAGTCTGAAGTAGAGTATTGTTTAGCGTCGTGTAACTCTGGTTCCCAAAACCTACCCCCAACAGGAGTAACAGAGATAAATAGTATAACCCGGAAAAGGCAAACAGGCTAAGTATCAACCCCAGGAATATAGCTAAAACGATCATAGCCAGTCCCTTACGGCGCGGGTTGCTCACGGAAGCCACAGATAATGCCCCCATTAGAGCGCCTATTCCCACCATAGCATTAAGCCAACCCAGACCATCCGGGCCTACTTTGAGTATGTCTGCTGCGAAAACAGGAAGGAGAAAAACGTAAGGCAAAGCAAATAGGCATACGATGATCTGTTGAGTTAAAAGCCCCATAATGATAGGGTTATCTCTTACATAAGCTATTCCGTCTCTAGCGCCAGACCACAGAGAGCGTTTGAACTCTCCTTTTGACCCTCCACTTATTCGGATTTTCCACATACTCAAAATCGCAATCAGGTATGACCCAACAGTAATAAGATAGACCGCCCCCACCCCAATCACGCTTATCAATATCCCGGCAAGAGCCGGGCCTATGATCCAGGTGAGGGTGTAAGCTGCTGAGTTAAGAGCTATCGCATTTAAAAGCTCATTTCTTCGCGCCAGTTCTGGAACTAAGGCTTGACGTGCTGGTACATTAAAACTCACCACGATACCACCCAATAGAGAAGCGGCCATCAATTGCCAGACAGTTATGCGGTGGCTTAAGATGAGCAGAGCTACGATTATTGATATTAGAGTGTTGATGGATTCTGCTACCAGGATAAGTTTACGTTTGGAAATCCGGTCGGCTAAGGTACCTCCAAAGAGAGATACGGTCAACATAGGAATTCCCCACATAGCCGAGACCAGGCCTAAAACCAGGGGCGACTTGGTCATATCATATACAAGCCAACCCCGGGCTAAAGATTGTATTTGAGATCCACCAAACGCGGATATGATCCCGAACCAAAACCACCGATAATTTCTATTACTTAGAGAACTAAAAGTAGAGACCCTTCGATGGGTCATCGGTGTTTCGCTCATACCAGTCCTTTGTTTGAATTAAAGAGTAACATGCATTTAGCTGGTTGCCCGTGTGGGACGCTTATAGCCTGGTAGCTCTAAGATAGTCTTTCCTTGCTACTACGTCAATAATCGCATGGTTAGTTTTAATTGACAGGTACACGGTTTTGGTCACTTCCTTTTGCTGTCACTTGTCCCTGATGGCTTTTCTTTGTCCCCTCCCATGCGTAGTCTTTCTTGATTGAGGTAACGCCTTCGCGCGTTTGCATGGAATATGACCACTTATGGTATAATCTTTTTCAATAAATATATTCTATCGTTTATTGCCAGGGTCCCAACCTACACTATCTAAGGAGGCAAATTATGAAAAGGTTCTCAACAAATGTTTTTTTATTGGTAATTCTTCTACTGGCTCTGGCAGGTTGTGCCTCGCCGGTAGAACCGGCTGCTCCGGTAAGCCCCCAACCTACCGCAGCCAAACCCCCACAATCAACAGCAACTCCCGCAGTAGAGGATGAGGCGTGGCAGAAGGTAATAGCCGACGCCAAAAAGGAAGGTATGGTAACACTCTACTCATTTGGCTTCATCGGCGACCTGGGTAATGCTACTAAAGCAGCTTTTAAAGCAAAATACGGGATAAACCTGGAGTTTCTTACAGGGACTGGTTCTCAATTAATCCCGCGGATTCAAAGCGAATACCGTGCAGGGCAATACGTGGCTGATGTCATGGAAGGCGCCGACCTCAATGCCATCTTTGCCAAAAAACAGGGCCTTACACAGTCCTATGGGGACTTGCCTGAGATGCGGAGCAAAGATGTCTGGGTTGTCGCCCCGCACTTCGATAAAGAGGGGCATATTATAGCCTATACATATACGAACTACCCGCTATGGATAAATACCAAACTACTTAACCCGGCTGAAGCCCCCAAATCCTGGAAAGCTCTCCTTGACTCGAAATGGAAAGGGAAAATTGTGGTGACTGATCCGGATACGATGCCTATCGCCAATCGTTTATACGTTGTTTTTACTCGCTATCTAAGTTTCACCGAGGCGTATTTTCAAGAACTTGGCAAGCAAGACCTGGTGTTTGCCCCTAATCAGAGGGAGAACGATTCTATGGTCGCACGGGGGCAATACCCTATGACTATTACCGGTGGGGGAGTGTCGTCAATGGCCCCCATGATCGCTGAGGGCGCACCCGTAGTGCCTATCGACATGGTCGAGGGGGTGCCCAGCTTGACGAATCCGACTATAACTTTAATGGCAAAGGCCCCTCATCCAAATGCTTCCAGGCTTTTCTTCAACTGGCTGATGAGCGCCGAGGGGCAGGATGTCCACGGCAAGTTCAGATCAACAGCTTCTATAAGGAAAGATGTTACCGATTACAGTCCACCCGCGATGAAAATCCAATATACTAAATTGGTCCAAATAGGCCAACAGGAGGAAGAGGAAGCAGCTCAAGTCCAAACTGACAAGGTACTGAGCAAAATGTGGAGGAAATAATAGCCGACCGGTAAACAGCCTGACAGCTATCTTAAGCGTTATCCATACGCGGTGCAGGGACTCCAAAGCGGTACCACTTCGTAGTCGCTGCCGTAGTGAAAATAGACCTTCGAGCACCGGGGCAACGAAACCCCAGGGTCTATGCATTATCATTCCTCTAAAATAGTCGCTCTCATGTCATCCTGTCCGAGCGGGTATCGGACTCCGATGTTTTACTCGGAGGAGGCGTCACGAGTTATTGGGACGACGAAGGATCTCAGGGCGGCAGGGATTTTTTTGCGGTTGACTTGCCCCACCCTGAGATGCTTCGCTATGCTCCAGCATGACAAATAGTGTGGCCTTTTCCACGCAGGATTCTCTAATAATGCAAAGACCCTGAACGAAACCCGGTTTTGCTTGATTGAATTATGGTACCATTACGAGGCTAATCATGGTTATGCGGTAAATGAACCCAGGAAATAGACGGAATCCTCTCAAAGACAAGCCACTGTAATATCCAGGCCAATCGCTGGATGAGAAAATTACCTGGTTACAACGCGACATTGCTTTCCATAATTGGACTTTGGGCCGTTTCCTTGTGATACCAAATGGAGTATTTCCAGGCTGATGGATTAGCAAGGCTAGTAATAACAAAAACCTATGGGTGCAGAACATTCTACAAGATAGAAAAATGCCTTTTATAGGGGAAATCCCCCCTGGTCTGGCAGGAGGGGATTTCCCCATTGGATTAAAGCACTGAAAAATGATATTTTTCACTGCTTCTCATAATATTTATGCAATACAATAATGAGTAAATTTCGTGTTATCTCTACTGTCGTGGTGACATCCTATCTCGATTTGAGCATAGTAATCGTTCTATTCTGTAAGGCTTATGCCTTCATTCCAGTATTTTCCACTATTAGGAACTCTCCACAAGTATAATATTACGAAAGACCTTAAAAAGTCATAAATATTGACCGAAATATATTAAATATATATGACGAAAATTAGCTGCCTTGTCTTTTCAGTCTGGACATTGACCAGACGGGTAGTTGAGTTGGGAATCGGTGTGTCCTCAGCCCGACAGATTCACCGTGTCACGGGAGATGCCGAAAGCGAGGCTTTCGCGGGGCAGGTCAGGGATATCTTGCTTCGTGGATAGTCAGGCCCCGTATTCATGGTTTGTCTTTGCAAGTTACTGAATCTCCCTCCCAAAATAAACAGCCAGACTAATTAGCAGGGACGTGTTTGAGTTTCGCATATAGATGGGTCTCGCTATAGAATATGGGATGGAAAATTAAACTTGACAAGTGGTTGTCGAAACATTAACATATGCCACAATACCAACTGATGTTGGGGACATGTCACTGCGAAATCTGTATTGCAAATTGAAGGAGGGCTACATGGTAAATGTAATTACGGCAATTAGTCTTGCGTTATTATTCCTGCTTGCGTCCTGTTCCCCTACGAGCGCGCCGGTACCACAAGCTCCAATGCCCACGATTGCTACACAGCCGAGTGTATCTCCGGCTACACCTTCCACAAATTCTACGGCAATTAACCCTACTGACGTCGCCTGGGAAAAGGTAATCGAGGCTGCTAAGAAAGAGGGTACCGTAACTGTTTACTCCTACCAATTGGTAGGAGATGTGGGGCTGACGGTGGCCAGAGCCTTTAAAGAACAATATGGCATCAAAATGGATATAATCACCGGCCGGGGGGCGGAGTTTGTAGAGAGACTGAAGGTGGAGAAACGTATGGGACAGGTGGTGGCCGATGTGGGTGATGGAAGCATGCTGCACCTGCTTAATATGAAGAAGGCGGGCCTGACTTTGGGACTTGCCGAAAGGGCGCCGGTGTTCGGGGAGCAAGGTGTGTGGGAAACAAATGTCTTCGGCTATGACGCTACAGATAAACATGTAGCCGCTTTATCCTTTTATTATTTGTCTCCCTGGATAAATTCGAAGCTGGTGAAGCCAGGGGAAGAACCACAAGTGTGGCGGGACTTGCTGAAGCCCCAATGGAAGGGGCAGATCATGGTGTCGGACCCTGCCGTTAGCGGAAACGCGCCACAGCTTTTTGTTCCCCTGCTAAGAGAGAAGGTGATTGACGAACAGTTCCTGAAGGACCTGTATAAACAGGACCTGGCCTTCACTGTGTCGCTGTATGACGAGGCCCGCTTGCTCGGGAGAGGAGAAAGGTTGATTTCTATTTATGGGTCACCAGTGTCATATTCCCGGTTCCTCGCCGAGGGGGCGCCGATTAAAGCTATTGACCTTAAGGACGGTGTGACATCAAACCTGAATCCGGGTGTTGTTATCTTCGGTGGTGGGCCGCACCCCAATGCAGCCCGGGTCTATGCTAACTGGATGTTTTCTCCGGGCGGGCAGTCGGCGTTTTCTAAAGCAGCCAGTTCACGGCCGGTGCGTAAGGACGTGCCTGATCCATCGCCCGAGGCGTCGCGGATTAATCCACAACGGCCATTAATACAAACTGCCGAGGATACGGACAAGGCGGCCCAACTCTTTACGGAAAAGTGGCTCAATAAGCTGTGGGGCCGATCTTAACAGTCTGAGTGATACAGGTACATCTCAGTCAAGGGTGCGCCGCAGGACACCACGACAAGTCACCCCGGCCATCTACAGCCTGCTATCCTCCAGCGTTACGCATTTCAGGCTTACGCAAAGGGCCGCAGGACGTAACCACTCGAATAAAGGGTCTATTTCTGGGTTGAGAGTTCGAGGGTATCAATTCTCGCTTTTGTGCATAATAATCCAAACCATGAGCGTTGGCCCGTAGAATCATGTTCCCAACCTGCACTGATCTGCAAAGGCTATCAAGTGGGAAAACAAAAAAGAGGAGGATGCTGGAAAATGAAGAAATGGCTCTTGTCTCTGTGTGTTTTGATAGGTGTGTTACTGACAGCCTGTACCCCTCAGAGCGCGCCGGCATCAGCCCCTACTCAGGCGCCAACACTGGCACCTGCCCAGACAGTACCAGTGGCCAAAACCCTAACTAAAGAAGAAGCATCGTGGAACACTGTAGTTGAAGCAGCCAAGAAAGAGGGCTATCTCAGTGTTTATTCTTATAACATGGTGGGGGATGTAGGCGTAGCCGTAAGCCGCGCCTTCAAGGCCAAATACGGCATCACGGCAGATATAATCACCGGTCGGGGAGCGGAGTTTGTAGAAAGAGTTAAGACAGAGAAGCGAATGGGGCGGCTTGTGGCCGATGTCAACGATGGTAGCTCAGTGCATTCTGAGATTATGAAAAATGAGGGCTTGATTATCAACCTGTCCAAAGAGCTTCCCGTTGTTCTGGAGGAAGGTGTGTGGAGGGCGAATGTATTCAGTATAGACAGTAAAGATAAGTATGTAGCTTCGCTTTCCGTATACTACATGTGCCCCTGGGTTAATTCCAAACTTGTTACGCCTTCAGACATACCTCAGGTCTGGCGAGACCTGTTAAAGCCCCAATGGAAAGGTAAAATGGTACTAACTGACCCTACTGTCAGTGGGGGACCTCAGCAATTCTTTGTGCCCCTGATGCGCGAGGGTATTATTGATGAAGAATTCATGAAGGCTCTTTACACACAGGACCTCATGTTTGCATCCTCGGGACCAGACGAGCCCCGTATTCTGGCGCGAGGCGAAAGGTTACTTTCAATCCGGGGTCAGGCCGCGACCTATGGCCGCTTTGTTGCCGAGGGTGCGCCTATCAAGGCCATTGAAATGAAAGATGGCGTTGTCCTCGTTGCCAGCCCAACGATGGTAGTGTTTAATAACTCTCCTCACCCTAATGCGGCCCGGCTTTACGCAAACTGGCTTCTTTCCAAAGAGGGGCAGGCGGCTTATACCCTGGCCGCGAGCGCAACTCCGATACGCAGCGACGTACCCGATTCTGCGCCCGAGGTAGCACGGCTGACCCCTCAAAGACCTGTTCTACAAACGACCGAGGACAACGAAAAAGCAGCACTACTTTTCCGTGATCGGTGGCCCGATAAACTATGGGGGCGCCGATAGCAGTTATAGGCAGTAAAATTTGGCATATAAAAACAAAGGGTGTATGCCCTTCAGCAAGGGTATTATACCCCTTTTTGACTCCGTCGCAATAATATCCGTCCATTGGGTTGGCGTACGCCGTCACAGTCTTCTTCACGTAGCTTTTTGAATATACATTTCCCGTGCTACAAGATTTGTTAAATCAGCCATACGCCCTTGCGCCCGTAGTCTATCTACGTTTTCCCGATGAGCCATCATAGTTTGTTCAATATCATTGCTCTCTATCTCATAAATGGCAAGATATTTCGAAGGTGTCTCAAACATTCCGTGGCTCTCATAACGAGTCGCTCTGGTGAAAGCCGGTGTGCCTGCAAGAATATCTGGAATGTGGATTTTGTTATACCAGTCGTTGAATTCAGGCTCACGATCAGGGTTCTTACAATTGGTGCGAACAATATATAGCCATTTCGACATTGTTTTCTTCCTCCTCCAAATATTTATCCAACCAATCCTATATAAATCCCCATAAGTTAGTCAACGTTAAAGGCCACGCTTTGCAAATTTGCAAAGCGTGGCCTTTTTGGTATCGAAAATAGAGAGGTCTCGCTATAGAATATGGGATGGCTCGTTATCCAGTCCTAACCTTTTCAGCGTTTGCGGGGTGGGCCTTCCCTCTTTATCCCAGCCATGTATCTCATAGTATTCATCCAGGAGTTTATCCCACTTATCCCTGTCCAGGGCCATGCCCTTTCGCGCTCCTTCCTTGATAGGCGTGAAAAAGACATCACCGGGCCAGTCGCCTTTTCTGCCCAGGCCGTCCCGGGCATTGAACATCCTCTCGATGTTCCAGATTCTCTCCGCTACGTCCATTAACTCCTGGGTATTCATATCCCAGCCTGTAATAGCATTTATTACCTTGCAAGGTTCCTCAAAACCGAATAAATCGGGGGCAAACCACTTGGTCCAGAATTTGCAGAGACCGGTAGCATCCGAGATTGTACATAGATGCTGCATCCAGGTGGCCATCCATGCCTTGGTATCCCAGGCGTACGGGTCGGGGTTTACATACCTGCCGAAGATATTTTGCAGTACGCCGGGCGGCAAATTCATAAACTCGATATTGACCATCCCCCGCAGGTGGTCGTTGCCCTTGTTGGCGGTAACACAGCCCAGGGGGGTGGCCCTGAGAACACGATACTCGGCGGATTCATGGGTCAGACCTTTGCCACATCGGTGGAAATACTTGTCGGTCTCCGAGCCCATGTTTTTTATAGCCTGCTGGACTCCTTCGCTTATCTTGGCGCCCAATCCTTCTTTGTTAGCCACCTGTTCAACCAGTTTAACCACGTCCAGGCTACCCCACTCCAGGTTCAAGCCTGCAGTATCCTTCTCAGTGATTAATCCCCGCTGCCAGCACTCCATGAGCCATGAAACATAGCCGGAAAAGGTGCCCATATCGAGGCCATATTTATTGCACTTCTCCAGGATAGCCAGGGATACATCCCAGCGGGTGTTACCTATCCGGCTGCCAAGTGAATTTTGAGCGCTCCATTCCGGCCCTTCACCAACAGTCCCTGCGAATGGCCCATCCTTGATTTTGAAGCGGTGCTGACAGTGCATGGCGCAACCCTGGCACGCCAGCATCTTTTCGCTGTATTTATCCAGAAAAATATCCACGTCGATACCGCCATAACCTTCAGGGAAGAAGTTGGCCTGATGGTTTCGTACCGAGACGCGTTCGCTTTCGTTCGCCACTACCCAAGCGAAGAGATTGCTCCAGCGGGAGGCGATCTGGAATATCTTGGTGCCCCGGACAAAGTTGACCTGGTTCCGTGTAATCTCCATAAGCTCCTGGGGGTGGGCCACAGGTAGCCCCTGGGTTCCACGGATGGCAACTGCTTTAAGATTTTTAGCACCCATAAGGCATCCCTGGCCGGTCCGCCCGGCGGCGCGTTTCATCCCGTGGCGGACACAGGCAAACCTAACCAGCTTCTCGCCTCCGGGGCCAATACAGGCTATGGAAAATTCAGGGTCTTTAAGCTCGTCCCAGAGGTGGAGTTGAGTCTGATATGTATCCAGGCCCCAGAGTTTGGAGGCATCCCTTAGCCTGATTTCGCCATCATGGACATATATATATGTGGGTTTCTCGGCCTTACCGGTGATAACCAGGTGTTGGAAACCAGCGTATTTAAGCTCGGAGCCTAGGCTACCCCCGATATTGGAATCGCCATATATACCCGTATCGGGCGACTTGCCGGTTACATGGAATCTTCCATAGGCAGGAGTAAATTGCCCGCTTAAAAAACCCGATGACATAATGATTGCATTCTCCTGCCCGAAGGGATCAACGCCTTTGCCCACATGATTATAAAGCAGATAGGCAGCCAGGCCGCGGCCACCCAGATACTTCCTCAGAATTTCTTCCGGTATTTCCTTGGTGGATACTTTTTTAGTGCTGAGGTCAATGTATCCCACCTTAGCTGAATTAACTTTGCTCATAGAACCAACCTCATATATTTATTGAAATGGATGATATGCCCATTACGTTTGGTTGTCAAGTTAGACACCTTTCAAAGGGACTCCTTGAAAATACGACTAGCTATAATAACCCCTTTCACCGCCATTTACGTTGATGGTCTGACCGGTTATGTATTCTGAGGCATCAGAGGCCAGGAATACGGCCACACCAGCTACATCATCAGGTATACCCAAACGCCCTAAGGCAATACCTTTGGCTACATCAGCTTCTTTTCTTCCTACCCATTGTGCCTGAACACGCACCCATCCTTCGGATTTTATCGTCCCCGGGGCTAAGGCATTGACCCGGACGTTATGAGGCCCCCACTCCTCGGCCAGCGATTGGGTCATATTAATGATGCCGGCTTTGGCTGCCCCGTAATGAGCATTCCCCGCCGAGGAGGCGCGTCCGGCCATGGAGGCAAAGTTAATAATGCTGCCTCTCTTTTGCGATACCATTACCTTGCCAACTGCCTTACAGCAAATAAAGGCGCTTTTCAGGTTCTCCCTCAGGACTGCATCCCACCCGTTATCGCTGATATCAAGTGCGGGTGCAGCAAAGGCGCCGCCGGCAGCATTTACCAGGATATCAATGCGGCCGAAGCTGGATAACGTTTTTTCAACCATATCGGCAACCTGCTGGCTTTCCCGGACATCCACAGATACGGCCAGGGCTTTCCTTCCCGCAGCTCTAATATGAGCCGCAACCGCCTCCAGGTCTTCTATTGTTTTGGATTTATCGTATACGTTAATCCCGGCCAGCACCACATCAGCGCCGGCCTCCCCTAAAGCCCGGGCCACGCTTTTCCCCATGCCCGAACCTGCCCCCTGGACAATTGCCACCCTGTCAGTTAAAAGGAACCTGGATAATATTGTCATCTCATCCTCCGTTAGAAAGATAATATATCAACTAATACAAACTCATTAAAGAATGGCGCATTTGTACTTTCGCAGGGGCGAATTTGAAACTCGCCCGCCAGGCGGGCAGGTTCTAAACCTGCCCCTACAGTTAATAAGTTCACATTAATTTTAAAGCTATATTAAAGACCCCCTTTTATACCTGTGAAGCGGTTTCAGGGAGGACACTATTGCAATGATGTATTAAATGAAGTTGATTCTAATACGGTGATAATATTACATCAATAAAACATTACAGGCAACAACAGCCGGAAGAAAAATAGATTGAAGTTTTTTCAAATTACTATATAATATACATTTGGCATCATTATTAGGTAGGAGGATAAATAATGGCGGTTAAGGATCTCAGGGAATGGATTGCACGGCTGGACCAGGAAGGAGAGCTCCGCAGAATCTCCACAGAAGTAGACTGGAATGGAGAAATCGGGGCTGTCACTCGAAAGGTTTATTCGAAAAATGGACCGGCATTGCTATTTGAGAACATCAAGGGTTATAAAAATACCATATCCACCAAATTGTTTACTGGCGGGGTAGCCACCAAAGACCGTATAGCCATGATGCTGGATATGCCCCGGCAAACCAAACATCGCGACCTGGTAGAAGTGGTCAGGCAACGGGCTAAAAAACCTATAGAACCGGTTATGGTCAAGACCGGCCCTACCAAAGAGAACATTCTTAAAGGGGATAAAATCGACCTTTTCCAGTTCCCGGTGCCCAAGTGGCACCATCTGGATGGTGGGCGCTATATTAATACATTCTGCGGCATTGTCACTAAAGACCCCGAAACTGGTATCAGGAATATCGGGTTATACAGGGGTGTGGTTCATAGCAAGAACGAGATAGGTGTCCTGCTGGTTCCCGGCCAGGGATGGGGTATTCACTTCCTTAAGTATCAGCAAATGGGAAAACCCATGCCGGTGGCTATATCCTACGGCTGGGATGAAACCCTGGTCTTTTGCGCCTCTACGCCATTCCCCAGAGACGCCGATGAGTACGGCATCGCCGGCGCTCTCCGCCAGAAACCTGTCGAACTGGTAAAATGCGAGACTGTAGACCTGGAGGTGCCGGCTACTTCAGAAATGGTCGTGGAGGGATTAATCTCTACAGACCCCAAAGATTACAAGCCGGAAGGGCCTTTTGGAGAATATACCGGCTATTATGGCGAGGCTGCCAACAGGCCGGTTATAAAGGTCTCCTGTATCACTCACCGGAATGCCCCTATCTTCCGGGGGACGCTGGAGGGGATGGACCATTCAAACCCTAACGAAGATAGCTCTATTCTGGTGATAAGCCTTTCCGCCATCGCCAGGAACATTTTAGATAGCCAGGGAGTACCGGGTATTCTGGAAGTCAGCGCCGTTCCCATCACAATCGTTAAAATAAAGAAGATGTTCCGCGGCCATGCCAAACAGGTGGCTGCCGCCCTCTGGGGTTCCTCAGCTGCCCAATACCTGTTCAAGTTTGTCATCGTCGTGGAAGAAGATACCGATATCTGGAACCGCCGGGCAGTGGAAGCAGCCCTTTCCTACAGGGTTAACGCAGCCGAAGATGATATAGTAATCTTCCCCGGAAGCTTTGGGGCTGTCCTCGACCCCAGCACCCGTGTTGAAGACCGCGATGAACTCCGGTTCGGCACCGGTAAATGGTCAAGGATACTGATAGACGCCACTCGAAACTGGAATTACTCCAGGAACCCCCAATGGGGAGGCGAGATCTACCCACCCCGTTCCACTGAGCTCAGCCCGGAGGAAGAGGCGTTGGTGACCAGAAGGTGGAAGGAATATGGTATTGACTAGTCCTGAATCATGGATTGGTGATAAATGACGGAAAAAGCGCCTCCACCCCTTACCGGATTAAAGGTTTTAGACCTCAGTCAGGTCGTGGGCGGTCCGTATTGCGCCATGCTCCTGGGCGATATGGGTGCCGAAGTTATAAAGATTGAACCACTCGAGGGTGACACCAGCCGCCAGTTCGGCCCCCCTTTTCAGGGTGGAGAAAGCACCGTTTTCCTGGGCGTGAACAGGAATAAAAGAGGCATGACACTTGACCTTGGCCGACATGAAGGGCAGCACATTTTCTATCGTCTGGCCAGAGATGCCGACATAATCGTGGAGAGTTTTAAACCCCTGACAACCAAAAAATGGAATATAGACTATCCTTTTATTCGGAAAATGAATCCACGTATAATCTATTGCTCTTTCTCTGCTTTTGGCGGCAGAGGGCCATATGCTCACAGGCCGGGCATAGACCCTCAGTGCCAGGCTATGAGCGGTCTTGTGGATATAACAGGCTTACCTGGTTTGCCGCCTATAAAAGTCGGAGCGCCTATTGTGGACACAGCAGCCGGTTCTACAGGACTTCAGGGGATATTACTGGCCCTCATCGCCCGGGGGCAAAGCGGCATGGGGCAACACGTGGAGATTACCCTCTTAAACGTATGTATAGCGCTTCAGGCATCTCTGGTCACACGTTTTTTTGCGAACGGTATAAACCCTGAAAAGTTAGGCACGGAAACGCACTTCTCAGTGCCCTCCAAATACTTCGAGACCAGCGATCGCAAACATATTTCAGTTTCTGCCGTCAACGAAAGGTTCTGGCACAAACTCTGCGATTTGCTGGAGCTAAGCCACCTGAAGCATGATCCGAGGTTTAAATCAAATCCTCAAAGGGTGGAAAACCGCTGGGAGCTGGGGCCTATGCTGGATAAACAGTTCAAAACAAAAACCTTTGATGAATGGGCCAGATTGTTAGCCCACGCTGGTATCCCCTATGCACCCATATATACCTATGAAGAGGTTTTCAAAGACCCCCAGGTTATTCATAATAAGGTCATTATTGAGATGGACCACCCTACCGCTGGCAAGGTAAAGACAGTAAGCCCGCCGTTAAAGCTTTCCGAGACCCCCGCCACCTTCCGGAAACCTCCCCCGCTGCTGGGCCAGCATACCACAGAAATCCTGCTGGAACTTGGTTACAGGGAGGACGAAGTTGGGGCCTTAAAAGAGAAAAAGGTGATTCTATAACAGCTAATTAGCATTTTCTGATTCTCTCCATATTTTTTTATTCCAGATTTACGGCCTCACATCACACGAAAGGCTTTTACCTTTTGAGCTTTAAACGTCCCTCCCCCAGGGTTTTCTACGGCTGGTGGGTTGTAACTGCTGGCATTGTGATATATGCCACCCTTCTGGGTTCATATCAGGCCTTTGGAGTGTTTTTTAAACCCATCCAATCTGAGTTTGGATGGGGACGAGCTGTAACGGCATCCGCATTCTTCATTGGCACTATGGCTATGGCTGCTTTATCTCCATTCATCGGGTCGCTAAGCGACCGCTATGGACCCCGGCGTATAATCACCACTGTCGGTATTACCGGCGCCCTCGGCTATGCTTTAATTTCACAGGTCCAAACTCAGTGGCAGTTATATGGTTGTTTTGTACTGATGGGCTCCGGAGGGACTTTTTTTGTTCCGGTATTGAGTGTCGTCACCCGGTGGTTCACCCTGCGGCGCGGCCTGGCGTTGGGTTTAACAGGTATTGGAGGTGGAATAGGTCAGGCTTTATTTCCTCCGCTGTCACAAGTCCTGCTGGACAACTATGGCTGGAGGAATGCATACCTTATCATAGCCGGCGGCCTGGTGGTAGTAGTCGTTTCAGTGGCGCAAGTACTCAGGGGGCACCCCGGAGAGAAAGGCCTGTTACCTTACGGTGAAAAAAGTTATACGGATATAAATACTCCTCCAATAAAACGTCCTTCCACTCCACCATTAAAGCTCAAGCAGGTAATACATACAAAAGTATTCTGGATAATTTTGTTAGCTACGAGCGCCGGCCATTTCACCTATCAGATGACATGGGTACACCTGGTGCCATATGTTACCGACCCGGAAATCGGGGTATCCAGCATGGTGGGCGCAAGCCTGATGTCCGCTATCGGCTGGAGCAATATGGCGGGTAAGGTATTTATGGGTAACCTTTCTGACAGGATAGGTCCGCGTCTTACATTGGTTATGTGTTATGGTGTTTCGGGGATGGCAATGTTATGGCTCGTCGTATCTAAACAACTGTGGATGCTATACGTTTTTTCTTTCGTACTGGGCTTTTTTTATGGTGGTAGCATACCGTTACAGCCGGCCCTTGTCGGATCGATATTTGGACTCGAATCGTTAGGAGCGGTATCCGGGGGGGTACAGAGCGGTACTTCGGCCGGTGGCGCCACAGGCTCTGTTCTGGGGGGTTATATATTTGACGTGACAGGTAGCTACTTCTATGCTTTCCTGCTGGGCGCTATTCTATTTTTTACTTCAATGATACTGGTATTGCTGGTAAAGAAACCCAGGAGAACCGCATAATAATTCTCGGCCGTTGTGTGAATCCAGATAACGCCTGGAAGCAAGATTTTATGCCAGGCAAAGACCTCCGATCACGACATTTCGTGATTTCCTGAAGGATTTATCCTCCTGAACCTGGAAGTTTTAACCGTACAGTGTAACAAAAGATTCTGCATTCAGGTTAATCCATGAACCTGCTCAGGGGAATAACAGGGCAGATGTCTTTAAATCCACCGGCTACTCGCCAGGCTTCTTCTCCGCATCGTTCTCTTCCCATTTGTAAGAGATTTTGACCTTAGCACGGTAATTGACTATGGCTCCGCCGTAAATCTGCAAATCCAACTCGCTCACCTCAGCTATGCGAAGGTCGCTGTATTTTTGAGCGGCTAACCGGACGGCGCTTGCAGCCGCCTTTTCCCACGATTCAGGGTGTGTCCCCACTAGTTCAACAAACTTATAAACACTTTCTTTCATTGTCAGCTCCTTTCGGTTGAATAGAACCTACCCGTTGAGACTGATTAGTGTCAACATGATACCAATCTAACGTTCTATAGTCAATATCTCCAAACCTGGATTAAATAGGTGCAGGAATTGACTTTAACAGACTGCATTTGCCGTCTTGATAGCAGCCCTAAAGCAAAATATTGAACTTCCGAAGTTGGAGATACTATGGTATAATCTTTTCAAATTGGTATAAAAAATCCGTTGAAATTTACAATAGGCTTTTTCAGTGTCAAGCATAAATCAACTGACCATATACTTTGAATTAGGAGGCAACTTGTGAAAAGGTTCCATCGAGGGGTATTGCTTTGTGTTATAGGTATTCTAGTGGCAGGCCTGTTTGCTTGCGCAGCGCCAGCATCCCCGCCAGCCGCAGTGACCCCGGCGCCAACCGCAGTCAACCCTTCGCAGCCAACTACAGCCGCCCCGGCACCAGAGGATGCAGCCTGGCAAAAGGTTATTGCCGATGCCAAGAAGGAAGGCACAGTAACCCTTTATTCCTTCGGCTTTATAAGCGACCTGGGTAATGCTACCAAGGCAGCTTTTAAAGATAAATATGGCATAAATCTGGAATTTATTACCGGTACAGGCTCGCAACTTATCCCCCGGATACAGAGCGAATACCGCGCGGGGCAATATGTCGCTGATGTGCTGGAGGGATCCGATATTAACGCCATTTTTGCCAAAAAACAAAACCTTACCCAGCCGTACGGGGATCTCCCCGAGATGCGAAGCAAGGATATATGGGTTGTTGACCCTCACTTCGACAAAGAGGGGCATATCATCGCCTACACTTTCACTAACTATCCGCTATGGATTAACTCAAAAATGTTAAATCCCGCCGATGCCCCCAAATCATGGAAAGCTATAGCGGACCCCAAGTGGAAAGGCAAGATTGTGGTGACAGACCCCGATACAATGCCCATTCCGGGACGATTATGGGTTACTCTACGCCGCCTGGGTTTCACTGAAGACTATTTCAAAGACCTGGGCAGCCTTGACCTGGTTATCTCCCCAAACCAGCGTGAAAACGATGCCATGGTCGCCCGTGGTCAGTACCCCATGACTATCACAAGTACCGAGGTTACAATGGGAGCCCTGATAGCCGAGGGTGCGCCGGTAATGCCCATTGACATGGCAGAGGGGGTACCGAGTTTACCCAACCCCACAGCAGTTTTGATGGCGAAAGCGCCACATCCAAATGCTACCAGGCTTTTCTTCAACTGGCTGATGAGTGTTGAAGGCCAGGACATCCATGGAAAGTTCAGGTCAACAGCTTCTATACGGAAGGGTGTTACCAACTACAGCCCGCCTGCAATGAATGTCCAATATAAAAAACTTGTTCAATTAGGTCAACCAGAGGAAGAAGAAGCCGCTCAGGCGCAAACAGATAAAATACTGAGTAAATGGTGGAAGAAAAAATAACCTTTAAAAGAATAGTGCCCGTTTGCGCTCATATCAGTAGTTCTGATCATATAAAACCCGTATTCAATGGTAACCATTAGCGAGTATAAAGTATAAATACCCCGGGCACAACCTATCCATAAAAAACACGGGAGACTAATTAGACTTGAAATTTAAAGGCTCCAGCATACCGAGCTGGTTCCTCCTGATATTCATTTCCTTTATTGTTTTGTATCCCCTGTTCATGCTCCTTTATGG
>Ga0209514_10004862_pt1 | contig 17715 bp, 16 predicted proteins | sample Subgrocontami58m_FD_187452 | JGI IMG/M metagenome (GOLD analysis project Ga0209514, IMG submission 187452) | Subsurface groundwater microbial communities from S. Glens Falls, New York, USA - GMW37 contaminated, 5.8 m (SPAdes) (version 3) | ecosystem: Environmental > Aquatic > Deep subsurface >...
TAAATCAGCCTTATCAGCCAAAGATACATGCTCAATCTCCCAATTATCCGGACTCTCAAACAACCCACCCTTATACACCTTATTGCCGGATAAGCTCTCAAAAACTATCGGCCGAATTAATTCTTCAGCTTCTTTAGTCATTACTACCTGTACAGAATATCCCGCGTCCTGCAAACGACGAATAAGGTCACAGGCCTTATAAATCGCAATACTCGCAGTTACGCCTAAAATAATATTTTTTACTTTGTGCATTAGTTATTACGCTGCTTTTTTAACTACACAACTTATTTTTCCCGCAGCAATTTCTAATAACGCGATTGTCGACGGCTTAATTGCCGAGCTGCACTCAATTAATTTCGGCTGACCTTCAGCAATCTCTAGCGCTCTTTTTGAGGCTAAAATTACTAATTTATAAATCGAGCCTAAACTTTTATCCAACAACTTCTCTAACGGCACATATTCCATACTCACCTCGTTTGCTTTATCTCTCTTATTAAAATCCCTTTTAATTTTTTAACTGTTACCTCTAAATCACGGTTTAAAATCCGGTAATCGTATCTTTTAGCTGCGGCCAATTCTTTATCTACCAGGCTTAAGCGTTTTTTTATTTCTTCGTGTGCGGTTAAACAGCGGCCTTTAATCCGATGATGCAGCTCTTTTACCGAGGGAGGCAGCACAAAAATCGTCACCGCTGTGTCTGGATATAGCTTCTTGACGCGGCAAGCCCCCTTCACATCCAAACATAAAACTACCGATTTACCTGCTTTAACTCGTTGTTCTACAAAGTGTTTGGGCGTTCCGTAATAATAGCCCAAATACCTGGTCCATTCAAGTATTTTTTTCTTGTCTCGCCCGGCGCGAAACCGGCTTTCGTTAAGAAAAAAGTAGTCCTTGCCTTCTTTTTCAATCGATCTTTTCGGCCGAGTGGTAAAAGAAATCGAGCGCGTAAGCTTATTTTTTAATTGCGCGTCTTTGAGCAGTTTCCCGGCGAGCGTAGTTTTTCCTGAACCAGACGGCCCAGAAATGACAAATATTTTACCTTTACTCGACATTCTGAACTTGTTCTCTAATTTTTTCGATCTGACTTTTCATCTGCACGACTCTGGCTGATACCGAGGCATCAAAAACTTTTGCCGCCATAGTATTGGCTTCGCGCTGCATTTCCTGGGCGATAAAATCTAATTCTTTGCCTATCGCCAGAGACTTAGGCAGTTTAGTCTTAAAATTACGCACATGAAAGCCAAGCCTTTCTAATTCTTCATTGATATCCGAATTTCTTAGGAAACTAGAACGTTCCTCGTCGGTCTTGAAAGAAGCACATTTAGTTTTTAAGGCTTTTTTATAACGCGCCTTCACCACAGCCAAATCTTTAGCTAAAAATTCCGCCCGCGATTTTAAAAAACCGTAAAGCGCGCGGCCTTCTTTCTGGCGCATTTTTACTAACTCGCTTAAGGCCCCGGATAAAACCTGCCTTAAACGTAAAAATACATCGTTGCGGGACAATTTCTGCTCATCCAGTGTAAGCACTCCCGGCAAATTAATTAAGGTGTCGAGGCTGGGCGTACTTTGTAATTTAAACTCTCGCTTAATTTTGCCTAGCTCGCCGATATAATCCCTTAGAAGCGACCGATTCACAAAGGCCTTATGTGTGCGCGCGCCGGTAATATTTACCGCGCAAATAATCCGCCCTCTTTTAATTTTAGTTTCGATTTCTTTTTTTATTCTGTCTTCCAAAGCTAAAAATCCGTCGGGTAAATGTAAAACGATCTCAAGAAACTTATGATTTACGCTTCTTAACTCAACGGAGATCTTGCCAAAAGGTTCCTGCATTACTTCTTTACTACCAAAACCAGTCATACTGTTAATCATCTGTACTCCTTAAGCCCAGACCTTACATTTAAGCTCTTTAATAACACTCGCCTTCATTGGATATAAATCCACGATAATATCGTCGGGCTGAAACCATAATTTAATTTCGCGCTCGGCCTCGGAAGGATCCGAGGAAACATGAATTACATTTTCGTAAACTCCGGTCGTAGTAATGCGCCCGTAAGAGCCGCGAATGCTCGTCGCTTCCGCTTCTTCGGGATTAGTCGCCCCGGCTAATTCGCGGCATTTTTTAATCGCGTCCTCGCCCCAATAAACTAACGCCATAACTTTACGCCGATCATGCAGCTCGCCTTGGATATATTTTATAATGTCACCAAAAAAGGGTTTATCTTTTAATTGTTTGTAATGTTCCTCGGCCAAAGATTTGGATACCCGCACCATTTTCGCCGCAACGATTTCTAATTTTGTTTCGGAAAGACGCGTCAAGATATTGCCGGTTAAAGATTTTTTCAGCCCGTCGGGCTTAATCAGAATTAAGACTGCCTGGTCCATTAAATTTTACCCCTTTCTAATTTTATTAACAATCCTCTCGAGATCTTCTTGAGAATAAAATTCAATCATAATGTGCCCGCGCTTTTTTCTTTTACTGATTCTAATTTTCGTCGCTAAAATGTGTTGCAACTCTTCTTCTAATACGGCAACATAGGGCTCGCGGCTACCTTGCCCGATGTGTCGTTTAGGTAATCTTGGCCGATGCGCCTTGACTAAACTCTCCAATTCTCTAACCGACAAGCCTTTGGCAATCGCCTCTTGAGCTAATTTGCGTTGATGGTTCGTGTCCTCAACTTCTAATAAAGCCCGACCGTGCGCAAAAGAAAGCCGGCCCTGCTTCATTTCCATTTGAATTTCTTGCGGTAAGTTTAACAATCGCAATGTGTTAGCAATGGAGGCGCGTGCCTTCCCTAACACTTCGCTAATGCGCTCTTGGGTTAATTGAAACTTCTGCATTAAATATTGAAAGGCATGCGCTTCTTCAATGGGATTTAATTCTTGGCGTTGAATGTTTTCAATTAAAGCTAACTCTAAGGAATCTTTGTCGTCGACGTCTTTAACAATTACCGGAACCTCCGCGGTGTTAAGCGACTGTGCTGCGCGTAAGCGACGTTCCCCAGCAATCAATTCGTAGTGATCGCCATGCCGCCTAACTAACAAAGGTTGGATCACACCTTTTTCCTTAATTGACTGCGCCAACTCTTGAATACTTTGGACATCAAAGTCTTCGCGCGGCTGAAACGGATTAGGCTTGATTTGTCCAGTCTGGACATAAATGATCTTGTCCTGGCCCTCAAATGTCTCTTTGTTCGGGATCAAAGCGCCAATGCCTTTGCCTAAAGCCTTTCTCTCCATCACGCCGCTCCTTCTGATATGGGTTGGTTAAGTGGAATCCCTAGAACTTCCTTACAGAGATCTTCATATTTTTGTGCGCCTAAAGATTCTTTATCATATAAAGCTACCGGCTTACCAAAACTTGGGGCTTCGGTTAAACGAATATTTCTTGGAATAACAGTATTGTAAACTTTATCGTGAAAATGATTCCTCACTTCCTGAATAACTTCTTTAGCTAAATTAGTTCGTAGGTCTGCCATGGTCATTAACACGCCCTCTATAGCTAGGTCCGGATTCAAATTATCCTTCACAAGTCCAATAGTATTATGTAGTTGCGTTAATCCTTCTAGAGCATAATACTCACACTGCACCGGGATTAAAACTGAATCCGCACAACATAAACCATTAATGGTTAATAAACCTAACGATGGGGGACAATCTAAAATAATAAAATCGAAATTTTCTTTTTCTTTGGACAATGCTTTTTTTAAACGATACTCTCTCCCTAAAACACTTACCAGCTCTACTTCTGCGCCGGTGAGATCTAAATTCGAAGGGGCCAGCCAAAGATTAGCAATCGCCGTAGGCTGTAAAATTTCTTTAATGTCCAATTCTTCGAGGAGGACGTGATAGGTACTTTTTTGGATATTGTGTTTATTGATTCCAGAGCCGCTCGTGGCATTGGCCTGCGGGTCTAAATCTACCAGCATAGTTTTCTTGCCAGTCAAGGCCAAATAAGCCGCCAGATTGATTGCCGTAGTAGTTTTACCTACGCCGCCCTTCTGATTACAGATTCCAATTATCTTACCCATTGTAATTAAATAAGTTATGAATTGTTACCCGCGGAACATTATTTTTTGCTATCGAGAAACTTCTTTTTCTGGGATTACAGTTACCCTTACCCGTGCGGGCTTAGCCCCAGTCATCCCAAATAAACCTTTAACTTCTTCAGAGAGCACTTCGATCTTAACTTTCTTACGCGGCACTCGTAGTTCTTTAAGCGCCTGCTTAATTGCCTCTTCTTCCGTAGAGCCCTCTATTTCAATACTCGTCTTAGTTTTCATTTCGCCCGGCTAACTCTTATTTGATAAATTAACATGAGCATGCTATTCACAAACCAATACAACACCAAACCCGCCGGCATATGATAAAAGATAATCCCGAACATAATCGGCATAATAATCAGCATGATCTTTTGCTGTTCTGCGCCGCTGCCGCTCATACTCGTCATGGACATTTTTTGTTGCACAAACATCCCAATCGCCATAATAATCGGTAAAATATTAATTTCGTTACCTAGCACTGGCAAGGATTGGGGTAAAGTAAATAGCCGATCCGGTTCCGATAAATCTTTAATCCATAAAAATTTCGCCCCTTTTAAAACTATCGAGCGCATAAGCGCCTGGTATAAGGCGAAGAATATCGGCATCTGCAATACCAACGGTAAACATCCCCCGAAAGGATTAACCTTATGTTCGCGATATAACTCCATAATCTCTTTATTGAGTTTCTGCGGATTGTCTTTATACTCTTTACGCAAAGCTTCGATCTTGGGCTGTATAGCTTGCATATCTTTCATTGACCGCATCTGCTTTAATGTCAATGGGTAAAGCGCAAAATATACTAAAAGGCTTAATAAAATAATCGCCCAGCCCCAATTATGTACAATTTTATATAGTAAGTCCAATGCTTGCAATAAGATATGTGATATAATATCGAACATACCGTAGTATATAACCGTCGACCAAGCTGGCTTAACCGCGTTAATCGAGCGTAACTCTTGTGGCCCCAAATAGATATGAAATTTTAGCACCTGGGCTTGATTGGCGGGGATAATAATATCTTTAGAAATAACTCCGATTTCTGATTCTTGTGGCCCAAGTTTCTTGATAAACCCTTGAAAATTATTTTCTGGCTCTATAATCGCGCAAAAATATCGATCTCTGATGGCGACAAACTTAAGACGATCAAAATAAGCATCCTTATGCGCATTCGGCCGCAACGTTTTCTCGTCGGTAACAACCGTAATCTCCTGGAAACGCGCTGCCTCTTGATTTCCGGAAAAATCTAAAATTCCTAAATTAAGCGGCAGATTAAAACTTAACGGCCCATTAGTTAGATTTTGAATTTTAATCTCTAAGTCTATGCCGTAATTAGAGTTAAGAAAATTAAAGCTTTTAGTAATCCGCTTATTAGGATCCTCGGCAACAAAGCTTATCGCCTGCGCGGAAATCGCGGTTTTACGAAAATTAAGTATTTGGTCGTCGAGCGAGAAACCAGTTTTTAAATTAAAACGATAATCTTTGTAGCGCTTAAAAACCGCCTCTTGAATTGTTCCTTGGGATTCATCAAAAATAACGTCGTAATCTGACTGGGGGAAAATGATTGAAATCGCCTTATGTTCTTTTTCGGGGACTGCCGGGATTGTAACGGTCGCTGGCAATTGTGCTGTTTTTAGGTCTATGCTTGTTGACACAACTTCTTTATTAACAATTGGTTGCGTCTTAGAAGCCACCATAGACCAAACTACTAAAACTAATAATGATAAGGCAATTGCTAAACTTAAACGTTTCTCCATAATCTTATTTTACGGGGTCATACCCTGCCCTGCCGGAAAATGGATGGCAGCGCAATAATCTCCCCGCTCCTTTGGCCGCGCCCTGAAAAAACCCGTACCGCGCAATTGCTTGCTTGGCATACTCCGAACAACTAGGTTCAAAACGACAAGTTTGCGGTAATACCCCTCGAATATATTTCTGATAACTACTTATTAATATTACAGCTGCGTTTTTCAACATTAAATACTGATTTTATGTCTACCTTTTTGGCGCCTACGGCGCAAAACCTTACGGCCGGCGCTTGAGCTCATTTTCTTACGAAAGCCCTGGCTGCGCTTGCCCTTAATCTTCGTCGGTGTCGTTAAATTTTTCTTCATCGGATTCTCCTCTTTTTTTGATAATGGTTGTTAATTATAACACAACATATCCACAAGTCAACCCTCTTTCGCGAAAACTTTTCAGGATTGTAACATATAAACCTTGCGGCGTCAAGTGAACAAACTTAAAACTTTTGTTGACTGCGCAAAAAGTTTTAGTATAATGATGGCACGTAACTTTTTTACTTGCAATGAGATTTTTCTCTGTTATAATGTTGGACACTGCGCGCATTGGGTTAATCAAAATTTGCTTTTTTAAAAGCGCGTGCGACTTATCCAAGATTTCCACAGATTTATTAAAGATGTGCATAAGCTGTGGATTGCGCATAAAACGCATGATGTTATGGGTGTTAGGTAATCACTTTTAGGGGATATCAACAGAGTTATACATGAATATAGAGACCACTTGGAATACAGCCCGTGAGCACTTAAAAGCATCGCTAGGTAACTCAACCTACGAAACCTGGATCCAGCCGCTCAAACTCAAGAACAATAACGAGCACAGTATTACGCTCGAGGCCCCAGACGCGTTTTTTAAAGACTGGGTAGAAAATCATTACCTGCAGTCAATCCAAGAAACAATTAAATCTTTAACCCAACAAGAGCTGGTAATTATTTTTGAGGCGGGTCTTGCTAGCGCCTCAAGCACACAAACTAAAATTGAGCCGCAACAAATTAAACCCCGTCCGAGCAGCGATACGGCGAATTTAAATTCACGTTATATTTTTGAAAATTTTATTGTCGGCCCATCGAACCACCATGCCCACGCGTATTCCGTAGCGGTTGCCGAATCCCCGGCTAAAACCTACAATCCTTTATTTATTTACGGCGGGGTGGGGCTGGGCAAAACACATTTAATCCAAGCGATATGTCATCATATTAAAAGTAAAACTAACGGCGCGGCAAAAATTTGCTACATGCCCTCCGAAAGATTTACCAACGAACTAATCGACGCGATCCAACATCATTCCACTCCGGCGTTCCGGCAAAAATATCGGGGCCTGGACGTCTTGGTAATCGATGATATCCATTTTATCGCCGGTAAAGAATCTACCCAGGAAGAATTTTTCCATACTTTTAACGCGCTTTACGACGCGCATAAACAAATTATTATTTCTTCTGATCGCCCGCCCAAAGAAATCGCGAATCTGCAGGAGCGCTTAGTCTCAAGGTTTAGCTGGGGATTAACCACAGATATTCAACCGCCGGATCTCGAAACTCGCGTGGCGATTTTAAAGAAAAAAGTAGAACGCGAACCCGTACAGGTGCCGGATGACGTTTTATTTTTTGTCGCGCAATTAATTAAAACAAACATAAGGGAGCTGGAGGGAGCACTGATCCGCACCATCGCTTATTCCTTGCTCGAAGAAAAACCCGTCACTTTAGATTTAGCCAAAGAGGTTTTAAAAGATTTATTAAAGGAACCAAAAAAATTAATTACCGTAGATTTCATCCAGCGTTGCGTCACGGAAGAATTCGGGCTTTCATTACAAGATTTAAAAAATAAACGCCGGAATAAAAATATTGTCTTGCCTCGACAGGTCGCCATGTATATAAGTAGAGAGTTAACAGAGTTATCTTTACCAGAGATAGGTGGATTCTTTGGCGGGAAGGACCATACCACAGTTTTACATTCTTATAATAAGATTAAAGAGGGTTACGCAAATAACGAAAGCCTAAAAAATAAGATTGATAGAATTATACAAGTAATCAAGCAGTAAATCCCAAGGTTATCCAAGGGTTATGTTTTAACTAAGCTTAGCAAAAAATATAGGGTTACGCGCTTTTTAACAGAAATCTAAACCATTACTACTAATACTATTTTTATCTCTTTAATACTTTAATAATAAAAGGAGAGTAAAATGAAGTTGAAAACTCAAAAAAACATCTTATTAGAAGGAATTCAGACAGTGCATAATGTTATTACTAGTAAAGCTACTTTACCTATATTATCTAATATTTTAATTGAAACACAAAAGGATGTCTTAAGGTTAACCGCTACAGATTTAGATATAGGAATAAGCTGTGTAATACCTGTGGATATTCAAGAACCTGGGGCAATCACGATTCCTGCGAAGAGATTTAGTGATATTGTGAAAGAATTACCTGGGGAAGAAGTGAATATAAATACTAAGAAAAATAATTTAGTAACTATTGAAACTAATGATTGCCAGTTTAAAATTATGGGGCTATCGAATGAAGAATTTCCTACTTTACCTACTTTTAAAGATTCCGCGGTAATTAAAATAGATCAAGAGTGTTTGAAAGAGATGTTGAGGTTAACTTCTTTTGCGGTTTCTTTTGATGAATCAAGATACGTGTTAAGTGGAATTTTATTTTCTATTCAGAAAAATAATCTTACTCTTGTAGCCACAGATGGCAAGCGACTGGCGATTATGGAAAGAAAATTAAAACAGAGCACGGATAAGGATGTAAGTATTATTGTGCCGATTAAAACTATTCAGGAGTTAAATCGTAATTTAAAGGAAGATGGGGAGTTGTCTTTAATTTTAGGGACGAACCAGGTATTATTTGATTTAGGGAGCGTTATTGTAATTTCGCGTTTAATCGACGGGGAATTCCCAAGCTATAAACAGGTAGTCCCGCCGGTATCCGAAAACAAGGTGGCTATCAATCGGGACCAATTTTTGTTGGCGGTGCGCCGCGCGGCGTTATTATCTACACCGGATTATCAAGCGGTAAAACTCGAGGTTTTTAAAAATAAGTTAGTGGTATCAAAATCTACGCCGGATATCGGGGAATCGCGGGAAGAGGTGGGGATTAGTTATCAAGGGAAAGAATTAGCGATTGGATTTAATCCGAACTATTTAATTGATGTACTAAAAAATTTACATAGTGAGACCGTAGAGTTAGAATTAAGTGATAGTGAGAAGCCGGGGGTTATTCGGGTTGACGGCTATGTGTATATAGTCTTGCCGATGCGTTTAGGCTAAAATGGAAGGGATTAAAGATACAATTTTATCTGTAATTGGCGGCCTGGAAAAGAAAAGGCAGGGGCTAGATGGGGATGGCCCAGAGGAAATACTTAAAAAGGTCTTGACAAAAAAAGAATTGGGGCATATAAAGGTTAATTATTTTAATAAGGGGCTGTTGTATGTTAATGTGGATTCCTCTAGTTGGTTTTATCAACTAGGTCTGCGTAAAGAGGCAATTTTATCCCAAATTAAAAAAGAATCTAAAATAGTAAAAGATATTAGATTTCGTATCGGAGAGGTCAAGTGAGTAAAATTAAAAAAGAAAATGTAAAGCCCGAGCCAGATAAAAGCAAGGCTTATGACGCGACGACGATTCAGATTTTAGAGGGCGTGGAGGCGGTGCGTAAAAGGCCGGCGATGTATATCGGAGACACATCTACGCGCGGCCTGCATCATTTGGTTTATGAGGTAGTAGATAATAGTGTTGATGAACATTTGGCGGGTTTCTGCGATACGATTGAAGTTGTGATTCGCCCGGATAACGGCGTAAGCGTTACGGATAACGGCCGCGGCATTCCGGTAGATATGCATAAGACGGAAAAAAAACCTGCGGTTGAAGTTGCGCTGACTATGCTGCACGCCGGTGGTAAATTCGATCACCGCGTGTATAAGGTTTCGGGCGGCCTGCATGGCGTGGGTGTGTCTTGCGTGAACGCCCTTTCTGATTGGCTGGAAGTGGAAGTTAAAAGAGACGGTAAGATTCACCACCAAAGATACGAACGAGGCAGGACCGTTTCTAAATTAATCGTGATCGGAAAAGCTAGCACAACCGGGACCAAGGTTACCTTTAAGCCAGACAAAACAATTTTCCCTAAGACAGAATATTCTTATGATATTTTATCGCAGCGCTTGCGAGAACTCGCCTTTTTAAATAAGGGCCTCAAGATAAAATTAGCGGATGAGCGCACGGATAAGGAAGCGGTATTTGAGTTTGCCGGCGGCATTGTTTCCTTTGTGGAATATTTAAATAAAAATAAAAATCCCCTGCATAACAAAGTAGTGTATTTTCAAAAAGAGCAGGATGAGGTGATTGTAGAAGTAGCCATGCAATATAACGATGGTTATTCAGAAACCATATTTTCTTTTGCTAATAACATTAATACGATTGAAGGCGGCACGCACTTATCCGGTTTTAAATCCGCGCTTACGCGCGCGGTCAATCAATACGCCAAGAATAAAAATTTAATTAAAGGCGATGAGGTCGCGATTTCCGGCGAGGATACGCGCGAAGGTTTAACCGCGGTAGTAAGTGTCAAGGTTCCCAATCCGCAATTCGAAGGTCAGACCAAAACTAAATTAGGCAATTCAGAAGTTGAGGGGTTAGTCGCTTCCGCAAGCCTGGAAGCGCTAGCAGGATATTTCGAGGAGAATCCCTCGGTCGCCAATAAAATTATTGATAAAGTAATTGTGGCTAGCCGCGCGCGCGAGGCCGCGCGCAAAGCACGCGAGCTTACTCGCCGCAAAGGTGCGCTAGAAGGCGCGGGGCTTCCGGGAAAATTAGCGGATTGTTCCGAGCGCGATGCAGCACTGTGTGAATTATATATAGTGGAAGGCGATAGTGCAGGCGGTTGTTGGGCACCGGAGACGAAGGTGGCGTTAACCGACGGGAGAAATGTTTCTTTTAAAGAATTAGTAGAAGAAAATAAAAAAGGAAAAATAAATTTTTGTTATACCATACTTGATAGTGGGCATATTGGTATCGCGCCTATATTAAATGTGCGCAGAACTAAACAAAACGCCCAAGTTATTAAAATCGTTTTAGATAACGGCGAGGAATTAATATGCACACCGGATCACCCGTTCAGATTAGTCAACGGCGCTTATATCCCTGCCGCCGAGCTAACTCCCGAACATAATTTATCTCCTCTCTATCGGAAGATTTCTAAAAAAGAGGGGACTCGGTCTTTAGATGGCTATGAAATGGTATTTGACCCTAAAGCTAAACAATGGATTTATACCCATATTTTAGCAGACATCTTTAATTTGCAGAATAAAACCTATATTGCTTCTATTGGAAAACACCGCCGCCACGCGGATTTTAATAAACTTAACAATAATCCAACTAACATACAGCGCGTCTCCTATGAAAAGCATATGCAGCTTCACTACGCCCATCTGGAATACACGTTACATCGCCCGGAAGTAAAAATAAAATCGGCAGAACAAAAAAGAACAGCTGCTTTTCGGGATAAAGCGCGTAGAAAATCTTTAGAGAAAAGAGAGCTTTTTAGTAGAAACGCAAAAAAGCAATGGCAAAACAGCGAATATAAAAAATATATGACCCAGAAATTTCTGGAATTTTATCAAAGCCATCCGGAGTATCAAGCCCAGAATAATCAAGCCTTAAATTTAGCGCAGAAAAATTATTGGGCGCAACAAGAAAATAGATCAAAGCAGTCCAAGAGAGTTGCGAAATATTTTGAGGCCCACCCCGAGGCAAAAGAACATTTATTGCAAAAAGCAAAAGTAGAATGGTCTGATGCCAAGCTTTTAAAGTGGAGAAGCCAAAAGACAAAAGAGCAATGGACGGCGAGTTTCCGGCAGAAAAGAAAGGCCGCTTACAATCGTACTTATTTAGACCACAGTTTAGCTTTTGCCAAAATGGTGTATGAAAGCCATTTCGGCTTAGAGCTATACGAAGATGAAAGACAGGCGCTGCCGTGGCGCGACAATAATGTATTAAAATATAATACCCTTATAAATAGATTCTTTCATGCTGATGAAAACGCGCTTTTAGAAGCGGCAAAAAATTATAATCATAAAATTAAACGCATTGAGAAAGTTAAAGAAAGAGTAGATGTTTATGATTTAGAAGTTCCTCGCACCCATAACTTTGCTTTGGCGAGTGGAATCTTTGTGCATAATAGCGCTAAGCAAGGCCGCGATCGTAGATTCCAGGCTATACTTCCTATCAAGGGAAAAATTTTAAATGTGGAAAAAGCGCGGTTAGATAAAATTTTATCGAACGAAGAAATTCGCACGATTATTACTGCCCTAGGAACGGGCATTGGCGAAGAATTCGATACGACAAAATTACGTTACCATAAATTAATTTTAATGGCGGATGCGGATATTGATGGTTCGCACATCCGCACACTCCTGCTAACTTTGTTATATCGGCATATGCATAAATTAGTAGCCGGGGGCTTTGTTTATATTGCCCAGCCGCCGCTCTATAAAATTAAAAGAGGCCAGCGCGAAGAGTATATTCAGACTGAACAACAAATGGATGATTTATTATTAGATTTGGGCCGGGAAGGCCATAGCCTGGTAGTCTTAAAAGATAAAAAAGAGTTTACGGATAATCAATTTAAGGATTTGTTACACCTATTGGTTGAGATGGAAAAGCTTGGGAAGATTTTAGGTAAAAAGGGAGTAGAAATTAAGAAATACCTGGAATCGAGACATCCGAAGACCAAAAAAATGCCAGTTTATAGGGTAAAAGTGGAGGGTAAAGAGCAGTTTCTGTATTCGGATAAAGAGCTAGCGGAGCTTGCCGAGAAACAAGGTAAAGAAACGGACCCGGATGTTTTAGAATTATTCGAAGCGCCGGAAATCGAAGCTAGCATAACTAAAATAGAGAAACTGGGTTTGGATATCACAACTTATAGTTCGGAAGGTTTGCTACTACGCGATGCGGTGAGTGGGGAGGCGAATAAAAAAATTAAGCCGGTCTACCGGATTACTAACGAAAAGGAAAGTAAGGAATTATTTTCCTTAAGTGATATTTTGCTATTTATTAAAGAGGCGGCAAGTAAAGGTATGCATATTCAAAGATATAAAGGTTTGGGCGAAATGAATCCGCATCAGCTTTGGGAAACTACCATGGACCCGGAAAAGCGCACTCTCTTGCAAGTAACTTTGGAAGATGCGGTTGAGGCAGATAAGATGTTTACGGTTCTAATGGGTGATCAAGTTGAGCCGCGCCGCGAGTTTATTGAAGAGTATGCGCACCAAGTGAAAAATCTAGATGTTTAAAAGGAGGATAAGATGCAAGTAATGTATCCTGAAGGCACGACACCAAAAGGAATTCATCCGGTGGGGGTTTTTTGTGAAGGCTGGGCGGTATGGCGCAGATGCGCCGGGCTTTTAAGCAAGCTCTATCTTTTAATTTTTGCGCCGGTTTATATTGTAACCATTATTATTTCTTTTATGCTGCCAGCGAAAATAGAGACCCCGGCACAAATAACGCTTACGGTAATCTCCGCGCTTTTAGTTATGCTGGTAGGAATATGGGGCGGGGTGGCGATGATTTTAGCGGTAGTAAAAAATATGACTGGCAGCGAAAATAGCGTAGGTGCGAATATCTCCGAGGCTAAAGGGTATTTCTTTCGGTATTTAATTACGACAATATTGTATACGTTAATATTGGTATTGGTAATTTTGCTCGGAACGTTTATTGCTGGATCAATCGGCGGGGCGTTAGGTAAAAATACGGCCAGCGGCGTGACGACTATTGTTTTAATTGTTATAACTTTATTAGCGGCGGCCTATTTTTTTATTCGCTTATTTTTATGCGGCACGGTGTGCGTATTAGAAAATATAGGGCCGATTGCCGCTTTAAAACACGCGAATGCCTTAGTGAAAAAACATATGGCGCTGGTAATTGGAGTAATGCTGCTGGTTTTTTTAACTTTGGTTTTGGTGGGGGCTCCGATGTGGGGGTTAGCCGCGGTATATAAAAATTCGGATTCCGTGGATACGGTTAGCCAGGTATATCAGTTTATTACGAATATAGTTTTTATGCCGGTCTGGACGGCGATTATGGTTATTCTTTGCAATAAATTAAAAGAGGCTAATGCTTAATGTATACGCGTAACGAAAAAATAATTCCGGTTTATATTGAAGAAGAAGTTAAGGATTCGTATTTAAATTACGCGATGAGCGTAATTGTGGGGCGCGCGCTTCCGGATGTGCGCGATGGGTTAAAGCCTGTGCACCGCAGGATTTTATACGCGATGCAGGATTTAAGCTTGGAACATTCTAAACCCTACAAGAAATGCGCGCGTATTGTCGGCGAGGTTTTAGGTAAATATCATCCGCATGGCGATGTCGCGGTTTATGATACTTTAGTCAGAATGGCGCAAGATTTCTCTTTGCGCTATCCGTTAGTCGACGGGCAAGGTAACTTTGGTTCGGTTGATGGTGATGCGGCGGCAGCGATGCGTTACACCGAAGCGCGGATGGCCGCGATTACCGAGGAGATGATTGCCGATATCGATAAAGATACGGTTAAGTTTGGGCCGAATTTTGACGCTTCCTTGAGGGAGCCTTTATTGTTACCGGCGACCTTGCCTAATTTATTAGTGAATGGTTCTAGTGGTATCGCCGTAGGTATGGCGACTAATATCCCGCCGCACAATTTAAATGAAATCGCTGATGCTATAATTTATGTTTTAGATAATGTAGGCGCCGAGATTAAAGATTTAATGCGTTTTGTTAAAGGCCCGGACTTTCCCACCGGCGGCGTAATTTGCGGGAAGACAGGGATTAAAGATGCCTATCACACTGGACGTGGCAAGCTTACGGTGCGCGCCCGAGCGAGCATCGAACATCAGAAAAACGGCAAAGACTGGATTATTATTACCGAGATTCCTTATCAGGTGCAAAAGGCTTCGCTTATTGAGGCGATCGCGGCGTTAGTAGACGATAAAAAAATCGACGGAATTTCTGATATTCGCGATGAGTCGGATAAAGATGGGATGCGTATTGTCGTCGAGCTCAAACGCGATATTGAACCGCAGATTATTTTAAATCAGCTTTTTAAACACACGCAATTAGAGACCACCTTTGGTATTATTATGTTGGCCTTGGTTGAGAACCGGCCCAAGGTTTTAAATTTACGCCAGATATTGGATGCTTATATCGCGCACCGCAAAGTAATTATTCGCCGCCGGACGCAATTTGAATTAGACAAAGCTTTAAAGCGCGCGCATATTTTAGAGGGTTTAAAAATTGCCCTTGATCATATAGATGCGATTATCAAAGTAATTAAAACTTCGAAAAGTACCGAGCATGCCCGCGAACGGCTATGTAAAGAGTTTGAGCTTTCTGAAATTCAAGCGCAGGCGATTTTGGAGATGCAGCTGCAGCGCCTCACCGCCCTGGAGCGCGATAAGATTGATGCCGAATATAAAGAGTTATTAAAAAAGATCGAGGCTTGCCGCGCGATTTTAGCCTCGGAGAAAAAAGTTGAAAATATTATTAAAGACGAGTTAGCTAGGCTTAAAGAAAAATACGGCGATCCGCGGCGCACCGATATTGTTGGCGAGGCCGAAGAATTAAATGTGGAAGATTTAATTGCCGAAGAAGATGTGGTGGTAACGATTAGCCATGGTGGATATATTAAACGTTTACCGGTGAGTGGCTACCGCAAACAAAAGCGCGGCGGTAAAGGCGCAAGTGGCGCGGATTTAAAAGAAGAAGATTTTATTGAACATTTATTTGTCGCTTCGACCAAAGATTATTTATTAATTTTTACGGATAAGGGCCAAGTACATTGGTTAAAGGTTTATGAGATTCCTCAAGCCAGCCGTCAGTCTAAGGGTAAAGCGATCGTTAATTTATTGCAAGTGGGTTCCGAGGGAAAAATTAGCTCAACTATTCCGGTCAAAGAATTTGTCGCGGATAAGTTTTTAGTTATGGTTACTAAATTAGGAGTAATTAAAAAGACGACTTTAGATGCCTATAGTAATCCTAGGAAGGGCGGAATTATTGGGATCACTTTAGAGAAAAATGATCAGCTAATTGGCGTACAGATGAGTGACGGCAAACAGGAGCTGGTGATTGGTACGCGGCAAGGTAAAGCCATCCATTTTCCAGAAGCGCAGGTGCGCGATATGGGCCGTTCCGCAAAAGGCGTGCGCGGAATAACGCTTGGTAAAAAAGATGAAGCGATCGCGATGATCCTTGCAGAACAAGACGCCACAATTTTAACGGTTACCGAATTAGGTTTTGCTAAGCGCACCGCAGTTAAAGAATATCGCCTGACCCGCCGCGGTGGCAAGGGCGTAATCAATATTAAAGTCACCGATAAAAATGGCGAGGCAGTAAGTTTAAAGTCAGTGGCGGATAATGATGAATTGATGGTTATTACTCAAAATGGTATATTTTTGCGCTGCGCAGTGAAAGATATCCGAGAAACCGGCCGTTCCGCGCAGGGCGTGCGTTTAATTAAATTGCAGGATAAAGATAAAGTTGCTTGTGTCACCTCGGTAATTGCAGAAGAGGAAGAATAATTCTCGTCCCCATCGTCTCCCGCCAATATTCTTATCAGATGAGGCGGGATCCCGCATCATGTAAAAGCAGTGAATGCGGGATAGCCTGGTAGGCGCGCTACATATGTATTACGTATACATATTAAAGAGCTTGAGTAACAATAGGCACTATGTTGGGTATACAATAGATTTATATAGAAGGTTAGAAGAGCATAATAGAGGGAAAACGCGATCAACAAAATATGTGGGCCCATACGAATTGATGTATAAAGAGAAGTATAATACAGAATTAGAGGCTATTCGTAGAGAAAGACAGATTAAGAGTTATAAAGGCGGAAAAGCATTTAAAAAATTATTAAGTCAATCTATGTCCCCATCGTCTAGCCTGGTCTAGGACAAGAGCTTTTCAAGCTCTCGACACCGGTTCAAATCCGGTTGGGGACATTTTTATTTTGAAGTTACGCTATTAATTGAGCTACCGAGTACTTTACGGCCCAAGCTATGGCGAGTGACGGCCCGTAAAGTGCCGGTTGGGGACATTTTTATTGGGAGTCTTTTAATTTATGTGTGGAATAATTGGGTATATTGGCGATAAACCCGCTCAAGAAATATTATTATCTGGTCTAAAGCGCCTGGAGTATCGCGGTTATGACTCAAGCGGTATAGCCACAATTCTCTCCAGAAAAAAAGCTCTGTCTATTCGTAAATCTCCCGGCAAAATTATTGCCTTAGAAAAAATCTTAAGTAAGAAACCTCTCGATGGCACAGTTGGGATCGCGCATACCCGCTGGGCGACTCACGGCGCGCCCAATCAAATTAATTCCCATCCGCATGATGATTGCGAAGGAGAGATCGCGCTTGTGCATAACGGGATTATTGAAAACTACGAAAGTATTAAAAACGATTTAATTAAAGAGGGGCATTTGTTTAAGAGCCAGACCGATACAGAAGTAATTGTGCATTTGATCGAAAAATTTTATACCAATGTGCCGCTGGAAGATGCAGTGCGTAAAGCTTTAAAATTATTAACCGGCTCATTTGCTATCGGGGTGATTGCGCAAAAAGAGCCGAATAAATTGGTGGGCGCGCGGCAAGGCAGCCCTTTAATTGTGGGACTAGGTAATAAAGAAAATTATTTAGCCTCGGATGTACCGGCAATTTTAGAGCACACCAAAGAAATTATTTATCTTGAAGAAAATGAAGTAGCGATTTTAAGTAGGGATGAGGTTATCGTCACGAACTTAGACGGCAAAGTAATACCGAAAAAAGCGACACATATTCAGTGGGATATCGCCCAGGCGCAAAAGCAGGGCTATCCACATTTTATGCTTAAAGAAATTAATGAGCAACC
>Ga0209514_10004866_pt1 | contig 17711 bp, 14 predicted proteins | sample Subgrocontami58m_FD_187452 | JGI IMG/M metagenome (GOLD analysis project Ga0209514, IMG submission 187452) | Subsurface groundwater microbial communities from S. Glens Falls, New York, USA - GMW37 contaminated, 5.8 m (SPAdes) (version 3) | ecosystem: Environmental > Aquatic > Deep subsurface >...
CACCGGTGATGGCGGGCGGGGACACGCCGGACGCGCGGGCGTTTCTGATGTTCCTTACGACCGCGGAGGCGCGCGATGCCTTCATCGGACGCGGCTTTCGCATCGAATAGCGCCGCCGCGGCGATTTCCCGGGATCGGGGCAGCGCGGCTTGATCGCATCTGCTATAGGCGGTCGAACGGACATGCGCGGGGGAGACGACAATGGCAGCCGGCAAAGCGGGAACAACCCGGATGGTCATCACCGAACGCCTGACCCCGGTCTTCGGCGGTCGCGAGTTCGGCTCTGTCGGTGCCTATGAATGCGTCTCCGGAACCGTCCACGGCACGCTCGATCCCGCGCACCCGCTGAACGCCGGCATTGTCAATCTGGACAAGGCGCCGCGCAACGCCGACGGGTTGGTCGAATACGAGTCGGAATTCTCATTGATCAAGCCGATCGACCTGAGGCGAGCGAGCGGTTGGCTGATGTATGACGTTGTCAATCGCGGCAACAAGATCGCCTTGGTCCGGCTGAACCGCGGCGCCGATGGCAACCGCCCCACCACGGCCGCCCATGCCGGCGACGGATTCCTGATGCGGCAAGGCGTCTCGTTGATCTGGAGTGCCTGGCAGACCGGGGTGCCCGCTGGCCTGGATCGGCTGAATGCGCGTTTCCCCATCGCGACTCAGCCCGATGGCACCCCGATTATCAAGACCAACCGTGACGAGTTCATTCCGGAAGGCCTGGGCGGGCCCGGCGATGCATTCATCCAGGAAACTTCGGCGGGCCGCTTTGTCGGAACTCTCTCCTATCCGGCCGCCGACCTAGATCCATCCAAGGCCAGCCTGACGGTACGTCAACGCGAACAGGATAAGCGCGCGATCCCGCCGGATCTGACCTGGCGCTATGTCGATGCCAATCAGATCGAAGTCACGCGGCCAGCGGGCTACGACCGCGGCTCGATCTATGAGTTCATCTATCCGGCGCGCGATCCCGCCGTCATGGGGATCGGGTTCGCCGCGATCCGCGACCTGGTGGCGTTCCTGCGCCACGATACCAGTGCCGAGAACCCGCTGGCCGGCTCGGTCCGCCATGCGGGCGGGTTCGGCATTTCACAAAGCGGGCGGGTGCTGCGCGATTTCGTCCACCTTGGCTTCAACCAGGATCTTTCCGGCCGGCCGGTGTTCGATGGGGTCATGCCGGTGGTAAGCGGATCGCGCCGGACCTTCATCAACCACGCATTCGCGCAACCTGGACGCTATTCCCGCCAGCACGAGGACCATGCCTTCCTCGACGACCAGTTCCCGTTCACCTATCCGACCTTGACCGACCCGATCAGCGGCAAGACCGACGGGATCCTGCGGCGCGCCAACGCTGCCGGGGTCTGCCCGAAAGTGATCCATATCGACATGGATTCCGATATGTGGGTCGGGCGGGCCTCGCTGGTTGCGACCGACACCACGGGCGCTGATGTGGCGATGCCGGACAACGTGCGGCTCTATCTGGGGACCGGCATCCAGCATGGCGTTTACAAGCCAGCCACCCTCCAGGTGACGCAACTGCCCGGCAATCCGCTGGGCTACAGTTCCTGGATGCGGGCGCTTTGGATGGCGCTGACGGCATGGGTCGAGCACGGGATTGTTCCACCGGCCTCGCGCTTTCCGTCCCGTTCGGCGGGCACGCTGGTCACCCGCGAGGAAGCGGAGGAAGGCTTCCCACGCCTGGACGGCGTCGATTTCCCGCAGGTGCTGAACGCATTGCATCTGCGGGACCACTCGGTGGAGCCGCCGGTCGATGGCCCCGCCTATCCGGTGCTGGTCAGTGCGGTGGATGCCGACGGCAACGGCCTCGGCGGGTTGCGCCACCCTCTGCTGTCGGCGCCGGTAGCCACACATACCGGCTGGGCGGTGCGCATTCCCGGCTACGCGGCGGGAGATTTGTTCACGGTCCAGGGCTCCTTCAGCCCGTTCCCGGCAACCGAGGCAGACCGGGCACGGACCGGCGATCCACGGCCATCGGTGGAGGCACGCTACGGGTCACGGGAAGCCTGGGTGGCGAAGGTGGTGGATGCCGCTGAGTCGCTGGTCGCGGGACGGCTGCTGCTGCGCGAAGACGCCGACCGCTTGCTCCAGGCGCTGCAGACCGGAGGTGACGTGTTCGAGGTGTTGTAGGGGACAACCCCCATCTCTCGCGTCCACAAGTCAAAGCTTGCGTGGGATCCGATGGGATATCAGTCGGTCAGTGTCTTGACCGGATTGTCCAGCCCACAGATCGCGCAACAGGTCTTGCACCGGTGCTTGTTGTTCGCGCCCACGCCCCAGTAGGTCTGGCCGCCACCGGTCGGCCAGCCGCCATAGCAGATTTTCTCGCCACGTTGGCAGTTCAAGGTGAAGGTGTGAACTTTGGAATCGTTCAGCGGGTAGGCCTTGCCGCCGCCCGGCCAGACGGCGTTCCGGTCCTGGGAGTAGAATTCCAACTGTACTCGGTAATCGTAGCTGCTGCTGATCTTCCAGGTCATTTGTTCGGCGGTCGCGGGAGGCGCCGCTAGCCCCAATCCCCAGCCAAACATCACGAAAGCCAGTAGGCACGCAAATCGGCGCATCGAAATCTCTCCGACATCGGTCGAGGGACGGCCTTACGGGACAGCGCAACCGCGGGTCAAGCCGGGTCTCAGGTAAGATACACACCATTTGGTGCGGAACGCGTGCCTTGAAACGATCGAGAGATCCTGACTTTGGCCGGGACAATCCGCGGTGCCATGCCTATCCGGCTTCATACTCATACCAACCCTCATAGACATTGACCTTCGTCCAGTCGCTGGTTGGCCAGCATGTCACCGGATTGGGGTATCAGGGGATGAGTCGAGAACCATGCGGGCTGGTATCACAGCGGCGCTGTTTGATCGGCGGATGATGTCTCGGGCAGCACCACGCGAATAGCCGCCAACAATGTTTCCACATTGAATGGCTTCGCGACATAACCATTCGCACCGGCATCGTGACAGGCACGTATCTGATCCGGGCTGGCATCCGCAGTCAAAGCAATGATCGGAACGCGGCCGGCGGCACCGGGCAGGCCCCGTATGTGCCGTGTTGCCGTGATCCCATCCATCCCAGGCATATAGACATCCATCAGCACAACGTCTGGAACCCGTCCTTGCGTCAGCGTCGTTACCGCCTCCGCCCCATCGACGGCAAGGTCTACCGCAAATCCGGCCTGCCGCAGCAACACTTCCGCCAGTCTCCGGTTGGTCGTCACATCATCTACAACCAGCACCCGGAGTGCGGTCAGGTCACGAGGACTGGCCGGGGGCTCCGGTTTCGCTGGCATGGACGCGGGCGGCGCGGCATGAGGCAAGGGAAGATCGACCGTAAACAGACTGCCGGTCCCCTGCGGTGCGGGTTGGTAACGGATCGTGCCCCCCATCGCCTGCGCCAAAGACGAGCATATCGACAACCCCATCCCGGTTCCGTCCGGCGTCGCATGGGCGATGGGACACAGCATGAAGTCATGAAACAGATAGGGGACGATCTCCGACGGGACGCCCGGACCGGTATCTCGCACCGACAGGCTGATACCGTCGGCGCCCGCCCGCTCGACCACCGACAATGTCACCCGGCCACCGGGCGGCGTGAATTTGATCGCATTGCCCAGCAGGTTGAGGATGATCTGCCGCACGCGCACCGCGTCCGCCATCACAGCCTCTGGCGTGCCAGGCGCGACCGCAAGCCGCAATTCCACCCCCTTGGCCATCGCGGTCTCCATCATCAGGTCACGGCTGCCATCAACAATCTCGCGCACCCGGACTGGTCGTGGGGTCAACTCGAACGTTCCGGCCTCCGCCCGCGCGAGGTCGAGGATGTCGTTCACGATTGCCAGAAGATGCTGCCCGGATTGCTCCAACAGCACAGCCCATTGCCGTTGCTCATCCGGCAGACCGGGGTCACGGGTCAGGGCCTGGGCCATACCCAGGACACCATTCAATGGGGTCCTCAACTCATGGCTCATTCGCGCGAGGAAACGGGTCTTCGCAACATTCGCCCGTTCGGCGGTATCCCTTGCCTCGGCCAGGGTTTCCAGCGCATGACGCTGCACATCGTCCTTTGCCATCGCGATCAGCAGGACCGACGTCACCATCGCCAGCACGAGGCCACCGGCCATCACGAGTGCGAACCAGTTCGCATTCGGCAGGTCGAAGGCGCGCTGCTCGAACCCGATTGTCCCGGCGAAAAAGGCGCGTCCGCACTGCATGATGGCATGGCTCGCGAAGACCGCAGCCAGGGCTCGACGCAAAGGTCTGGCGCCGGCGTCATGTCTTCGCAGGAACTCTCGTAAGGTCAGCAGATCGTATGCCGCGATGGTCGTGGACAACCAGACCGCCCGGGCGACGAGGCTGTCGTAGAATTGCGGCACCTGACACAGCACCAGCCACAGGACAGCACCGCTCACGACGACGGGGATCGACACCGGCCGTTGCTCGAACCGGCGGGCGCCGGCCCATACCAGTCCATAGCTGACCAGGACCAAAGCGTTGGCAGCGTCGATCGACAGGCGATAAGGGATGACATGTCGCCCGATCAACAGAAGCAGTCCGCCAGCGGCCACGACATGGGCCGCTCCCCAGATGGCCAGCACCGTCAGAGCCCGATCCTGGCGCCACAGCCATAGCTGGAGCACACCCAGGACACCGATCAACACAACGGATGTCGCGGCGAGCGTGCGCAGATCCCACACCACCCCCACGATCAGATACGCCTCGGGCCGATCGATGGGTGTCGGACAGTGCCTGTCATGACGATGACCCCAGCTCGCTGCGTCACGCCGCGCATGATGTCGATTGATGTCATGGGCCGGGTCCAGTCATCCTCGCATCTTACCCGGTTTGTGTCACGTGGTGATGACCAGACGCAATCTTGGGAATCTGCACACCGGCCATTCGGGCACCACCGCCGCCGGATCCTCAGTGTCGCCGCGATCGCACCGGCGGAGAAAGGTCCATGGTGCGAGCGCCCCTACCCCAGCAACACAAGGTCGTCTCGATGGATGATCTCATCTCGCCCGCGCCAACCCAGGATCGCCTCAATGCGATCCGATCGGTGCCCGGCGATCCGTTCGGCGTCGCCACTGGCATAGGCCGACAATCCCCGGGCCACGGCAACACCACCCGGCCCGACCACCATCACCGGATCACCCCGCTCAAACGTGCCGGCCACACCCCGCACCCCGGCGGGCAGCAGGGACCGTCCCTCCGCCAATGCCCGGGCCGCGCCTGCATCGACCGTCAACACGCCGAGCGGTGCCAGGGATCCCGCGATCCAACGCTTGCGGGCGGAGCGGCCCTCGGGCGCCGGCAGGAACCAGGTGCAGCGGCCGCCGGTTTCCAGCGCGGTCAGTGGTCGGTCGATATGGCCCTGCGCAATCGCCATGGCGCATCCGGCCTGGGTGGCAATCCGGGCCGCGACCAGCTTCGTTCGCATCCCACCCGAGGAATAGCCCGGGGGCGGCTCACCACCCATCGCCTCGATCTCCGGCGTGAGCACCGGAACCACCGGGACGTGTTCGGCCGACGGATCGCGACGCGGATCGGCGGTGTATAATCCATCGATATCGGACAGCAGGATCAGTTGATCGGCCTGCACCATCTCGGCCACCCTTGCCGCCAGCCGGTCATTGTCGCCGAAGCGGATTTCCGCGGTGGCGACGGTGTCGTTTTCGTTGATGACAGGGATGCAGCCCAGACCCAGCAGCGTGTTCAACGTGGCACGGGCGTTCAGATAGCGGCGGCGGTCCTCGGTATCGTCCAGGGTCAGTAGAAGCTGTGCGGCGGTCAGCGCCTTGGCCGACAGAGCCTGGCTCCAGGCCTGCGCCAAACGGATCTGGCCGACAGCGGCGGCGGCCTGCTTTTCTTCCAGCCGCAGGCGGATCTGGGTCAGCCCCAGGGCGCGGCGCGCCAGGGCAATGGCGCCCGAGGATACCACGATGACATCGACACCACGGACCCGCAGGGCGGCGATATCGGCGGCAACCCCGGCCAGCCAGGCGGACTTTGGCGTGGCTTCCTGCGCATCGACGACCAGAGCGCTACCGATTTTCACCACCAGCCGTTGGGCACGAGAGAGCGCTGGAATCACGGCTCGACAGTCAGTGGCAGGCAGGTCAATCGAAACACCGGGCTCACGCCGCCTTCTCCTGGCGCCTCGCGGTGATGCTGTTCTGTAGGGCCCGCAATACCTCCGGCACGCCCTGCCCGGTGACGCCGGACAGCAGCATGACGGGTCGGCCGGACGCCTTGCGCAGCGCCGCGGCGCGCGCCGAGGCTTCCCGCGGGGTCATCGAGTCGGCCTTGTTCAGGCCGATCAACTCGGGCTTTTCGGCCAGGCCATTGCCGTAGGCGGCCAATTCCTCCCGCACCGTGCGCCATGCATGCACGACATCGCCGGCAGCGCCGTCGACCAGGTGCAGCAGGACGGCGCAACGCTCCACGTGGCCCAGGAACCGATCACCGAGGCCAGCACCTTCATGCGCGCCCTCGATCAGACCGGGAATGTCGGCGAGCACGAACTCCTCGGAATTGGACAGCCGGATGACGCCCAGTTGCGGATGCAAGGTCGTGAACGGGTAGTCGGCGATCTTGGGACGCGCCGCGGTAACCGCGGCCAGGAAGGTGGATTTGCCGGCGTTGGGCAGCCCGACCAGGCCGGCATCGGCGATCAGTTTCAGCCGCAGCCAGACCCAACGCTCCTCGCCCGGCCACCCCTTGGTCGATTTGCGAGGCGCGCGGTTGGTGGAGGTCTTGAAGTGCGCATTGCCGAACCCTCCATCGCCGCCGCGCAGCAGGGTGATTCGCATGCCGGGCTTGTCCAGGTCGGCGAGCAGGGTTTCACGGTCGTCGTCCATGATCTGGGTGCCGAGCGGGACGCGGATGACGACGGGGTGGGCACCGGCGCCGGTGCGGTCGCTGCCGGACCCATTGCCGCCCTTGGGCGCGCGGAAATGCTGGCTGTAGCGGAAGTCGATCAGCGTGTTCAGATTCTCGGCAGACTCGAAGATGATATCGCCGCCCTTGCCGCCATTGCCGCCGTCGGGGCCGCCGAACTCGATGTACTTCTCACGCCGGAACGCGACCACGCCGTCGCCCCCGTCACCGGAGCGGAGATAGATCTTGGCCTGGTCGAGGAACTTCATGGGGACTGCCAAATGCAAACGGGGGTCGGCTGGCGCCGACCCCCGTCAATGAAAGCCAAAGGGTGCGGCGGTTATTCGGCGGCGATCGGAAGCGGCCGGACGGAGACATGCACGCGGTCTTCGGACTTGCGGCTGAACTCCACCTTGCCGTCGATCAGGGCAAAAATCGTGTGGTCGCGACCGAGGCCGACATTGGTCCCAGGGTACCACTTGGTGCCGCGCTGACGCACCAGGATGTTGCCGGCGATCACGGATTCACCGCCGAACTTCTTGATGCCGAGGCGCCGACCTTCAGTATCACGCCCGTTGCGGGATGAACCGCCGGCTTTCTTGTGTGCCATGCCGAATTACTCCTTCGACTCGAAGATTTCGACCGCCGCGGGATCGTCACCATAAACCACGGCGGCAGATTCAGCGGCATCCATGGCGGCGGCGGGAACCTCGATTTCGTTGGCGGAGGGTGCCATGTAGGTTTGGCCGTCGGCGGTGATGCTGGCCACGCGCAGCACGGTGACGTGCTGGCGGTGGCCATTGCGGCGGCGGCTGTTCTGCCGGCGGCGCTTCTTGAAGATGATAACCTTGTCCAGCCGATCCTGGGCGATCACCGTCGCCGCAACCGACGCGCCCGCAACGACCGGGGAACCGATGATCAGGCTGCCGTCACCACCAACCGCGAGCACGTCGCTGAAGGTCACGGTCCCACCCGGTTCGGCGTCCAGTTTCTCCACCTTCAGCAGCGCGTTTGGGGTAACGCGGTACTGCTTCCCGCCGGTGCGGATGACAGCAAACATGGTTTCAACTCTCTACGACAACGCGGACCAAGACGGAACGGGCAGCCGGGAGTCCCGGCCGCCGAGGAAGCGGGGGTTATAGCGGCCGCCCGTCCGGTGTCAACGCGAATGTCTGGGCCTCAAGGCAGGCGCCCGGTCCCAACACCGCCCGGGTGCACGCGCTGGATGACGCCGCGTCGTTTCGGCCTTATATTGGGCGGACAGATCAGGATGCAGCCGCCGTCGCGGAGCCCATGGCGCCATCTGGATCACGAAAGGCGCAAGAACGGCGGCCGCAACGGCCGCTGTGCCGAGCGATCGCCTCGGCGGGACCGTCGGGAGGGAGCATGCCGGGCTTGTTGTTCAGGCTGACCGCGACAATCGCATTGGCTTCTCTGCCGCTCTGCGGCGCGCGGGCGCAGGACCCCATGCCCTGGTTGGAGGATGGCAGGAGTTGTTTCTGCCTGCATCATGACTCCGGCCAAGTCATCCGCAACTGCACCGGCACGAAACCGGCCCATGATTTCGTCGCTACCGCCACCTGCCGTGGCCAGGACCCGGCCGGCCCAATCACGACCCTTGCCGTGCGGGCACCCTGGACGCCGATCAAGGCCGCCGATCCCGGCTGCGATCCGTGCCGCCCGAAGCCGCCATCGGGCGGAATTTACCTGCAGGTGCCCCGCGAATGACCGACGGCGACACCGGGCCTTCATTGGGCGATATCGCCTCCGCCGCCGGTCTGGCGGTGGCGCTGGTGACGGCCTGGCTCTACGCCGCCGGCTGGACCTACGCTTACGTCTACTTCCAGAATTTCCATATACCGCTGCTGATGCTGGATATCCCAGTCGAACACATGCTGTCCTATGGCGGTCTGGTGGTGATCAAGGCGCCCTGGTCGGCTGTCGTGATCCTGCTCCTCCTCCTCGCCGCCCTCCTTGCCCTGGTTCGCTTCGCGGCTCGGCTTGGACGTTTCGGCACCAGTGCCGTGCTGGTCGGACTGGTCCTGCTGCTGTTCGGCCTGGCGCATCTCGGTGGCCGCAAAGCCGCGGGGGCGGACGTGGCGACGATGCGGCAAACCGATTATGCAGCCTATCCGCGCGTGCGACTGGGCTGGACCGGCACTGACATGCCGCCAGTAGCCGTGATGTCCGACGTCCTGAAAACCGATTGCGGCCGGCTGCTGGCGGTAAGCAAGGAGCGGTTATTTCTGATCCGCCCGGTGCGCGACGCCCCGCAACTCGATCTGCATACAATTGTCGTTACGAGTGCGAAAGCTCACGCTATGCTGGTCCATGCCGACGACCACAGTTGTTGGTGAGGCTTACGGGGCAGGGGGAGACGGTGATGCGCCAAGGTGCCAGGACAGACCGGGTCGGGCGGTGGAGCCGGAGGCTCAACGTCACCATCGCAGCGCTGGCCCTGATGCTGTCCCTGTCTACCGCCGCACTCGGTCAGAGCGAGGCCTTGACGCAGGCGTGGCTGGCGTTGAACCGCCAGGTGATCGAGGCCTATCAGGCCGGGCAATACCAGGACGCGGAAGCCCCGGCGCGCCAGGCACTGGACCTGGCAACCAGGGAATCCGGTCCGCGCCACCCCAGCACGCTGACCAGCATGAACAACCTGGCGTTCGTGCTCGACGGCCAACGGCGCTACGCGGAGGCCGAGCCACTCCATCGCGAAACCTTGCAACTGCGGCGGGAGGTGCTGGGCCCGCGCCACCCCGACACGCTGGGCAGCATGAACAACCTGGCGTTCGTGCTCGACAGCCAAGGGCGCTACGCGGAGGCCGAGCCACTCTATCGCGAAACCTTGCAACTGCGGCGGGAGGTGCTGGGGAGCCGGCATCCGAATACGCGGGACACCCAGTTAAACCTGACCGCAATCCTGGCCACTCAGGGCAAGCAAGCCCAGGCCGTGGCGCTGCACCGGCAGATGGAGCCGCATGTCCTGGACTGGCTCGGTGCCGAACTCTACGGGACCGGCGGCGAGGCGGCGCGGCGACGTCTGGTCGGCTCACAAGCGACCTACCAGGACGTCGCCTTCACACTGGCGGCATCGCCGAACGCCGGGCCGGAGGCGGCGGAGCTTGCCGCCTCCACCATGCTGCGGTTCAAGGGCCTGGCGGTCGAGGAAGACGTCTACCTAGCCCGCACGGGGCGGCGTGGCCAGGACCCGCGAATCCAAACCGTGGTCCGCGACATCGCATCGCTGCGCCGGCAACTGGCACTGCTAGCGCAAGGCGGTGACGCAGACGCCGCCGCCCGCGTCACCGCCCAACTCGAACAGCAGGAACTCGCGCTCGGCCGACTGAGCCATGACTACCGGCCACCATCCCTGCAAGTCCGCACTGTCTCGGTGCCGGACCTGCGGGCCGTGCTGGGCGGATTGCCGGTCGCCGCCGCGCTGCTGGAACTGCGGCTTTACCAACCCGTTGACTTTGCCACCGGCAAGTCCGGGGCGCCGCGCTGGCTGGGCCTGTTAACCGGTCCGAGTGGCGACATCGTGGCGCGAGACCTCGGGCCGGCGGCGGACACCGCCAGTCTGGTCGCCCAGGTCCTGGGGGAGCCGCAGGAGGCCGAGGCGGCGGCGAAGAGCCTGCATGCCCGGCTCGTGACGCCGTTCGCCGCGCAACTGGCCGGGGTGCGGCGGCTCTATGTCGCGCCCGACGGCGTGCTGCACCTGCTGTCCTTCGGCTTGCTGCGCGATCCCGCCGGTCAGCGCCTGATGCAACACATGGACGTGCGAGGCGTGCAGAGCGGCCGCGACCTGCTGCGGCCCGCCACCGACAAGCCCGCCAAGGGGCTGGTGGCGATCGGCGGCATTGACTTCGATGCCTCCCCCAAAGCGGCCCAGTCCTCGGCCGCCGCGCCCGTCGATGTCGCCAGCCTGACCCAAATGCGCGCCCAGGCGGCCGAAACCTTGCGGGCGGGCTTCCGCGCGTTGCCCGCCAGTGGCGTCGAGGTTACGGAGATCGCTCGTCTCTACCGACAGCACCGGCGCGATGAGCCGGTCCGGGTCGCCGGCCTGACCGAGCCCGGTAAGTCCTGGCTGCTGGGACTGCCGCCGCCGCGCGTGCTCCATCTTGCGACCCACGGGTTCTATCGGCGGAACGAGCCGACGCAGCGGACAATGTTACTGGCCGGGGTGGCGCTGGCCGGCGCGAACCGCGATGTGCGGGGGGAGGCGCAGGACGGGGTGCTCTATGCCCTGGAGGCGCAGGATCTGAACCTGGAGGGCACGGAACTCGTGGTCCTGTCCGCCTGCGATACCGCAAAAGGCTGGATCGATTACAGCGACGGCGTCTCCGGTCTGGTGCGGGCCTTGCGGGTCGCAGGGACGCAGCACGTGCTGGTGACCTTGCGTCCGGTCAGCGACGGTGGCGCGGCGGCGTTCATGCAGCGGTTCTATTTTTACTGGCTGGGGCAGTCCCGCAGCGACCCGGCGGCGGCACTGCTCGCGGCCCAGCGAGAGGCCGCGGCGGATGACAGCGACACCACCTGGGCCAGCTTCGTGCTGGTGGGTGGCTGAGACGGCGGCGTTCTGCGCCTCCCTTCATCCGGCCCGTGCGAAACTGCCGGCCCGCTTGTTCAGCCACCACCCATATTCTTCAGGCCAAAGATCGTACTCCGGATCGCAGCCCATCGCCTCGGCCGCATGCACCGGCCAGAATGGGTCGTATAGCGCCTGCCGACCGATCGCGATCAGATCGGCATCGCCGTCCCGCAGGATCTTCTCCGCCTGGGGCCCGTCCAGGATCAGCCCCACCGCCATCGACGCCACGCCGGCCTTCCGCACGGCTGCCGCATACGGCACCTGAAACCCTGGATAGCGCGGGATCGGCGCGGTCACGGCCGACCCGGTCAGCCCGCCCGAGGAACAGTCGACCACATCGACACCAGCCGCCTTCAATGCCTGGGCCAGCACGACGGTGTCCTCGACCGTCCAGCCGCCGGCGCCGTCCTCGGACGAGACCCGGAAAAACAACGGCTTGTGGTCTGGCCAGACGGACCGCACCGCGCGCGCCACGTCCAGCGGGAACCGCATGCGTCCGGCCCGATCGCCGCCATATTCGTCGTTGCGCGTGTTGCTGACGGCGGAGAGGAAGCTCGCGATCAAATAGCCATGCGCGCCATGGATCTCAGCGATATCGAACCCGGCGGCATCGGACCGGCGAGCGGCATCCGCGAAGGCCTGGACGATACCAGCGATATCGGCCGGAGAAAGCTGGTGCGGCGTCTGGTAACCAGGGCCAGTCGGTTCCGTCGTCGGCCCCACCACCGGCCACGCCGCCATCCCCCGCTCGGCGTCTGCCGCCGTGTAGGGCTTGGTGCCGTCGATGGCGCGTGAGGTGGCGGCCTTGCGCCCGGCATGGGCGAGCTGAATGGCCGGGACGCTGCCCTCATGGCGGATATAGTCGGCAATGCGGCGCCACGCGGCGAGTTGCGTGTCATTCCAGATTCCCGGACAGCCATACCCAACCCGACCGCGCGCCTCGACGGCCGTTGCCTCGGTCATCACCACGCCGAACCGCCCGAGGGCGAATTTGCCCAGATGGACCATGTGAAAGTCGCCTGGCACACCATCCTTGGCGCGATACTGCACCATCGGTGCGAGGACCGTTCGATTGGGCAACGTGATGCCGCGGATCGTCATGGGCGTGAACAGAAGAGGTCGGTGCGGGTTGGCGGCGACGTTGGTGTCCATGGATCAAGGGGTCCCAGATGGTTGTTCGGATCGGACTATCGGCCGGAATGGCTGCCATTCCAAGCGGCGCCGTCAGGCACGCGGGGCGGGCCGGCTAGCTCCGCCGCGGTCCACCGCGCAGGCCCGTGCGCCTTGGGCATGAGCAGCATCGCGACCCAAAGGGGGCGGCCCTATGCCGTGCCAACCCCGTGCCGAGACCTGGCCGGCGCGGACGTCCTGCGACTGATCGCTCCCCGTTCCGGCTTGCGACTCCCTGCGGCTCGCATGGTTACGACCAAGTTCTGCGCTGCGGATTTCATACCCAACCTGGAAACCGGCCTGGTCGCGATCATTCCTCCGACGTTTGGCGCCGTGGCGATGATCCTGTGGCGGCACAAGTCCGACCCGGCGATGGAACGGATGTATCATCTGTCGCCTTTCACATACAGGCGCCTTTCACATACAGGCGCCTACGGCCGCGGCAATTCTAATTCGATGCCCAAGAAATTCCGCTCTGATTGCGCGTCGCCAGGCTGTGCTTCTGGCGTGTTCCTCCGGTATTGAGTGGTTCGCTCATGCATGGGCACCGCCTAGGACGGCGGCGCGCGCCAGCCAATCGATGCCCGTCGATCGCTTCTCGCATGACTGGTCCCAACAACGCACCCTGTTTCGGCGAAAGGAACCTCCGTGGATCAGCGTTGTCCTTCGTGTTCTCCGTGATTACTCTTGCAGAACCATAAGGCAACCAGATGCCGCCTGGTGGCCTCCTCGCCGAGCAGCAACCTGACCGGGACCAAGGTTTGTGCCGGTTTAGCGTCCGCAAGATTAACCACGGAGAACACGAAGGACCACGGTGATCCACGGAGACAATAAGCCGGATCAAACGATGATGCGTTGGAGGCGGCTCTTGACTCGCACAGAATTGATTTCCTTATAGTTACTACTAATTATCAATAAGCCGATCTATATGGGACGAACAACGCAGACACAGTTTGGTGATGCACGATCGGAGCGGACATACTTGGGCGTCACTTTTGCTGTCCGACCCTCTCGGGTCATGCCCCGGGGGCCGTTTTGTTTAGCCGACGCCGGTCCTGGGCGCGACCCGGACGGTGACATGGTTCCTACACCGATACGTAGAGATGGCAATGTTACGAGGTCCGTCGGGACGCCGCTCCGGTTCCAAGCGGGCACTGCCGGTCTATCCGGCCCCAATCCCTTGCCGTGACCAGAATCAGGCAGATAAAAAACCACCGCCCACGAAACCGGCAGAATTTGATGATTTTTTAGCCGGATATCGGTCACAGGTTAATGACCAGGAAACGGAACAAATACCCGCGATTCCCGCATGGGTTCGTAACGGAAACCCCGGTTTTGCGCGGTGTTTCGCAACGAACCGCGTCGGCCGCCCGAGTTAAAGCAAGCTCTCAAAATGACCTGAATCGTCAAGTGATGTCAGTGCGATGGCAGACGACCCTGATGTCAGGTCTCAAATACAGCGAAGACCGCGACGGACCCCGGCCACGCGGTCTCAAAAACAAAGACGCGCGCGTTAACCGACCGCACATTATTTCTACAAACTATGTCCTATCAGATATTTATCGCTTGATCCTCACCTGGGGATTCGGCCCGAATGCGAATTTCCTTGCCATGAGACGTCCCGTCAGGCTAGAACATAACATGAATATCCGGGATCGATCATGGCGTCTCACCCGCGCAAAAACCACTCGCACGCGTCCGAATCGGGCCTGCGACGCGGCGTGTGTGCCTGTGTCGCGGTGCCATTGTCGGCAATGCGTACCCGGTCGCCGGAACCGGCTGGCAATTCTCCTCAGGCGATGCGCGCCAACAACGGCTTCGTCTGACGTTGAGCACCGCCCTTCCCACGTCATGGCGGGTCCAGACGCGTCATCCACGATTTGCGATGCTGATTCCGGCGAAGTTGGAGGTGGTGAGGCTGCGCTCAACATGATGAGGCTCGCCGACCTTCCGCCAGTTGGAGCCGTTATTGCCGCGCGTCGCCTAATCCAGCCCAAGCGGCTATGATCCACCATCGCCCGAAGGGACCGACTGATGCCGACGCCAGAAGACCAGCCGCTTGTAACCATGGACAAGACCGGTATGTCCCAAGTGATTCGGCACGATTCAATGGCTTTTCGGGATCACCCGATCGGTCTCCGTCGGTCGAATGAGCGGCGCGGTGGTTCCCCCAACTCAGGTCCCGGCGGCTCTGACCCGTCCTTGAGCCCGGGCCAGCTACCCGACGACCCCGTAGGCCATCCCTCCATCCCGGCCAAATCGATATCCGGTGGGATGGGCCTTGGGTATCAGTCCGCGCCGCATGCGCGCGCTGCGACCAGGTCGGTGGCGGCGGCGTGATCCCGCCTGACCGCGAGGCGATCGCGGGTACCTCCAGCGCGAACCGAATCCTTTTCTGGATGTGCGTTCTGGTCGCCATCAACCAGTTGGGATTTGGCGGGGTGATGCCGGCCCTGCCGCTGTACGCGCAGTCCTTCGGCGTCTCGGTGACCGCGATCGGCATGGCCGTCGCGGTCTACGGGCTGGCCCGGTTCGCTGGCGCGATCCCTGCGGGATGGCTGTCCGATAACTGGGGCCGCCGCCCTGCCCTGGCGCTGGGAGGTATCGTCACGGCCGCCGGCAATCTGTGGTGCGCCGTGGCCGTCTCCTATCCGGAATTCATCCTGGCTCGCTTCGTCGCGGGTGCCGGGGCGGGGCTGATCGTCACCACCGGACAGATCGTGCTTGCCGATATCACCACGCCCGCGCGCCGAGGCCGCGTGGTCTCGATCTACCAGGGCGTTTTCATCTTCGCGGCCGGTGTAGGTCCTTTCCCCGGCGGTTTGCTGTCCGAGATGTATGGTTTGAGCGCGCCGTTCCTCGCCTACGCGATCGCTGGGATCGGGGCGGGCGCGGTGGCGGCCATCGCCGTTGCCGAAACCCGGGACCACGGCCATGCGGCAACCGGACGGCGGCGGGGTGGAGGCATCTCCCTGGTCGCCCAGATTCGACAACTGGCCCGCCAGACCGGGTATGTCCTCGCTTGCCTGGTCTCGCTGGCCAACGCTGCCGCGCGGACCGGCGGCCTGTTCAGTATCGTACCTCTTCTGGGCAGTCTGCGCCTGGGGTTATCGGTCACGGCCATAGGGTTTGCCCTGGCGGTCGGCACCGTGGTGGGACTTTTGGCAGCCTATCCGGGCGGCATGCTGGTGGATTATTTCGGCCGCAAGGCGGTCATCGCGCCGGCCACCATCCTGTCCGGCGCGGCCATGCTGCTGTTCTGCTTCGCGCCAACCTATGGCTGGTTCATGGCGGCCAGCGTTGCCTGGGGCGTGGCCAGCTCGATCGGTGGCGGGGCACCATCGGTTTACGCGGCGGACTGCGCGCCGCCCGGTTTGAATGCCACGACCATGAGTGTCTTCCGCATGACCGGCGATATTGGATACGTCCTGGGCCCGTTGTTGCTGGGGCTAATCTCCGACGGGTTCGGACCGATCACGGCGCTGGTCGCCGCGGCGGGCCTGCTGGTCGTGGCCGGCACGGCGTTCGCGATCTTCGCGCCGGAAACCTATCGTGCCCGTTCCCCGTAACGTGCCGAACCTCCCGGCCCGACCCGTCCGGGAGATCGCGGTTCACTCAACCCGGATGTTCAGGTCCCGGGTCAGCTTGCCGTATCGGTCGTAGTCCTTACGCAGAATGGCGGAGAGATCCTCCGGCGTACCGGCATGGGGAAACTGGCCGACTTTCAGCAACAACGCCGCGATCTCCGGCGTCTTTGCGATCGCACTCATGGCCTGGTTGAGTTTGCGCACGATCGCATCCGGGGTCCCGGCTGGGGCGAAAAGCCCGTTCCAGCCCACGAAATCAGCATCCGGGTAGGTCTCTCCGAAGGTCGGCACATCCGGATATTCGGGATGGCGCGCGCCGGTAACCGCGAGCAGTTTGACTTTGCCCGCCTTGATATGCGGAGCCGCGGTCGGATCGGCGAAGACTTGGACCACACCTGCAAGGAAATCGTTCAGTGCGTCGCTGCTGCCACGATAGGGAACATGCAAGATCGAGATGCCCGCCGCGCGGTTCAGGGCCTCCACAACCAGATGGCCAGTCGACGCTATTCCCGAGGAACCGAGGCTGAGCTTGTCCGGGTTGGCCTTTCCATAGGCGACCAGCTCTTTCAGGTTCGCCACCGGCACCGAGGGATGGACCGTCAGCATCATCGGGTACCAGGTGAAATAGCTCACCGGCACCATGTCCTTGAACGGGTCATAGGGCACGGTGCGCACGTTGGGCAGGATCGCCAGCGACAGGCCCGGTGTTGCAAAGAATGTGTAGCCGTTCGGCGCGGCCTTCACGCCGGCTTCGACCCCGATCGCCCCCGAGGCACCGCCCTTGTGCTCCAGAACGAAGGGCTGGCCGAGCGCACGTTGGAGAGGCTCGGTGAAGGGGCGCATGCCGTTGTCGATGCCGCCACCCGGCGCGAAGTTTAGGATGACCTTCACCGGTCTGTCCGGCCATTTATCGGCGGTTTGGGCCGCAGCCACGAAACTGGTCGCGGTCAACACGGCAGTCGCCAGGATGGTTTTCAGGACGTGGCCGATGGGCATGGTCTCTCCTTACGGTTAATCATCCGGGAACGCCGCCGGTCCCCGACAAGCTTCAAATCGGACGGATGCGGGCGATATAGCCTTCCGTATCACGGGATGCCCAGCCCAGCCCGCAAACGGACCCGCCTCATCGCGGATCCTCCCGATCCAGCCTTCCAGCGCGTCCCTGAACCCATGCCACCACCGGGCCCCAATCGTCGTCCCGTGTCTCGGGAACTGGCGAAGCGTCGGATACCAAGGGCTTATCATCCTGCTCCAGTGTATCGATCCTAACAAATAGTTCCCATGCTTACCCAGGCGTGCGAATCTGACAGCATGAAGAAGACCTCTGCATGCATCTGGTTGTCTCCTGCGGGTCGGGCGACGCTGGAAGGTTGGGTTTCGGGGCGGAACACGCCACAGAAGCTGGTCTGGCGAGCGCGGATCGTGCTGCTTGCGGCTGATCGGGTCCGGGTGATGACGATCGCCCGG
>Ga0209514_10004867_pt1 | contig 17711 bp, 16 predicted proteins | sample Subgrocontami58m_FD_187452 | JGI IMG/M metagenome (GOLD analysis project Ga0209514, IMG submission 187452) | Subsurface groundwater microbial communities from S. Glens Falls, New York, USA - GMW37 contaminated, 5.8 m (SPAdes) (version 3) | ecosystem: Environmental > Aquatic > Deep subsurface >...
CCCCGATTAAAGGATATGAAGGAGCACCCATCTACTGTGCCGTAGTTGAATTGCCTTTAGATTATTTTGAAACATACAAGACAGCTGTGGAATCGGAAGGAAGGCATGAAGTTAGAATAGTAAATTAATTCTTTGAATTAAATTCTCTTTGTTTTAATAATTTTTTAGTGACTTTATCAAAATCAGATTCAAACAAGCGATCTTGAATGATGCGATATTCCTCGAATTCACTTTCAGCGAATTGCTTAGCGATCTCAGCAGTTACTGCTCCACTATCCATGAGAATGTCTCTTTCATTAAATTGTAAGAACGCATCTAATTTAACAACCCAATCTTTCATCGTCATTACTTTTCTCTTATTTGCCTGCATTTCTGCATAATCTAAGTACATCGAAACAATACGATTGAGTTTGTCAAGTTCTTCACCATTCAAATAATTTTTGGCAATAGTTACATCAAATTTTCGTATTTGTCCATTTGGGGCATTTTTCCAGTTTGTTAGACCCATGTTTTGTTTTTTACGGTCAGCACGAGAATAGATAATCTCAGCTGCAGTTTGGTGACTAATTGCCCAATGTAATTTATTTTGCACCAGAGCAAAGAATTGTTGTGTAATTTCACTGTTCCGATCATAATCTGCACTACATTGAGCATAGATATCAGTTATTTTTTGATAAAATCTTCTTTCACTGCTGCGAATGTCTCGTATTCTAGCTAACTGTTCTTCAAAGTAATCCACTCCGAATAGATTATTAGGATTCTTAAGGCGTTCATCATCCATCGTAAAGCCTTTGATGATGTATTCTTTCAGCCTTTCAGTAGCCCAGATACGAAATTGAGTTGCCTGCGTTGAATTGACTCTGTAGCCTACAGAGATAATGGCATCGAGGTTGTAAAATAATGTAGTATATCTTTTCCCATCACTAGCAGTATGTGCAATTTTTGCACTAACTGATTTCTCATTTAATTCTCTGCTTTCAAAGATATTTCCTAGATGTTTTGTGACAACAGTGCGATCAACACCAAATAATTCCGCTATTTTCTTCTGGGTAAGCCAAATATCCTCATTATGAAGAAATACTTCTACTTTTACTTTTCCATTAGGGGTAGTGTAGAGTAAGAATTCTCTGGTCTCGTCTTTAGTAAGTTCTTTAGTCATTTAGCAAACCTCTTTCGCTTAGAATCTTCGGCAAGCTTTTCTTCTTCAGATTTTACTCTCTGCTGTAGTTTCTGAATATCTTCTTCTACGGGAAGTTTCTCAGGAATAATCTTATTTTTTGCTAAAACTCTCCTCATTTCTTTATTATTTTTAACATGTTCTCCCGTTATTTTGACTTCACCATTAAGATTATTTTGCTTTACATTAAAATTAGTGATTTCAGTCGCAAAGTTCTTTGCAGCAATGGTTACAGTTGGCAGGAAATCAGCTAATGGACGACTTTTGGGAATTTCTAATTTAGTCTTCATCTGAGAAGTATTAAAGCCACCAAATAATGCCTCATCGCCCCTACTTCTAATTCTGGCAAAGCCATCTTCATCGACTCCCCGTTCATAAATTAGTTTAGATAATTCTGTTTCCGAGGAAATTAACTTATTTCGCGCCTCAAATCTTTCTTGTAAAGCTATTCTCTGCTCTATTAACTCTTGTTTTCTCGTTTGAACTGCAAAATAACTTTGGGCAAAGGCAATCTGTTCTTTTCGGGGATCACCATTTTGAGCAATGAGATAGCAGGCATAGCGAGTAAGCATGAAATCTTCTATTTCCCGTTGACTTCCCGAGCCGAGTGGAACCATTTTCCTGACGCCGGCAAAATGGTCTTCAACATTTTGTTTAGAATTTTGACAAGCGGTTTTTGCTTTTTCAATAACTTTGGCAAAATTCTCCCACTTATCATAATCCAAGAGCTTCTGTAAGTCTCTTGCCTGCCAGTATTCAACACCATCAACTATTCGAGCATAATCCTCAAATGTTTTCTGTAATGTTGTAATAGTTTCTGTTTTCATTTCAAACTTTCCTCAATAACTTTCTCTGAGAAGTTGGTGTCAATCATGGCCTCAACTCACTAACTTTTGCTGACTTTTCAGTTCTTTTAATCCAAACTTTGGATGGTAAACTCCCAAATCTTGTCTCCATTGGAATTTACTTCTCTGCTTCCATTGGGCAAAAGCCGAATCTTCATACTTTTTGAAATCGTCAATGGAACAATTATTAATTTTACAAAAATGAGTAATGATATCTTCCGGCTTCATTCGCTGTTGTCGAAGCATTTTATCACCATCTGCACTGTGAAGCCATAACCCAATATGTTTAATCTTATGGCATAAATCACATAAATGATGAACTGCAGCTAATTTTTGAATGTGTTTGTAATTGTCATACTCCCAAAATTCGTGTGCTTCTAAACTTCTTTCCTCTTTTCCGCATACCCAACAATTTTTGCCTTCATTTTCAAATAAGTACAGCTTTAATTCATGCCATTTTTCCATCTGATTATTATTTTTATAATAATTGTAAATATTAGCGTACCAGATTGTTGAAGGGACAAGTTCAATACTTAACTTAAATTTTTTAGTAATCATTTTTGTTAAAATTATTTGGAATTGTATACCTATCATCTGCTAATTTTGCAAGGGAAATTCTGCTTGTTCTGAATTTCCTCATTTCTTTCCTGAGATGACAGTACCCAATCGTATATTTAGCAGAAGTATAATATACATCTATGTTTCTTTTTTTGAATTCAGCACTCTCCATATTAAAGTAGCTAATTTCTACCGTTCTGAGCTGTTCTAAAGCATTCTTGAGGGTAGAATACACTTTTCCATTAATCGGATTGTTGTACGTGTGGTATTTTTGCCGTAGAAAGTCTTTATCAATCTCTTCTTTCGCTTCTTTAGGTATTTGTTGAGCTGCTTTTTTGAGAATAGAAGAGATCACTTTCTTCGGGATTAACTCTTCATATTCATCATCATAATCATTGTAAGCATCCTCTTCAGTTTCTGGGGCGTTTTCTTGATATTTTCGTACTATATGATAGAGTGCTTCGAGTTCGCTGGGGCTGAAAGGTTTAGATGGCATTTCCACCATCACTTTTTTTCTTTTCTATCTTTTTCTTTTTAGTTGAATCTAAATAGTTATTTGGAGAGACAACTTTAATTCCAAGAGTGCTCTCTGCGTCTTTCCTTGCTCTTCCAGCAACAGCGCCGCCTTCATTGGCTGCTTCTATATTTTCCGGCAACCCCCGTGCATCTCTCTTACGTGTAGCCTCAGTTGTAAGTTGTTCACCAAGCATAGAGAAAACAAGCTCTAAATCATTCATATGATCCCGAAGATTTTGATTCTTAAACCTCGGATCTAAGCTCTTAATTTCTTTATGTTCTTTAATTGGAATTCCGAAAGTAGCTTTAGAGATTTCATTTGTAAGAATAGCATACTCTTTTTGTTCTTTGATACCTCGATTCTTCCATTCATCAGTTAAACTCTGCCGAATAGCAATTCCTCTCAAACGCTTATCAATCCATTCTTTGGGATAACCTTTCAGATCATAGTAGTGTTTTACACGATCCTGGGCTAGTTCTGGATTTTCAATTTCTTGAATACGTTCATAACCTACTTTTGCCAACCATAATTTGAAAGGTTCAGCTTTCAGAGAAGGAATTGATTGAATCAGTCGAAATGCCCTTTCTGTATTAACACAGTTAGTTTCTCTCTTTTTACCATCAGGAGCTAAAAGTTCAAGGGGGGTACAAATTGTACCCCAGTTCGCATTGAGAACTGGATCTCTACTTCGCATTTTCTTAATATATTGTTTTGGATCAGTGCTATTTGAAAGAATAGCAACAATATCAAATACGGAGAACCACCACTCATCATTATACCATATTTTACGGATGTGTTGACCTTCAAAGACGGAGAGTTTGCTTTCCATTCTACTTCAAGAGACGTAGGGGTATATAAACTTCATTCTGACACTTGACCTGTGGGGAGTGGGTGACTACACTTTACTTTTTTTGTAGTGACCATAAAATGGAAGTCTTCATAATAAGAGTTTGAAGTGAGGATTTTTTTCATTCATTGGAATCCAAATTACTTTCTGAATAACTTTTGCACTAATTGTTTTGAATCAGTCATGTTCAATCTCGATTATTTTTTCAACTTTGTTAATAAAAAGCGTTGTTTTTAGTTTTAGGTTATTTACTTCTTGGATGTTAAACTTTATCTTTGTGGAGTAAGAAGCTTCTTCTCTTTTCTGCTTTGATTCAACATAAAATAATAAGTCTTGAGCATCAAATAGATTTAAAAGTAGTATATCCTCTTTTGATAATTCTTTGGTATAGAATTCTTTGATTAAAATGCAAAGCGTGGCATCATGATTTTTTGAAAAATACTGTTTTGATAAAATCAATGCCAGAGCGGCATGATAAGCAGCATAATAGCAAGCGACAAGCATCCAATCGTTATATTCTGATTTTATTTCTTTTAAGAAACTGAGATTATGTCTTGCTTTTTCAAGATGACCTTTAATTTCATGTTTTGAACTACTTTTAAATATCATAAAAATGCGTGAAACCGTCTCACCCCGTCTTGAAAGATGGGGTTTAAAAAGAGACGGTTTCTCGACAACGCATTTTTAGGATAGAAAATTAGCCAGAATTATACCATTCATCCATTGACTAAAGTCAATGGTTTTCTGGCTATTTTCATATAACATTATTACTTTGATAAAATAATATCTTTTTCTCAAGATACTCTTTGTCTTCTAATAACTTCTTAAGGTCTTTTTCATCCATGATCTTTTACCTCATAAAAATATATCTGATTATATATAGGATAACCTGTCTCAATGCCAGCTTGTATGACATGATCTTGTTCTAGCTTTAATTCTGTCATAAATTGATTGTAGGTTAATTGAAACTCACTGATTTTAATGCCAGTTTGAGCTTCTGCGTATTTAATTGCCTCTTTGGTATCGGTCTTCTGATTAAATATGGTGATTACATCGATATCAGAATCATCTCTGAAAGTTCCTTTTGCGGTAGAGCCAAATAAGAGGATAAATATGGGCTTTTCTTTTAAAGTGTTGATATAAAAGTTTATAGCATTTTTTCTCAATAGTGGGAGAGCTTCTAACTTCTCATTATCAAATAAAGAGAAAATTTCTGCAATGGCTTGTTTTTTGAGAGTGTATTTTTTTAAGTTTGCCTCTTTGTGGCTTTTAAGGATATTAGTCGTTTCAAGAACGTGTAAATGCCTGCTCGTGGCGCTCTCTCTCAAATGTATCTTTCTAGAAATATCTCTTAAGTGTAGAGGAGAGTTATGATTAGCATAGAATAATTGTAAGATACTCCAATATTGCTTTTGAATTATTGTTCTAATCATTGTAACAATTGTTCTAAATATTAGAACATTTAAAAATGTTTCGGTTGTTTCTTGTTAAGGACTTTTACTCAGGATATTGAACTATACTAAATGACGTAAATTTTTAGACCAATTTACGCCATTTATATATACAAAAGATAATGGATTGTCTAAATAATTTTATCTTTTGGTATAGTTCCCATCTGACGCCATTAATTTCAGTTGGTGACAATTTGTCACTGACTCATTACCTTCTTCTCTTAATCGCCGAGCTAGTTTATTCCAATATTCAGTAATGATTAATTTTCTGTGCCATTAAATTTTATCTTTTTCTTTTTAGTTGAATCTAAATAGTTATTTGGAGAGACAACTTTAATACCAAAAGTACTCTCTGCGTCTATCCTTGCTCTTCCGGCAACAGCGCCGCCTTCTTTAGCTGCTTCTAACCCTTCTGTAAAACTGCCAACATCTTTTTTACGTGTCGCTTCGGTAGTAAGCCGTTCTCCTAACATTGAAAAAATAAGTTCTAAATCTGTCATATGATCCAGAAGATTTTGATTTTTGAATTTTGGATCAAGCTTTTTTATTGCTTTGTGGATTCTTATAGGCACTCCAAAAGTAGCTTGAGAAATCTCGTTAGTTAAAATTGCGAATTCTCTTTGTTCTTCAATACCTCTCTTTTTCCACTCTTCAGTTAGTTCCTGTCTTATGGCAATCCCCCTTAACCGTTTATCAATCCAATCTTTAGGATAGCCTTTAAGCTCATAATATTCTTTAGCTCTATCTTGTGCTAATTCAGGATTCTCAATCTCTTGAATGCGTTCATAACCTACTTTTGCCAGCCAGCGTTTGAATGGCTCTGCTTTCTTAGATGGGATAGATTGTATTAATCTTAAAATTGTCTCTGTATTAGCACTGTCAGTTTCCCTTAATTTACCATCTTCTGCTGGCATTTTCAACTGTACGATTTTCTCGTACGGTTCAAATCCTTCTTCTAGAAGCTTAGCTTTTAAGTCAGACCAGTATCTTTTTGGAATTGAACTATCAGTTAAAACTGCTACAATATCTATAATGGAGAAATGCCATTCTTCATTATACCATATTTTACGGATGTGCTGACCTTGGAAGATAGAGAGTTTTGTTTCCATGACTCTTCAAGAGATGTGGGGGTATATAAAGTTCATTCTGACACTTGACCAGTGGGGAGTGGGTCGTCAGCTAAATTAGATTTTGATCTTACTACGATAAGACAAAAATGAAACAGCAAAGTATTAATAGGATTGTTCAATTATCGATCAACATGACAAATGTACGACAACATGCAGATTTTATTTGGAGTGTAGCCGACTTACTTCGAGGTGACTACAAACAATCAGAATATGGAAAAGTGATACTTCCATTTACCGTATTACGACGACTTGATTGTGTTTTAGAGAAATCAAAACAAAAAGTCTTAGACTATCTTCCAAAAGTAGCAGATATGGAGGAGGAAAATGCGGAATTAGTACTGAATAAAGTTGCAGGTCTTAGTTTTCATAATAAAAGCAAGTTTAACTTTCAGAAGTTTCTTGCTGATCCAAATCAAATTGGCGAAAATCTGATGAATTATATCAATGGCTTTTCAAAAGAAGCTCGTGATATTATTGATTACTTTAACTTTGCTGAACAAATTGAACGGTTAGAAAAAGCTAATTTGTTGTTCCAAGTAGTACAGCGATTTGCTTCCATTGATCTCCATCCGGGAGCAGTAAGTAATTTAGAGATGGGATATATCTTTGAAGAATTAATTAGAAAGTTTGCTGATGCTTCTAATGAGACTGCGGGAGAACATTTCACCCCCCGAGAAGTTATTCGATTGATGGTAAACATCCTATTCTTGAATGATCGAGATGTTCTTACAAAGAAAGGGATTATCAAGACTTTATATGATCCTGCTTGTGGAACAGGAGGGATGCTCTCCATCGCAGAAGAGTATTTGCACGAGCTAAACCCAGAAGCAGAACTTAAAGTATTTGGACAAGAGATTAATCCGGAATCGTATGCTATCTGCAAATCTGACATGATGATTAAAGGTCAGGCTGCTTCTAACATTAAATTTGGTAATTCATTTACGCAAGATGGTCTAGCAAATGAGAAATTTGATTATATGCTCTCTAATCCTCCTTTTGGTGTAGAATGGAAGAAGTTTCAGAAAGAGATTAATGATGAGCATGATAATCTTGGTATGAATGGGCGCTTTGGTGCTGGTCTTCCGAGAATTAGTGACGGGGCGTTTTTATTCCTACAGCACATGTTATCAAAAATGAGAGCTTCTAATGGTGGTTCTCGATTAGGAATAGTCTTTAATGGGTCGCCGTTGTTTACAGGTGGAGCGGGGAGCGGCGAAAGTGAAATCCGAAAATGGATTATTGAGCATGATTGGCTTGAAGCGATTGTTGCGTTGCCAGATCAATTATTCTATAACACAGGTATTAGTACATACGTCTGGATTTTGTCTAATCGAAAACCTACGGAACGGAAAGGGAAAATTCAAATGATTAATGCCGTTGATTTTTTTGAGAAAATGCGCAAGAGCTTGGGTAATAAGCGGCACGAGATTAGCTCCGCACAAATTGAGAAGATCACTAAGATATACGGCGATTTTAAGAAAGGTGAATACTGTAAAATATTTGATAATAATCACTTTGGGTATTATCATATTACCGTTGAAAGACCATTAATGAAGAATGGTAAAGTGGTTAAAGATAAAGATGGAAAAGCAAAAGCAGACTCTTCGTTGAGAGATTCTGAGAACGTCCCTCTTACGGGGGGATATTCAACAGTATTTTGAACGAGAAGTTCTTCCCCATGTTCCAGATGCATGGATTGACGAAGATAAGACGAAAATAGGGTATGAAATTAATTTTACCAAGCACTTCTATAAGTATAAACCATTGCGAAGTTTAGATGAGATTAAGAAAGATATTTTAGCATTGGAGAAGGAGACAGAAGGGATGGTTAAAGAGGTTTTGAGATGAGGCAGGAGCAGTTTGTTATAGTTTTAGATAGCAATTCATTAGGGGATTATCGGAAAAATCGACTAGACTGTCCAAATTTTAAATACCTTTCGGTAAAGAAAGATTGTTTCTTAAATCTAATAAACTTTGTTAGTGAGAACAATTTTGCGCGTAATGTTAAGATTGCTGTTCCGAGAATAGTATTAGAAGAGATCCAGAAACAACAAAAAGATATGTTCCGGTCTCAAGAGCAGAAACTGGAACAAACATTTCTGCCATTCCAAGGATTAGAAGGTTTTAGTTTGATAAAACCGAAGAATTTTAACTATGAAGAGTTTTTAGACATTACCTGTAATAATTTTGTTGGGAAATATAACCTAATACCAATAGACTTTCCAGATAATTTAGTATTGCCTAAGCTTATAAAAAAAGTGATTAATAAAGATAAACCTTTCTATAAAAATGAGGCAGATTCTGGGTTTAAAGATGCTATTCTCTGGGAATCATTATTAAAATATGCAAAAGAACATCCAAATGAGAGGTATATTCTTCTAACAAACGATAATGCTCTAAAAGATGATAGTCTAAAATCTGAATTTGAATCAGAAACTCACACCAAGTTAGAGATCAAAGAGAATCTTGCAGATGTTAAAAGCTTTCTTCAAGAGGTTATTAATCAAAACAAAGATTTTAATGAAATTCTTAATTTATATAAAAATAATTATATCTTTTTCTATAATTTTATCTTGAGACATTTACCTGAAATCAAATGTAATGGACGAATGTTTAGAATCAGAGAAATTAAATTGTGTTCAGAACCAGAAGATATTACTGGTTCAAGTGGGGAATACAAATTGTATGTAGAATGTTATTTTAATCATGATACTGAATATACTGGGTGGGGAATGGCTGGCGACAACACTTACTCTTTTTATGAAAGTGATGATTCTACAGAAGTTATTGTGTTTACAATCATAAAATCCAATAGTCTTTACAACTTAAAAGAAGTTGGTTTTCTTTCAAATAGATTTGAATCAATCTTGGGCATAAACAAGCCAATTTTGAGGTTTGAATTATGAAACAATATCCTAAGTATAAAGATTCCGGGGTTGAATGGATTGGTAAGATCCCCGAGCAATGGAAGATAATTAAAGGAAAGTATGCTTTAACATTTAATTATGGTTTCCCTTTTGATTCTACAAAGTTTACTTCGATGAAAGATGGAAATATGCCCCTCCTAAGAATAAGAGACTTAAGCAAAGGTTATTGTGAAACCTATTTTGAAGGAAATTATCCAGAAACATCCGTTATTAAAGAAAATGATCTATTAATTGGGATGGATGGTGACTTCAATTTAGTTCGATGGAAAGGAAAAGATGCTTTGCTCAACCAAAGGATTTGCAAACTAGAGAAGTCCGATTTAAATAAAAAATATATGTATTACGTTTTGCCATTTTATCTTAACATTATTAATGATTTAACCTACTTTACCACCGTAAAACATCTATCGGGGAATGATCTATTAGAGCAGTCTTATATTTTCCCTCCTTATCCAGAACAACAAGCCATCGCCGGCTTTCTCGACAACAAAACTACTTTAATCGATGAAGCCATCGAAAAGAAACAACACCTCATCGAACTTCTTCAGGAACAACGCACCGCAATCATCAATCATGCCGTTACAAAAGGTCTTAATCCAAAAGTAAAGATGAAAGATTCTGGTGTTGAGTGGTTGGGGGATATTCCGGAACATTGGAGTATGCAAAGATTAGCGTCTATCGGAAGATTTTCAAAAGGGAAGGGAATCTCGCGAGCAGATTTAATAGACAATGGGATTCCTGCTATTTTATATGGAGATATTTACACTAAATACCATTTCAAAGCTATAGATTTAATTAATCAGATTTCAGAAGATACTGCAAAAAATTCCGCCCCCATTAATGAAGGAACCCTATTGTTTACGGCGTCTGGAGAGACTTTTGAAGATATTGGTAAAACAATAGTTTATCTGGGAAAAGAAGTTGCATATGCTGGAGGGGATGTTATCATCTTCACTCAAGATGAGCAAGATGGCGAATTCTTATCTTATTCTTTAAATACAAGCTATGCTCAATATCAAAAATCATTAACAGGTAGGGGAGATATTATAGTTCATACTTCTTCTTCTAAATTAAAGAATATTCTTCTTTCATTACCACCAATAAAAGAACAACAACAAATCATCAACTATCTCAATCAAGAAACATTAAAAATAGACCAATCGATAGAGAAGATTAAAAAAGAGATAGAACTATTACAGGAGTACAGAACCGCTCTCATCTCCGAAGCGGTTACTGGAAAGATCGACGTAAGAGGTCTCGCATAATGGCAAAATATGATGAAAAGTCATTTGAAACAGAAATAAAAGATCACTTAGTGAAGCAAGGTGGTTACGTTGAAGCTTCTCCCAAAGACTTTGATCGAGAAAATGCACTTCATACTTCTACACTCATTCAATTTCTCAAAGACACGCAACCAGACAGTTGGAAGAAGTTAGAGAAGATTCACGTAGAAAAGATAGAAACGAAGTTTCTCCAACGTCTAAGTAAAGAATTAGATCAACGAGGGATGTTGGATGTGATTCGTAATGGAATTACCGATTACGGGGTAAAATTTAACCTAGCGTTCTTTAAACCGGCAAGCGGCTTAAATCCCGATACCCTCAAACAGTACAACCAAAACGTTCTTACGGTCACACGACAAGTGCATTATAGCACTAAAAATGATAATTCTGTTGATTTGATCTTATCAATCAATGGTTTGCCTATTGCCACAGTTGAACTGAAGAATCAATTCACGGGGCAAGATGTTAAAGATAGCAATAAACAATACATTCAAGATCGTGATCCAGACGAATTATTATTCCGCTTCAAGAAGCGAGCATTAGTTCATTTCTCCGTTGATACTGATAATGTGTTTATGACGACCAAATTAGATGGTAAGAAAACACGATTCCTCCCTTTTAATAAAGGATTAAATGATGGTGCAGGCAACCCTCTTAATAAAAAAGGGCACAGAACATCGTATCTCTGGGAAGAAGTATGGGTGAAGGACAGTTGGATGGATATTGTCCAGAGCTTTCTAAATATTCAAGCTGAAGAATACAAGCTCGATGGTGAAACCAGGAAAAAAGAAACAATCATCTTTCCACGTTACCACCAGCTTGATGCTGTACGTAAAATTATTGGTGATGTTAAACAACGGGGCGTTGGTCTGAATTACCTCGTACAGCATTCAGCAGGTAGTGGGAAGAGTAATTCTATCGCTTGGTTAGCATATCGATTACAGAGTCTTCACGACAAAGCTGATAACAGCATCTTTGATTCCGTCATCGTCATTACTGATCGTCTTGTTTTAGACAAACAACTTCAAGATACAATTTACCAATTTGACCACAAACATGGGGTTGTACAACGTATTGATGAGAATTCTACTCAATTGGCTAACCATCTTAAAGCAGGAACAAATATCATCATCACCACTATTCAAAAATTCCCATTCGTATTAGAAAAAATTGGTGACCTTCCAAAAAGACACTATGCCATTATTGTAGATGAAGCTCATAGCTCACAAAGTGGTGAATCGTCAAAGAAGTTAAAAGAAGTTTTACGAGAAAAAGAATTAGAACATGCGGCGGAAGAGGAAGAAGAACTACCCGATACCGAAGATGAAGTTCTCGATTCAATGTTATCACGTGGTAAACAGAAGAATCTTAGTTTCTTTGCTTTTACTGCCACACCAAAGTCAAAAACATTAGAAGTATTTGGTGTAAAAGACGAGCATGGAAAACCACGAGCATTCCATCTCTACTCTATGCGACAGGCTATTGAAGAAGGTTTTATCTTAGATGTTCTGCAAAATTACACAACATATAAGACTTTTTACAAATTATCAAAATCTATTGAAGATGACCCCGAAGTTAATAAAAAGAGAGCAAAGACCGCTATTGCTCGTTTCCTTAGCTTACATCCGCATAATCTTGCGCAGAAAATTGAAGTGATCGTTGAACATTTTCGACAAGTCACAATGAAGAAGATTGGTGGAAAAGCGAAAGCAATGGTCGTAACTTCCTCACGGTTGCATGTCGTTCGTTATAAGAAAGAATTTGATCGTTATATTAAAGAAAAAGGGTATACTGATATTAAAGCTTTAGTGGCATTCTCCGGTATCGTTCCAGACAATGGTGAGACATATACTGAAGTTGAAATGAACGGTATTAAAGAAAAAGAGCTTCCCAATAAGTTTAATACAGGTGAATATCAACTCCTCATCGTAGCCAACAAATATCAAACAGGATTTGACCAGCCACTTCTCCACACAATGTATGTGGATAAGAAGATTTATGGAGTAAAAGCAGTTCAGACTCTCTCTCGACTTAATCGGACTTGTCCTGGAAAAGAAGATACTTTCATTCTTGATTTTGTCAATAAAGAAGAAGATATTCTTGCGTCATTTCAACCGTATTACGAGAGTACAACCCTTTCGGAGATAACAGACCCTAATCAACTTTATGACTTAAAAAATAAGTTGGAAGAGGTTGGAGTTATTGAGCAGGATGAAATAGACCGATTTGCATTGGCGTTCTTTATGTCAACAAATGCAACGAGAACACATGCAAAACTAAATGCTATCATCGATCCGGCAGTAGAGCGGTTTAAGAGCCTAAAGAAAAAAGAAGTGCAAGAAGAGTTTAAGCATCATCTCCTCTCGTTCCTACGATTATATTCTTTTCTCAGCCAGATTATGCCTTTTAATGACGCTGGTTTGGAGAAATTCTTTGCCTATGGTAAATTTCTCTATACTAAACTTCCCAAGAGAGATGCTGCAGATGTCTTTAGGCTTAATGATGAAGTTGCATTGGAATATTATCGTTTGCAAAAAATCAATGAGGGGTCAATTTTATTACAAAAAGGAAAAGAAGGGGCTCTTGACCCTGCTTCTGAATTAGGGACTAAAAAAGATAAAGAGGAAAAAGAACATCTCTCTAAGATCATTAAAATTATTAATGATAAATTTAATACTGATTGGACAGAAGCTGATAAATTATTTATTGATCAAATTGAGGAAGATTCCATCGCTAACGCAAAACTTGTCCTCCAAGCAAAGAACAACACGATTGAGAACTTTAAACATGGTTATGATGATCTTTTTGTTAATTTACTCTTTGCGAGAATGGATCAAAATGAAGACATCTTTAAGAAGATTATGGATAACAAGTCTCTTCGGAAAGAGGTTCAAGATTACCTTATGAGGAAGGTATACAACAGAATCAATGAAAAGAAAGAACAAACTAATTCGTATGCAATTGAAAATAGTCCAATATTAGCCGTTGCTGAGAAAAAGAAGAATTACGGATCAAGAAAAGTCAAATAAAATGTCACTTCTCACTAAATCAAAATATCTTATTGGTTTAACTTGTCTTAAGTATTTCTGGATGATGTACCATGATCTTGACAAGATTCCAGAGGCTAACCCTGCGGCAAAGCTTCGTATGGAACAAGGAAAGAAGATAGGTCAATTTGCAAAGCAGTTTTTTCCAGAGGGGATTGATATTACGGAAGATTTTACGGAAAATCTTAAACTCACCCAGAAACTACTTTCCCAACGAAAGATTCTGTTTGAAGCGGGAATCATCGTAGGAGATCTTTATGCTCGTGCGGATATTCTTGTTCCTGTTGAGAACAACCAATGGGATATAGTAGAAGTAAAATCAAGCACGAAACCAAAAGAGGAACATTATCACGACTTGGCATTTCAACGGCACGTCTATGAAAAAGCTGGTTTGAAAATACGAAAATGTTGTTTAATGCACATTAACTCCAACTTCCGTAAAAATGGTGAAGTTAAAGCGCAGGAGTTAATGATGATAACTGATATTACAGAAGTGGCAGAGCAAGCAATGGAGGGTATTAATGTTCGTATTGACATTATGCTTAAAATCAAAGACAATCCAAAATCTCCGCCTGATGTTCGTATTGGTGATGGTTGTAGTAATGGTCTCAGTTGTCTTTCCAAAGACTGCTGGAGCTTTCTTCCAGAAGGGAACGTTTTTGAACTTTCTCGTGGTGGAGAAAAATCATTAGAGTTGCTAGAAGCAGAGGTACTTTCATTAAAAGATATTCCAGATGAATTTCCACTCACAAAAAATCAACAGATACAACGAAAGTGTGCTCAAACTGGACAAGCACATATTGAAAAAGAAAAATTAAAGATGTTCTTAGACGCACTAAAAGGAACACTATACTATTTAGACTTTGAGACTTTTCAGGTAGGAATTCCTTTATATGACGGTACTAAACCATACCAACAGATACCATTTCAGTTTTCATGTCATATCGTAGATAAAGCAAAGACTAAACATAAATCATTTCTTGCTTCTAGTAGCAATGACCCACGCAAAGAATTTCTTTTAAGTCTTAAAGAAGCTTTAGGGGATGATGGTCTCATTGTTACATACAATCAATCATTTGAAAAGACTAGATTAAAAGAAATTGCGGAAGCACTTCCAGAATTTAAAGAGTGGGTTGAGAAAACCCTCCCTCGTTTTATTGATCTGTGGGAACCATTCCGAAATTTTTATTACTATCACCCTAAACAGGCTGGTAGTGGTTCAATTAAAGATGTTCTTCCTGCTCTTACGGGAAAAGATTATCGCAACTTAGATATTGCTGATGGCGAAGCAGCAACGACTGCTTTCCTCAATATGACTTTTGGCGATACTCCTAACGAACAAAAACCAAAAATTCGTGCTGATTTAGAGAAGTATTGTGCAATGGACACAGAAGCTATGATTTTGATCGTTAATGAATTAAAGAAATTAGAGTAAGTAAAAAATCCCAATCACAGCAGAGCTGTGGGGCATTCCTTAAGAACGGCAATATGGGATTTTTACTCAAAAAGGACCGCAGTCCTTTTGAGCAAAAGGCATCAGCCTTTTTACTCCCAGAAATTGGACATCAAACTTCGCAACAGAACTGCGGGGTATCAGACCAATTTCTCGGGAATGAAGAAGTTTGAAGTCCATCCACGAAGAGTTGAATACTGTATGGAACTCCTTCGTAAGACCGGCGAGATTTACGAGCCAAAGAAAGGATTTGTTCAAAGAATTTAACTTACTTTAAATAAGTCAGGTGAAGGCCTTAAGCGACATATTCTTTCCAGGAGCATCAAACGAAGCAGGATAAATTTTTGTCTGTCTAATACGACTAAATGAATTATCTTCACCAGGAAATCGAAAGAATGTGAACCGAGATTGAAAGGTATTGGCATTAGATTCATATAAAGTCTTCGCCGCTAATTGTGAAACAAAAAATTTTCCTTTCAAGTTTGAGTTATGATATATCGCATTTCGAGTTGCACCAGTAAATAAATCGGTAAGCTGTAAGAGACGAGAAAACATCTTATTTTCCTCAAAATTATGATCTGTTCCCATTTCAGTATAAGTGACATTATTAAGGATAATCTTCCCACAAGAAGGCACTGCTTTTTTTGTAAAATACTCTTCTTTGTTATAGTAATCATTCTTCTCTTCTACTGGGGTTGAACGTCGATGTAGTACTAAATGAACATTAATCTTTTTTCCACTATATCTTCGATGAAGAAGTGTTTTAATAGCTAGTTTGTAGAATACATTATAGATATGATGCTTTGCTACATATTTCGTGGAGTCAAAATTATCTTTATTTAGCTCTGTTTCTTGATAATTAAAATAAATAGGTAATGAACTTCTTAAAATGTTTAACCATTCAACCGCAGTTCTAACATCAGACCCCATCAGATTATTTGAAAGGTTCTTATAACTAATCTCTTTCACATGATTGTTTTTTATTGCAATCTGTTCAATCATACGAAAGACTATTTCTAAGTCTTTTCCTTCAATAGCTAATATTCCAAATGCTAAAAAACCTCCATTTTCATATCCTGATTCATCGCCAAAGATGTAAACATCTGTCGTCGAATCATCCCATTTTTTAAAATCTGTTATCATCTTAATCACACAATTTTTAGAAGTAGACATGAAAGAGAATAGCATCTCCAGTCACGCCACCCCCTCTTGATTTGAAGATAGAACCAGAAGTTATAAACTTTGTTTACACAAAAGATAAAACTAATTAAAGTTATTAAAGAATTAACTTCATTCTCACTCCACCAACTTCCTCTTCTTATGATAATGCCTGACATTTACCCCATCTTCCTTCACCCGTTCCCGCTCCAAACCAAGCAACACCAGTCCACCGACAAAAGTTAGAATCGCCACCAACGCAAACGTATACTGAAAACCAATAAATTGAGCAATCGCGCTACCAACAGCAGCTGTCACCGCCGCCCCCAGACCCGTAAACGTTGAATACAAACTCCATTCATAACCCTCATGGTTCTTATCTAAATTCGTGCTCCACAACGCCAGCCACGTTGGATACGCTAAAGCCGCTGCTAAACCATAAAGCGCTTGCGCAAGATAAATATGATAAATAGAAGTACTAAACATATAAAATAAAGGAACCGCCGTACCAAGAAGAGTCCCCACCATCAACCAACGCACTTTGTTATCATGGGCATCAACATAACGCGAGAATGGTAATTGAAATATCCCTTTCACCAACAGATACAACGTCGTAGCAACACCAGCCGTAAAAATCGTCCCCCCAGTAATATCATCTTTAACAAAGATCGCAAAAATCGGCGCAATCAAACCGAAACCAGTTGAAACAAAAACATCTGATAACAACAATAATTTAATCGTGCGATTCATCTTCTCCTCCAAAAGTGACGATGAACACGGGCAATCACATGATGCGGATGAGGGTCAGTGAACTTTAGTTCAAACAAAAGACGATTCATCACGGCATCGCGCGTCAGAACACCAATATTTTTCTTCTTATCAACAACAACTAATAAATCAACACTTTGTTCTAAGAAACTCTTAAATGCCGTATAGGCAGTATCTTTCAACTGCAACGGCTTAAGATGCGAAAAAGAAACAGCTACTTGTTTAAGCTTCAATACGTCCTGTAATTTCAATGGCATCGGCGCAAGAAGATGAAGATCAACAAAACCTTGAAACTGTCCATCTTGTACTAAAAATAAACTCTTTCCAGAAGAAGCATACTGAGTAATGAATCGTTTCAACAACAACTCCGGTGATACAACGGGAAGTTCTGCCAACGAAAAACTCTTCAACGGAATAGATGACAACGTTTCTTTAATCACAACTTGTTCATAACTCGTTCCCGCAATCAGATACAAAAAGCCGCCAAGGAACATATACCATAAGCCACTCCCCAGACCAGCAAACAGCGAAAAGACACCGATGAAAAATA
>Ga0209514_10004868_pt1 | contig 17705 bp, 13 predicted proteins | sample Subgrocontami58m_FD_187452 | JGI IMG/M metagenome (GOLD analysis project Ga0209514, IMG submission 187452) | Subsurface groundwater microbial communities from S. Glens Falls, New York, USA - GMW37 contaminated, 5.8 m (SPAdes) (version 3) | ecosystem: Environmental > Aquatic > Deep subsurface >...
GCCAGCCCGACCGTTTTCGCATTGGCATTGCAGCAAAGACGCCGACAGTCTATCGTGTAAAGGAGAAGTTCGGAACAACCTATACCACGACGCCGGATTACGGAACCGTCGCCACAATTAAAGCTGACCCACAATCCGGAGAATACGACGTCGCAACGCCGTGGGTGTTAAGTGGAGGTGCTTCAATCATTCTGCGTGACTTGGTGTTGTCGGGCGATGTCGAATACACGGACTGGACGCAACTTGAGTTCCGCAATGCAAACGCTGATGTTCTCGCACTCAACAGAAAGTTCAAGGAGATTTTCCGCGCAACAGCGAAACTGCGCGCAGGCGCCGAGTATGACATCAAAGGGCAAGGTGTAAGGATTCGCGGCGGATTCATCTACAACACATCACCCTATGTTATCGATACAGAGAGTGCGTTCGACCAGAAGTACATTACCGGCGGTCTCGGCTTCTTGTTGAGCGAAAGCACGATGCTGGATTTGACGTATGCTTACGGCTGGTGGAAAACCACGAGGAACGATTATCGCGGCTTCAGTCAGGTGACGGAAGATGTGAAGACGAACAACTTCAACCTCACTTTCTCCTATCGCTATTGATTGCAACAGTATGAGTGAATGAATATATTAAGTCCGTCGCGTAGGCGGGCTTTTTTGTTTTCATCCCATTCGGAGCTTCTGTTGCCCACGAAAATCAAAGTCACCATCGGCATAGCCGGTGTGCTGGTTGTTACTGCCATTGCCGGCTATTTCTTCGTCCGCTATCAACTCCGCAAATCCTTTCCCGAAACTTCTGGCACAATCAGCGTTGCAGGGTTACAGCAGTCCGTTGAGATTACGCGCGATGAGTTTGGCGTGCCGCGCATTTCTGCACAGAACGAACATGACGTGATGTTTGCATTTGGTTACGTTCATGCACAAGACCGCCTGTGGCAAATGGATATGGCGCGTCGAATCGGTCAAGGGAGGTTGTCGGAATTACTCGGCACTGTCACTCTTCCATTCGACAGAATGTTCCGCATCGTCGGCATCGGGAGAATTGCAGAAGAAGTTGAGAAGAGAATTACGCCGGAGTCTCGCTCACGACTTCAAGCATATTCGGCAGGCGTGAATGCATTCATCGAATCTCATAAAGGAAAATATCCTGTCGAGTTTGATTTGCTGCGTTATGATCCTGAACCATGGCAACCCGTTCACAGTATCATGATCGCTCGATTGATGGCGTGGGAGCTAAATCTTTCGTGGTGGACGGACTTAACACTCGGCGGAATTATTGAGCGGGTAGGTTACGACAAAGCGAGGGACATCTTCCCCACATATCCAAACAATGTCGCGCCGATTGTTCCATCTGCTGAATGGCAGAAGACAATGAACGCTGCGCTCGCGTTTCTCGAAACAGCACAAGACTACTGCAACTTCAGAGGAATTGGCGGAACGCTCGGCGGCAGCAACGCGTGGGTCATCGCTCCACAGAAATCTCTCAACAATAGCGTCATTCTCGCGAACGATACGCATCTTCAGCTCACCAATCCCTCAAAGTGGTACGAAGTAAAGCTGAAAGCGCCGGGCTATGAGGTAATGGGCTATTCCGTTCCCGGCGTGCCGGGCGTCGTCGCCGGACACAACGCAAACATCGCATGGGGATTGACGAACGTAATGGCTGATGACGCTGACTTCTACATCGAGAAGATCGATTCAACAGACCCGAAGCGTTACATCTACGACGGACAATCTCTTCCTCTTACAAATCGTGAAGAAGAGATTCACGTCCGCGATGATACTACCCATTATGTCATAATTCGCTCAACGCACCACGGTCCGATCGTTACCGATATCAAAACGATGTTGAAGAAGGCGGACCATCCGTTTGTTGCGAGCATGAGATGGACAGGTGCAGAAGTAAGCGATCAGATTGAAGCGTTCTACAAAATCAATCGTGCAACGAATTGGGGTGAGTTCTCCGCCGGTGTGAAAGAGTTTTCCGGACCCGGACAAAATTTTGTGTACGGCGATGCGAAAGGAAACATCGGCTACCGGTGCGGTGTGAAGCTGCCGATTCGTGCACAGCAAAACAATACTACGCTCCCCCTCGCCGGCTGGGAAAAGTCAACGGAGTGGCAAGGCTTTGTTCCCTTCGAGCAGCTTCCGCATCTCTACAATCCACCCGAAGGATTTATTGCAACAGCGAACAACAAGATTGTCGATGATTCTTATCCCTATCATATTTCAGATTTATGGGAGCCGCCGTCTCGCATTCAACGCCTGAGAGAAGTTCTAAGCAAACACGAGAAATTTTCCGTCAGCGATTTCGAGCTTCTGCAAAACGACCAGTTCTCCTACTTCGCAAAAGAACTGACGCCGTATATCATCGCTGCATGCAAAGGGCATACTGAAATTCTGTATAACGATTTGGCGATGGAGTACCTTACAAACTGGAATTTCGTCTTCGCAAAAGAAGACATCGCCACAACAATCTACCAACAATTTCTCACTCGCTTCGTTCAGAACATCTATGAAGATGAGATGGGAAAGGAACTCTTTCACGACTATGTCGTTCTTGTGAATGTCCCCCTTCGTGTAACAATGCGTCTTGTGCAGGAAGGAAACTCCTCATGGTTTGATAACATCAGGACAACGCCGGCTGAAACGCGGGACGATATAATCCGTCAGAGCATGAAAGAAGCGCTGAACGCGTTACGAGAGAAGCTGGGTGATGAGACAAAGAACTGGCAATGGGGCAACTTACACACGCTCACGTTGCAGCATCCATTTGGATTGCAGAAGCCGTTGGACAAAGTGTTTAGCATTGGTCCGTTTCCGTACGGCGGCGGCTCAACAGCTATGACGAGCGGCGAATACAGTTTTAACGAAGCGCTTGAGCCGGGCGAAATGGGTAAGCCGTTCGGTGTAACGGTCGGCTCTTCGTTCCGACATATTGTTGATATGTCGAAGCCGCATGAATATCGCATGGTGCTGCCCTCGGGGCAATCGGGACAAGTCTTCAACAAACATTACGACGACCAAACGCCGTTGTATTTGAATGGTGCTTACAGAACTTCTCGCTCCGACGATGAATCTGCAGCAAACATGGAAGAGCAGCTAACGTTGCGTCCCATTCGATGAAATTCTCGGATAGACTTCTCTCAACACTTGCTCGTGCACGCAGCGTTGTTGCGTTCACCGGTGCCGGCATTTCAGCGGAAAGCGGCGTACCGACATTTCGCGGCAATCAAGGAGTGTGGTCGAAGTTCAAGCCGGAAGAGCTTGCAAACATCGCCGCGTTCATGCGCAACCCTGAGCTTGTGTGGCAATGGTACGCTCATCGCAAGAAAATCATCGCCGGCATTCAACCCAATCCAGGACATTATGCGCTCGCAGAGATGGAGAGGTTTTTCCCATCGTTTACAGTCATCACACAAAACATTGACAACCTGCATCGCCGCGCAGGCAGCAAAAACGTGTTCGAGCTTCACGGCAACATTGAACGCAACTATTGCATGACGTGCCGAACTCCTTACACGAACGAATATGTTCTCAGCGGAGACCCGGTTCCGCGTTGTACATGCGGCGGCATCATTCGTCCCGACGTTGTGTGGTTTGGAGAAATGCTGCCCGAAGAGGAGTGGGAAGGCGCTGAGAATGCTTGCCGTTCTGCAGGTGTCTTGTTTTCAATTGGAACATCGGGCGTTGTCTATCCGGCGGCATCACTTCCGCTTGAAGCTGAGCGCAACGGGGCATTCATTATCGAGATCAATCCCGAACCGACGCCGTTGACGGGAATTGCTGATGAGTTTTTGCAAGGGAAAGCGGGGGAGATACTGCCCGATCTCTTGAAAAACATTCGCTCAGCAAACAAAGAGGCATGAACTGTCATCAAGGGTCTGCGACATATTTGTAGGCAACAGAGTGTAAAGCAATGCTGTCTCATAGAATCTGAATGCTCATGAAGATTCAGCCACGGTCAAGGTCTTGTCATTCTGAGGGAGCCCCGCTTGCAGCGGGATAAACTCCGCGACCGAAGAATCCACTTGAAGGCAACCTTCATCCGGGCACAACCTGCGCAGAAGGTTGCCTTCAAAAGTCGTTTATGGATTCTTCTCCGTAGTTATTCCGTTCGAAGTCAAGGCCTATTTTGTTTTTTTTATTGTTAAGTCATAGAGAATTTCTTAGAATGTTATTGCCAAAACTAACGAAGGGAGGGGCGGACTGTGTGATCCCGCAAGTGACGAGATTCTCGTCTTGGGACAACGTCTGTTCCTTCCTTTTTTTATGCTGCCGTCGCGAGATCGGCGCGTGCTGATCGAATTCCCGACGTTGGACGCTGCTGCGATTGTGCGAATGCACTGCGTGAGACTTGGTGCGCTCCATGTGTTGGCGATGTGTCTGTGGGTCGAACGGTGTGTTGTGAACCAGCATCCCATACACAATGCGGAGAATCTTGTGCATACACACACCGAGTGCAGCATTGCCCTTCATTCCTTTGGCACGGCAGCGAGCGTAGAGTTCTTTGATAATAGGATTATGTTGGATGGCGCTGAAGGCGACCATGTAGAGCAGCGCCCGCACATCGGACGCGCCTTGCTTGCTCATGTGATTGCCCCAGAGACCGTCGCCACTCTGTTTGAAGATGGGATGGAGGCCAAAGTACGATGCGAGCTTCTTCGCCGATGCGAAGCGCGCGATGTCGCCGATGTACACCAACAGCCCGACGGCGGAATACGCGCCGATACTTTTGAATGACCGCAACAACGCAATCTGTGCATGGTGGTGTTGGCAATTGTCCTCCAAATGTTTTTTGGCGCGCGTGATCTCGAGTTCAAGAGCAAGAATCTGCGTTGCCAGTGAGGAGATGATCGAACCGGAGATCGGGTTACTGTCGCCGATGCCGTGCTCAATGCAGGCGAGCAGTTTCTCTGCTTTTTGCTTGGAAACATACGGTATGCGCACTAAGGACGCCCGTTGCAGTTGCTGGTACGTCGGGTACTTGGCAAGCACGCGCAACAACCACTGGGGCATACCGTGGCGACAGTAGGTGAGCAACTCCGGCATGCTGCTGTACACGACAGACTCCAAGTGATTGACGAGTTGCGTTTTCAGTTTGAGCAACAGTTGAATGTGGCTCCACATGCGGCGCAACTGGGCGTGACCCTCCGGCTCATTGTAGAGAACTTTGTCGGCATGGGTCGCCAAATACTCTGCGACATCTTGCGCGCTGATTTGATCCGTGCAGTTGCGCTTGGCGTTCGCCTGGCTGTTGTACTTGACGCGTGCCGGATTCAAGCGCGCCACTCGAACGGTGTGAACGTGTGGAGAGGCAGCGGTACCAGTTGTTTTCGTAGCCGCCGGTACTCTCCAGAGCTGCAGAGATCGTGACGTTCGGATGCGCCGTCACGAACTCGTGTAAGTACGTGAGAAGGTGATGATGACCACTCGCCGTATCGTCCAACTGAAATCCGTTGGCGACGGGTACTTGCTGTTCGTTCACCAGAACAAAATCAGCGTACCCTTTGCTGGCGTCAATACCCAAATAGTAGTGTAACATAAAAATACCTCGTGATAAAGTTGAACACAACAACGAACACCAGAAAACATCATCCTCGTAGCATACGGTGTCAAGCACCAAGCTATTCCTCGACTTTTCCTGGCAAGAGCATACACTACGGAACGGGTTCGATGACCCAAGGAGCCTGCATGCTCTTTCTCGTCAGGAAGATGCACAATGTCTTGCGTACTTTCAACTTTGAATATACGAGGAGTCCTTCGGACACTCCGCTTCGCGGAGTTTACCCTGAGCGAAGCCGAAGGGTTCAGAATGACATGGCGTTACAAATATGTCGCACACCCTGTCATCAACGGTTGGTTGCTTCTTCCTGTTGGCTTTCATACTTTGTTACAAAACAAAGAGGATAGCAATGACACATCAACTACACATAGATTATCCAGAGCAACTTCCCGATGTACTACAGATGTCGCGCCAGCAGTTTGAGCAAGAGGCAAGAATGGCAATGGCGGTTAAGCTCTTCGAGCTCAAGCGCTTGTCATCTGGACTGGCAGCAACGTTGGCAGGTGTAGATCGGGTATCGTTCCTTCTTAGTCTCCATCGATACGGCGCTCCCATGATCGATTTGGATGAAGAGGAACTGCGTTCTGATATTCGAAATGCCTAACGTCCGAGAGATTGTCATAAATACAGGACCGCTGATTGCGCTTGTCGCGGCAACCGGCGATCTTGATGTATTGCGACACCTCTATCAGAGAGTGCTCGTTCTCTTTGAAGTGACCCAAGAGATGCTTGCGAAAGGAACGGGAGGATTTGCTTATGGATCATTTGTCGGAGCTACTTGGCTCACTTGCTGGCAGGAGCCCGTCACAATCGACCCCATCCTTGCTTACTCACTCGGAAAAGGCGAGGCCTCGGTGATTCGGCTGGCCCTTAAAGAAAAAGTCCACACGGTTTGCATTGACGAAACATCCGGTAGACGCGTAGCCAGGCTCTATGACCTATCGGTAACCGGTTCTCTTGGTGTTCTCGTACGTGCCAAACACGAGGGACTCCTAGTTTCTCTCCGCCCAGCCATTGTAACCCGCGTCGCTCTCGAGGAAGCAAACGAGAGTTAACACTCCCTTCTCAAACTATCATCTCTTCCATCATGATTCCCTCCAAACACGGCAACACCAAAATCGTCTGCACGCTCGGACCGTCATCGAACTCGGTCGAGATGCTGATACAACTGATCCATTCCGGTGTTGATGTTGTGCGATTGAATTTCTCTCACGGCTCTCACGAAGAACATTTCAAGACCATTCGCAACGTACAGGAAGCGATGCGCAGAACAGACCAGTTCGTGACGGTGCTCCAAGATTTACAAGGGCCCAAAATCCGCATTGGTGATTTCAATGTTCCGTTTATTGAATTGCGGAACGGCGAAACATTCACCATCACCACCGACTCCATCATCGGCGACAAGACGAAGGTCTCGACGTCGTATTCCAATCTTACCAAAGACGTTCATCCCGGTGATATGATTCTGCTGGACGATGGAAAGCTTCGCGCACGAGTGCATGAGGTGAGGGGAAATAATGTCCGCTGCGAAGTCATCGTTGGCGGAACGCTCTCCGCGCACAAAGGCATCAACTTACCGAACGTTGCAGTTAGCACGCCGTCGCTTACGGCAAAAGATATACACGACCTTGAATTCGGCATCGAATACGATGTTGATTACGTCGCACTCTCGTTTGTGCGAACCGCGGAAGACATACAGGAGCTTCGGAGAGCCATCATTGCACGTGTTGAGAAGGGCCGCTTCTTACCGATTGTAGCCAAGATTGAGAAACCGCAGGCTGTGGCAAACATTGATACAATTATTACTGAGGCTGATGCTATAATGATAGCCCGCGGTGATCTCGGCGTGGAGCTGCCGCCCGAAGAAGTGCCGATGCTTCAGAAGAAAATTATCAGGAAATGTAACGCAGCGGGCAAGCCTGTCATCATTGCGACACAAATGTTGGAGTCGATGATCAACAGTCCGACGCCGACGCGTGCAGAAGCGAATGATGTTGCGAACGGCGTTGTGGACGGCGCTGATGCGGTAATGCTGAGCGGTGAAACGTCGGTGGGCAAGTACCCGCTTGAGACGGTTCAGATTATGGAGCGCATTATCAGAAAAGTCGAGTCGGAGAACTACGGCACGCAGCGCATTCTCGATCATCCGCACCACGGCGTTTCAAGCCGTCACGACGCGTTGGGGCGGGCGGCATGTGTGCTTGCGGAACAAATGAATGCTGCCGCGATTGTCTGCGTAACACATTCCGGCGAGACGGCAAGAGTTGTTTCGCGCTACCGACCGCGCACACGCATTCTCGCAATTACCGACAGACAAAAGATTCTCCGCCGGTTGAATTTGATTTGGGGCGTTCACGGTATGGTTGTCGACGACCTTGAGCAAGACTCCGACAAAGCGTTGAAGCAAATTCAAGAGCGATTGGTGAACACAGGATTGATTCAACGAGGAGAGTATGTTGTGATGCTCGCAGGCCAGCCGTTCTTCGCCCGCGGCTCGACCAATTTTATTGAGGTGGAGAAGGTGGTGTGAGAGAGAGTTGTAGGGACGAGGCTCGCCTCGTCCTCGCTTTGGACAAGGCAAGCCTTGTCCCTACACATTCGTTTTAGGTTTTTGATACCTACGGCACCAGACTCGCCCGGTTCAAGTTCCCGAAAACTACATTCGCATCCGCGGTGAAAACAATCCCGCTCAAATTCACATCCAACGAACTATAGCCCGCGAAATTCAACTGCCCAAACACGGCGTTTGCATCTGCCGAGCTGACAATTCCGGATTGATTTGCGTCTCCTGCATACAGTGCATACACACCTGTCGCAACCTGCTTCATAGGTGCAGCACCATACGCACTCGATTGAGACCACGTGAAGTCATACCCGCCCGACGGCATTGATGATAAGGCGTAACTCTCGCTGCTCATTACAGCAAGGTGGTTTCCATGACGGACAACAACATAGTACAGCCCGGCGGGAATGTCGTCGAACCTCAGTGAGCCGGAAGTATCGCTGAAGCCCCGTATGTTCCCATCCGCCAGCAGCCACGCCGGCCTGAAGCTGCGTATCGTCGCAGTTGGCGCAGAGAGCGAGTCGCGAAGCTCAACATTGATGCTGTCAACCGCATCGGCAGGAATCGGCGCGCTGGGGTATCGCGCGGCGAGCGCGCCGCTGGATCGCAGCGTTGTCGCCATCAACGCTGTCGCCGATTGGTACGGACCTTCGAGTATCACGCGGACAATTACGTACGGAAGGAAGGCGCTGGCATTCATCGGTACAGTCATCGCAAGCTGGTCGGGATCGTTGCTGCTGATGATAACGGCATCGCTGTACGAGCTGAGCACCGGGAGTGTCGGCTTGAACTTCACTTTCACGATGCCGAACGAATCAGCGGGAACCGTTGATGGGAATGAGAGCATCGAGTAACCGGTGGTTCCGTTTTGCAGCGTCACCGACGAGATGTTGAGCGTCCCCCGTCCGCGGTTTACTACGGTCAGATTGTACTCGACAGAATCGTAATACACAACGCTGCCGAGCGAGGCACTTGTCGGCGACGCGACAATATCGGGATAGAGCGTTGGCGTCGTGCTTGTGTAGAAGTATGTGATGCGGTCGAGGAATTCGGGATGATCAATCAGCGGATTGCGTTTGCCTTGATATGACGCGATGGCGTTGTTCCTCTGGCTTTCTTTGACGCTCACCGGATCGTTTGTGTACCAGACGCGCAAGTCATTCTCTTGTGTGGGACTCATGAAGTTTCCGAGGTTGCCATAACGCAGCAGGAAATAGAACAGCGCCCGCGAAGCATCTCCCTTTTGCACATCGCGCGGCTCGAAGACGATTTCTCCCGTCGAGCGGTTTCCGAGCTTTGAGCCTCCTTGTTGCCATGTGATGTTTGAGCTTACCGGACCGAGAGGGTAGTTGGCGCGTCTGCTATTTGCATCCACATCTGTAGGATACAAATGGTAGATGTCGGCCCACATCGGCTCGGCGTCGTTGAAGAAGCTTTGCGGCCAGGTGTGTTCGGTGTTGAAATTCTGGTTCTGTGCTTCTGTTCGCGTCACCGCTCTGATTTTTCTTTCCGTGTACACGCACTCGATTGTATCAACTCCGCCATCATCGATTGTCTCAAACATTCTGTCGCGAGCAGTGTTGTAGCCAAGATTCGTATGGTTATTGACGATCGCTGTGAGAGCAGTCTTGAGGGGATTGTCCCAGAGGTTTTGCGTAGATGAATACGTCGGCTCGTTGTACGTTCCTGTCCCTGAAAGCCGCACGACCAACGATCCATGCCCGTTCGCCGCAGGCGAATTCTCGACAGCAAGATGGTCTGTCCATGTCACGTTCTGGTTTGTTTGAAAGAACACCCAAACGGTAATGCTATCATGTGCGCGTATGAGAAATGAGGTGTCGCGTACGGTGAATGCAGCTTTGTGAGTGTTGATGTCCGTGATTCGTATCGGATAGTTGCCGCTGTTGCGGACGCGAAAGGAGAGACTGTCCTTCACATTCGTTTGTTTAGTGCCGAAGTTGAGTTGCGATACGGAAAGGGATAGGTTCTGCACCGTCGTGGGGGTTAACACGCTTTGCGCGTGCGCGGGGGTGGAAATGAGAATAATCAGAACGATGGAAAGTCCTGTGCGTTTCATGGTATTCGAACGTCGTAAGGGGAAAACTTGCTGTTTGAAATATACTGAGAAAATGAAGTGGACACACGCGGAAATATTGCAGTGGCGCGGAACTATTCTTCTATATCGAATATTTCCTGACTGCAATTCTCGCAGAAAAATGATGAGCGGTTTCGATCTGCCGGTTCCAGAACTGTCTCATACGAGCATTCCGGGCAAATCGGTTTAGGAAGAAGAAGATACTGAGCGACTGCTGCTGCGGCTTCGGGAGTAGCGAACTCGCTGCGCCGCACACACTGAGAGCAAACAAAAACGCCTTCTACGCGTTCCTGTTTCTCCATAGCACCGAGCAAGGCATCAATATCTTTCGACTGCACATTCTCTCCGCCTTTGACTTGAAATGCCATACGCAATTCATGCTGCAATCTTGAATTGTTTCTCCATCTCTGCGATCATCTCTTTCAATCTACCATCAAACTTCTGGTTCACTTCGTCAAACTGGCCAATCAACCGAGAATAGATCGGATTGGCAAAGATGGCATCAACGTCTACCTTGCCTCGAGATGATATGTTCGCAACGAAGATGTCTTTGATTTTCTCGAGTGATTCAATCTGTTCAGATGTGAAATTGTAGAGCGTAATATAATTCTCAAATCCAACTTCGATCCTCTCCTGCGTCGTGGGAATCTTTCGAACACCGAGGACATTCAAGAAGAAATCCCACACCGAGCCAGCCTGAAAATCATACATGCGCTGAAGATTCGCCTCGGTAAGATAAATTTCAGGATTATTGAGCCATTGCCGAATAGCTATCAGTTCTTCCTCAGTTGGCTGATAGTCTTTGTCCTGCGATGCCTTGCGTTTGAGTTCTGCGATGATCGGGTGTGTGGTAAGCTTAACTTCTTCCTCGAAAAGCTGTCTCGCTTTCTCGATCGGAATGTTATCGATGACTTTCAGTTGCCCTTCATGAACATACACACGTTGGATAAGATGTTCAGGGTCGGGGTTATCAAGAATACCATCGACATGAATGCCGCCGTTACCGCCGCCGCCACCACTGCCCGTGTCTCCCGGTTCTTCGATGACTTTGATATTTGGTCTAGCTGTACCTTTACCGTTATCTCCCATTCGGGCGCAGAGACCGACGAAGTCTAGAACCTTGAAACTGAATTTCCCACTCTTGGGATCAAGGCGTGTACCGCGACCAAGCATCTGGATGTACTTGCCGACAGATTTCGTCAGCGCACCGAACGCAATGTATCTCAGGCAGGGTATATCCACACCGGTGCTCATGATGTCTACAGAAACGACAATGCGTGGATTGCTGTACGGTCGCTCGAACCAATCCTTCAGCGTGTAGTTTAGGTCGTCGTTTTCGGAGATGATCGCTTCTGCGTAGCGTGGACTGTCAGTGTTTTGGTCGTTGAATGCTTTGTTGAATTCTTGTACGAGCATCAAGCAATGAGCTTGGCTTGCAGCAAAGACAATCACTTTCTCACCGTAATCTGTGTGCTTGCGAACTTCTTCCGCCCAACGCTTTGCCTGCTCTTCTGAAAGAATTTTCTTGTTCAGCCTCTCAAGTTCAATTTGCTGCTGTTGCGGCAATTGGATACGGTCCCGTGTATCCGGATCCAACAAGTGGTCGTAGAGAATGCCCGACGCCATTGCCTGACGGGTCAACTCAGTAATGATTTCTGATTTAGTGTACGATGCGAGGAATCCCTCGTCGATCCCGCGGTCGAGACCAAACTCGTACGTCGGTTTTCCTGTCTCGCAGCCGAAGAGACGGTATGTATCCATCACTGCTAAATCTTCCGGAGGAATTTCCACCCCTTCCTTCGGCTTGGCAATGCGTGGCGTTGCCGTTAGACCAATGCGCGGGCATAGGAAATGATCGAAGATAAGTTTGCGGTTGATGGTGATGGAGCGATGGCACTCATCCACAATCAGCAAGTCATAATAATTGCTCGGGATTTTATGATAGATGAGTTCTAACGTGTCGATCACGACAACGTGGACATCTTTGTTCCGATACGCTCTGTAGTTTGACGTTGTGACCCATGCCGAGTTGTAGGTCGGACTGATCAGACTAAACCCTTTTTGGATCGCCTGTCGGGCAAGCACACGACGATCGACAACGAAGAGAACACGCTTCGCCAACCCGTGTTGGAAGAGCGCCTTCACCAATGCGACCGACATGCGAGTTTTTCCCAAGCCAGTCGCCATGTGCACGAGCATCTTCATGGTGCCGCTGCGGTAACCATCGATGAGCGTCCTGATGCATTCAGGATGGTAGTAGCGTTCTTTCCCTGCTGCCGGACCATAACCGCCTGCGATGGTTGCATCGATGGTGATCGGCTGCTCGCTGCGCTTTTGTTTCTCCTGCTCTATCTGGCGTTTCATGTCTTCCATCGACATCAAGCTACCGACTTCCCGAAACTCACCTGCATCCACGCCGCGCCAAGCCATATCGTAGAAGAGAATTCTTAATCCATCGGACTTTGCATTAAGCGCACAAGCGTAAAGGAAGCGCGGACGGAGGATGCGCGAATACTTGAGCCGCAGCTTGGGAAGCGCTTTATATGGGTCGTCTAACTTGTCTTCAATGACTGCGAGCGGTGTGCCCTGTAAATCCTGCAGCACAAAATCCGGCTTGATGTACCTGCTGCCTGGGAAGTCTTTCTGTTCTTCTAGTGTGAGGTTGTAGGGAGGCTGGTAAAGGAGACTGTCTCCTTCTTTCCAGTGTAGCGCCTTGAGTGCATCATAGACTTTCAAGTCTACGGCGCTGGCTTCGTTAGAGAAGATTCCGGGGGTGGGCATAATAAACCTCGAAGGAGGACTACTCCATTGCCTCTTTCAAATACCGGGCAAGGCGATCTTTGTTCGACGCAAGACTTGAAAACTGTTTCTCACAGACGTCGCTAAACCGTGCCAGCACCTTACGATTGATTTCTTCCTGGTCTTCAAAGATGCCGACCGAACGAAACGACTCGCCCCACCGCTCGAATTGAAGCAGCCCAATAGTAGCGTCACGAACTTTATCATCTCCCGGCATCGCATAGATGATGAGCGGTCTCGCCATCGAGTTCACAAGACAATCGACGGAATACTTGCCCTCGGGATCGTGCTTTGGATTATGCCACTCAAACTGTAGTCTTGACTCTGGTACTTGTTCTTTCATGAACGTTCGAAAATCTTCCATAAAGGTCGAGCGAACACGTTCCCGGCTCAGGTATGTTACATCACTGATACGCATGAGCGCCTGCACAAAACTATAGAGCGCATTCCCATACTGTTCGCTTTCAATCGTCAGGACTAATTCTCCATTCCGATCGTCAACAGAGAATCCCAATAATGCATTACTGATGAGCTTTTGACGTGTTCCAGAGTGCAAACTTTTTTCTTCAATGTCGTACGTAAGATGCATGTACGTGTGGCCCTCGTCGCTGAGAATCCAATGACTGTTTTCTTGCTTGAGAAGTATAGAAACATGGTCGCCGTCCTCGAGGATGAAAGGAGTAAACACCCTGTAACGGTTCATTCCCTCAGGCACGAGTCGCAACTGCTCGCACACCTTCGATTTGAATTCTCGTTCAATGGTTTCAATCGTCATAGTTAAGTTCCTTCATCGAAAAGGGTTGTTTGCCCGCTCGAGCTTTTTGTGAAGCCGCAATCCTGCAGCAACGCCTGCAACGCCCCGTGAACATCGCCGAAACGTTGTGTCGGCTCTGCAAAAGTGTCTTCCCGAAATCCTGAATCTTGGTAGCGCTCGGTTGCCTGATGAATATGGAAATCGAACAATGTCGTTCCTTCGAGCTTGTTTGTGTGTTCATGACTCTTTCCGTTGTAGCGTCGTAAACGAAAGAGCTGATTAGAATACGGCATTCTGTATGCAAGAATAACAGAGAAATCGAGAGAGTTGAATTCACTCTGACGGAGAATGAGTCGAAACTCAGAGCCATTCGTTCCCTTGAGATCCAACTCCGCTTCTTTATGTCCACGCTTGAGTTTCATCTGTAAACGTTTTTCAAAATCGGAAGGAAGGGGCTTCTCTTCCATAATCAAACGCTGAATATCAACATCTGTGAGGATTGCAGGCATATCATCTACAAGAGTTTAAGAAATTTATCACCAATTATCCAATCTTCATAGTGCAAGATAATTCATTAACTTTGAGAGCGTCGTACCCCTTGAGGTCAACAGCAGAGGCTTCGTTAGAAAAAATTCCGGGTGTAGGCATTTCTGTCTTATCCTTACGTCTACTTCACTTCTATAGGGAAGAGGGTTAGAGAATTCATTTCATCCATATCTGCTCAATGACATAGTCGAGACGGTCCTTAGCCTCTTTCTGAAGAACGAATACCGCGTCAAACGCTTTCTTCGTCTTGTTCAATCGTTCAACAATAAGCTTTTGTTCTTCGAGTGGCGGTAGGGCTATCGGGTACGAGTCTAACAAATCAGTGTTAACTCCCGTCTGACCGGAGCTGCGTTGGGAATTGGATATCACAAACGCTTGAATCTTGTTGTTCTGCAAGAAGTAGAAGAGGTAGTCTCTTAGTAATCTCGATTCATTGGGAACCGCTTTCATTAGTGCCACATTGTACGCACCGGAGAGACCCCGTAGGATCTGAAACAGCGGTGGTCCATATCTCCCAATCATGATGTCATCTTTGTCAAAGAACTTCTTCACGGATTCCCGTCTCACAAACGTTTTGTACTCGTCGGACTTGAAATCCCTGATTTGCACGAGTCTGACATATCCCTCACGTTCTTCGTATATGAATTCATCTTTTGCAGGTTGTGATCCACCCATGAACCTGCAAACATTCCCTAGTTGTTCAATCACGCACCCCTCTCTTGGTTCGAAGATTGTATCATCGATTTGCCAGCTTCCAATAACCATTTCAGCCCCTTCGATTATCGCCTGCTGCCGTTCAATCTCGGCTGCAATTCGTTCCTGCTCTTCCAGCGGCGGAAGGGGAATTTCAAACTCTGTAAAGAAGTCCGGACCTTGCTCATTCTTAATTCCCTTGTTCTTTTGCTCAGCCAATTGCAGGAGAAACTGCGGTGATCGCAAGACCGACACCAGAAATGCGGGATGAACTTCGTCAGCGTGAATGCGGTAAACTTGATAATGTGTTGAGGCAACAAGTTCGCATGGAGCAAGTGCAACAGCACCTTGATGAACGTTGATCTTCGAGGTTAGTAACTCGCCTTTAGCAGCACGGTATAAATCCATCCCAGTCTCACGACCCTCACGAAAGTGAATCTTGCCGTCAGCAAAGGATATCTTTTCGACAATCGGTATGGAGCCATCATAATCCTTCTTCTTGATTCGTTCGAAGACAGGTTCAATCAACTCCTTAAGCTTCACTCGTTGGTATTTCTGCCTGCTATCCAAAATTGCAGCCAGTTCTTTCAGCTTCTTGTTCGCTTGTGTCTTCTTTGTATCGAGATCAGTCAACCGTTGTCGGGCGAGGTCAAGTTCCAGAGCGTTCGCCGGATCAATCTTTGAGAGCAACGAGGGAAGTTCCTCCGGTGTTGCTTTCTGGATTTTCTCCCACCGTGCATCGAGGCTTTCTCGTCCCTCCTTAACCGCACCCGCAGTACCACTTTGCCTCCATGCTTGACGTTGCGCTTCCGTCAGCATGCTGCGGTAGTTTGGCAAATTGAACGAGAAGAGGTGTGCCCGCTCAATACGCTTTGCAGTCTCGTTCGCAATCTTGTTTTGCCAGAGCGTTTCGTGCTGCCCAAGTCTCTCATCCATATCTGCAGCAGTGAGCTTTCCGTCATCCAACTTTTTCTTCAAGCTCTCGAACAGCTTTGCACGTTCTTGCTCTGCCCTGGCAGAAAGTTCCGTACGGGTCTCTGTGCGTATTCGCTCCTTGATTCGTGGATCGAGCGTGCGTATCCAGGATGCCGGAACGGTAAATGAGTGACGTGTTTCCGGCGGCATCTTTCCTTGGCGTACATATTTATGAAACAGGTCAAGCGCTTCCACAAGCTGACATCCCGCAATCTGTTTACGGTTTGTCCCCATCGTATAGCCATCGTTCGTAACCTTGTAGAACCAGACATCCCTTGTGGCTTGCGTTGTAGGTGTAGCTTTGAGAGGCTTTTCAAAATATAAAATAGATGTTTTCGGTCCTTGACCGCCCTTGCTGACGAAGACTCCTTGTGGCAAGCTGATGATGGCGCGAAGGTTCGCCTCATCAAGCAACGATTTTCTCAACGCTCGTGCACTGTTCTGATTCCACGTCATGAACCCTTCGGAGACAATCACAGCGCAGCGACCACCGGGCTTCAGCGTCTCGAGCTTCAACTTCACGAACAAGATGGTCGTCTCAGATTCCTTAGGGTACTCAGCCCAGACATCGGGATATGCTTCTTGATCTCTTTCGGCACCGAATGGAGGATTGGCAAGGATCACTGTTGCACTTTCAGGGAAGAATTCTTTCTTGAACTTTGCAAGCGAATCACCCTGACTGATATTTCCTGGATTCAATCCCCGAATGTAGAAATTGATTGCCGCCATCTTGCGAATCATCCCAAGATACTCGATGCCTATGATACCTTGCCGGTAGAAATCTGTCGAGACTTCAATCGACGGCATTGATGATGGATGGTCATGGAACCATCGCTTGAACCAAACTGCAAGTTCCGGATGCGCTTTGGGCCCGGGCTAATGTCCGTTGCGTGTTACGGACTCCATGACATATTCGAAGCTATCGAAAAGGAATCCTCCGGTCCCCGCAGTAGGATCAAATATCCGATCCGTGAATGTCGGCACAATGAGACCAACCATAAACTGACGAATGTGATCCGGCGTTCGGTGCAAACCTATGTCTTTTGTCCCGCCAGTCTCCGAGAGAGCAGACTCAATAGCATCGCCGAGCAGGTCTGTCTTCAGCAATCGGTGTTCGTCCAATTCTCCGATCAGTCCAATCACCTCACCCATGTTACCGCTCTGGACATTGTTCGTGAAAATGGAGTTTCCGAAAACCTCTTCAATTAGAACAAGTTGGTCTTGCACCTTAATGCTTGGATTTCCCTTGATGACCTTCCGCGCTTCCGATGAGATTCGGGAATAGAACGGAAAGAATCGAGTATTCAGCGTTAGGAGAATCTGCTCGTTGGGAACATTGGAGAGGCACGAAAAGAGCAAATCTTCATTCTCATTACGGAAGAGTTTGCGGAGCGGTGCGAAGTCAGCGTCTTGCTTCAGCTTTACCTCGAAGATGCGGAGGAGGAGCAATTCAATGATATACTCAACGCGCTGTACAGGCGTGCCCGCGGGACGAAGCTTGTTATGCAGGCGCTTCAGGAGATTATTTGTAGCGTTATCGGCGTAGTGAACTGTGGAACGACCCATAGAAATCGATACTTATTCTCAAAATTTTCCCAAATATCGCCTGCAACTTACACAAATTTCTTGGCAGATTCGACGCTTTCATCGGGAATATTCTCCCGCAAAACGTACAGGCAATCGCCAAGGTCAAAAAGTGTTCATAAGCAGTATCG
>Ga0209514_10004870_pt1 | contig 17694 bp, 19 predicted proteins | sample Subgrocontami58m_FD_187452 | JGI IMG/M metagenome (GOLD analysis project Ga0209514, IMG submission 187452) | Subsurface groundwater microbial communities from S. Glens Falls, New York, USA - GMW37 contaminated, 5.8 m (SPAdes) (version 3) | ecosystem: Environmental > Aquatic > Deep subsurface >...
AGTATTTGGAATAATAAGAAAAACAAAACCACATTCTAAATTTGTTCAAGTAATTGCAAGAATAATCTTGCATAACCGAGCAAGATTATCTTACTTCAAAAAGAAACGTTAATTTGTACGCAAAGCCCATAAAACCCAAAGGTTTATATACTTGAGAGATATAATATGTTATCAGAGGTTAGGCTTCTCAGAAGATTAATACTCAATTTGAAGGAATAACGGTTCTTTAATAACGCATTAATAACAGAGTTTATGCCATTATTTATTTAAATTCTGGCTCTCTATTTCATAATCATATTTATACGAAGATATAGCATTATCCTTTGGATTCTGCTCTTCGTTATCATATTTATATGCAGTCTATGGCATTTAGTTTTTATTATCTGCCTCTGCATTTCATAGTCCGAAATTTGTCCTCTACACATCAAAATGTATATTTTGACTGCCATCAAGAACCATAGTTCTCGAGGAATGAGGAATTGAAAATCTCGGATTTTCATACTCAATTAGAGTTTATGCCTTTATTTTCTAAATTCAGACTCTCCGAATCATATTTTAACCAGATGACCACAAAGCTTTAAAAAGCATAAAAATATTCAATTTAACTTCTAAAGAATTCAAAGCATTAGACATTAATATACAAAATGAACGATACAACTAAACACAGAAACATTGAAAGAGTGCCTACTGCCAGCAGGCTCATTAGAGGGGCATATGAGCATCTGACTGAAATATCAAAAGAAATGCCGTTGATTCTACGAAACAGGCCTCTGAATACTGCTGCAATGCTAGAAAAAGACCTGCGAGGAGCACTTCTTGATAATGAACCTCTTGCAAAGCAAAAACAAGACGCAATCCTGCGCTACTTAGATAAAAACATGGAAATACTGACAGAAGAAGCAAGAACTCTGCTCTTCAGAATAGGGCTTTTGACTGATGATGATTTGAGAATGTATGTGACAAAAATAGCTGTTCCTGAAACAGGAGATATAGCTGATCATAGGACAATAGTGTCGATAGTCTCTTTTGAAGATTATAGAAAAACATTTGAAAGTTTTGATTTCCTGAGAGAATATTCTGAAATAGCTTCATTAGAGCGTCCTGTTCAAAAATATGGCTACGCGGGACGATATTGGAGCGCTGTCTCGCAGACAGATATTGAAATGCGGGATAAAAGAGAGATAACAAGAATTAAGGTTCGGGGAAGAAAAAAGTAAGTAAATTCACTCAAAAAAAGAAGTGGTTCATGGCATTTAGTTTTTATTATCTGCTTCCACTCTTTTTCATATTAATTATGCAGTTTATGGCATTTTCTTTTTAGATTCTGCCTCTGCATTGCATATTCACTCAAAAATCAATAAAAAATGAAGATTTAAATAGAAAGCGCCTGTTGTTCTGCCTGTAAAAGAGGACTAAAATGGCATATAAACTAACTCCAATCGTAAGTCAGATAGTATCTATCTTAAACAAGCATAATTTAAAAATTAAAAGAATGAAAGGCGACTACATCATAATAAACAGAAAAGAAGGACTTCCTTCTCTAGGAAGACCGATAGTTTTAGTCAATGAGAAAAGGTTAAGCAATGCTGTCAGACTAAACTTGATTAAAGAATGTGAAGAAATAGGAATAAATAAAGAAGAATTTGAAGGTATATTTTAATGACTCATAAAGCTTAAATAGCTTAAATAATTCAGACAAATGTAAAATGGAATGCGATAAATTTGAAGTTGATATTGTCATTGTGCCAGAAGGGAGTGGCAAGGACAAAGTTTATAGTATAAGCTCTATTCAGTTTCCTAATGTTGTTACTCAAGGGAATACTATTGAGCAAGCAAAAGCAAGGCTAAAAGAAGCTCTTGAGCTATATTTTGAAGAATCTCCCAAAGAGAAGAATATACTAATTCAAGTAGAAAAAGAAGGCAATCTGCCTTTGATTTCTAGAATGTTGCTTTAGTCTGGCTCTCTGATTTTCATATCGCTGTATCCACCAGCAAAAAGAATAAATTTTTAAACTACAAAGGCATAAAAACCTCATGGAAAACGACAAAATGATGAGCAAATGTGAAGCAGGAAGGAATATTTTAGATATAGTAATAACTCAAGAAAGGATTGAGGGAAAGACTTTCTATGTGGCTCAGGGAGTTCAGATAGACGTTGCTTCTCAAGGATTATCTCTCCAAGAGGCATTAGATAATGTAAAAGACGCTGCTGAAATAGTTATAGAAAGTTCTAAAGATGCGAGAGCAAGAATAGAAGAAAGTTCTGAAGAATGCATTGCTCCTGTGACAACTAGAATATGCCTCTAAGGAAAAAATTCTTCTCTCGGTAGTCCTGTCTGCCTTATTAATGATTGAATCACCCCGCGAGTAATTACTCCGTGGCTTGTAGGAACAGGCACGGTTACATTTTTTGAGAATTCTGATAAACGGGTATTAACCCTGGGGCAAGACCCCAGACCCAACGGACTGAGCGTCCCTGTGCCAAGAGCACAGGGTATTACGATAAATAAATATCGTGTCTGCTGCCTCTCCTTAAAAACTGGAATCCGTTCTTAGTTAAAACGCGAATTACCTATTTGACCGGAAGTTCTTTAATTTTTCCCATTGCTTCTACTATTTTTCATCAGTGAAATCTCGCCTTCTTCAGCTGTCTTGCTTCCCTCGGAAGGAAGAGATGCCCTTCGACTAAGGGCTTGCTCTTGATAACGTCTTTTCTGACAAATAAAAGCGCAACAACTCCTGCCAGTCCGATAATACTTACTGCCATGAACACAAGATTAAACGAGAATATCGTGACTGCCAGCCCGCCGACAGCTCCCGCAATTCCTGGCCCTATTCCAACTGCAACAGCATCAACGCCCCATTCTGTGCTTTCCTTCCCCTTATCAAGATGGCGCGAGTATATAGAAGTCCAGCCAGCAGTTGACATTGCCAGCATTACCCCGAGAAGAGCCTGAAGAAGGTATATGTGCATTGGAGCTCTTGAGTAAATGAATCCTAATGGGACTAATGCAGAAACGAACAATCCAAAAAACATAAATTTGAATGCGTATTTTTGGCTTTTATCAGCATAAACTCCGAACGGAATTCTCAGCAAACTTCTCGTAACGAGATGTATCCCTGAAGAAAGCCCGACAACGAGAGCGGTTCCTCCGGAAATATTCTGCAGAATAAATATCGCAAATATCGGCGAGATAAGCCCCCAACCGGTGTAAAATATCAAGTCAGACAAAACCAAATATTTTATTATCCTGTTAAGATGAATGTTCATTTTCCCCTCTTTTTCTATTATTCGTTATAGATAGAATTTAGAGTATAAAAAGGTTTTTAGTATGAAAAAAGTAAGCCCAAAATATTATCTGCAATTGGATAATTTTTTAGAAATGTTTATATGTTTAATAGATTTATAGATTGTTTATATTTTAATAACAGATAATTAAACATTATTCTCAAAAGTAGTATAATGGCACTTTCCGCAATACATCCTATTCTTTGCCTTCATCAGAAAAATTCCAGGACCGCATCTTGGACAATATTTTTCCCTTGTAACTGTATCGCCGCTGACTTTGTAGAATTTCCATTTCTGGCTTGTCGGCTTATTCTTGTGCTTTTTCTTCCCTTTCTTCTTTTCTTCTGCCATTGCTATTTGCCCCCGGCGGTTTTCTTTTCTTTCTTTTTCTCAAGTATATCCTTGTCTTCCTTGTTTTTGTATATATTTGCAGAAATCAGGAAAGTCCCCCTGCCGAATTTTCCACCGATCCCTTTTATTGAGATTAAATCTTCAGCTGCTTTGAATTTTTCAGCTATAATCTTCAGGGCATCCTGCATGCTCGGATTTTTTTCAGCTTCTACTATGATTCTTATTTCTGTTCTGTTCAATAAGCTATTTTCTTTTTGTTCCAAGATTTCCATTTTATTTAGTCTTGACTGCAAACATTCCTGGTTTTTTTATGTTTAATTTCTTTGCAACTTCTGAAGTTTCGGCGTTGAATATCATTATTCTTCCCTTGAATTCTTCAGTATGCTCCTGGCTTCCGCATTCGGGGCATTTATCGCCTTCATAAATTCTCTTGCATATTTTGCATGCCCGTTTTGTCATCTTACGCTGCTAATTGCCCCCGTTCAGCAGTTAAATGTTCTTCAACCATTTTGTACATAACTCTAAATCTGATTCTACTTATTTCGGCCAGAGTTAAACATTCCGACCCCAAGGTTCTAACATCTTCTACAAAGGAGCGGTCTGCACGAGTAACAAAATTACATGTATCTCCTTCTAAATAAGCACCAGTCATGCTCCGTTGAGAAATAACAAGATTTCTTATTGCCTCTCTTCTTCCCCGTGGCGGAAAATATAAATCTCTCATTTTATTTCTTCTTCTCCTTTTTCTTTTCTTCTTTGGCTTCTTCTTTTGCAGCTTTTACTGACTTTTTCTTCTCTGCTTTTATCCATTCCAATTTTCCAAGTCCTGGCTGCCTCATTGTCAGCCCTATTTTAGGCTCTCCTGCCTTGAATGAAACAGCAACAATTCTCGCGAGGCAGGCATCGCCTTTATGCAGGCTTTTCTTGCCTGATTTTCCTGTCAAGGCGCCCGATTTTGAAAATGAAACATAATCTTCCATTGTCTGGCTTATGTGTATCATTCCCTGCGCTAATCCAAGATTGATGAACGCCCCAAAATTTGCAATTTCGCTTATGGTTCCGTAAACAAGCTCGTGAAGCTCCGGCTTCCAGACCATAATTTTAAACCTGCTGTTGTAATAAGCTGCCCCATCGCCAGGAATGATTATCCCTTCGCCAACATCAAGAACTTCAACAACTGAAACAGCGAAACCCATATCCTTGTTTATGAATCCCTGATAGCTCTCTTTAAGCTGCTGGTCAACTGCTTCTTTTGTAGAGAGCCCGAACAACTTAGGCTCTACTCTTACATAATCCTCCACTTCAACCATGTAGAACATAGTTTATTGAGAAAAAATACGTTTTTAAACCTTACTGAACTGGTATAAGCAGACTGATTTTAACAAACTGCGGCACAGCTAAATTCTCAGAATTATATTATCTGCAATAGGACGATTTTTATCAGAAATGTTTAGTGTTTAATGGGCTTTCTCAGTTTTTACGTTATGGCAAACTGTAAAGTACATCTCATGATGTCAGGAAAATAAACTGCGGACTTTACAGGCTGTCCCATAATTAGTAAGATTTAAATAGTTCTTTATCGTCGGCAATATAATTAAACATCGTCGATAAAAATCGACAAAAGAGGTATAACATGACATACATCAGTTCTTACAAAGGTCAAGATTGGCTTTTGCCAACGTCAATTAAACAAATTATTTCAGATAAGCATATCTGCTTTTTCGTAGAAGAGTTTGTAGATTCTTTGGATTTTACAAATTTTGATATGATTTATGAGGGCGCAGGACATCCTGCATATCACCCAAGAATAATAATGAAAGTTATTATTCAGGGAATGCTATCTAAAGAGAGGTCATCGAGAAAGCTTTCCAGCGCCTGCAGAGAGAATTTAGTTTTTATGTATTTGGCTGAGAAAGTCCAGCCAAATTTTAGAACTATCGCAAGATTTAGAAAGAGCAATGGCAAATTTATCAAGGAGGTATTTAAAGAAACAGTAGATTTGGCTTCGGAGAATGGGCTAGTGGATTTAAATGTTATTTGCACAGATGGAAGCAAAATAAAAGCCAATTCAAGCAAGAAAATGTGCTTGAAGAAAGAACAAATAGAAAAATTGGATTCAATCATCGATAAGATGATTGAAGAAGATATCCAACAAGATGAAATAGACAAAGAAATTTATGGAGAGAAAGAAGAGAATATAACCGATATTGAGATTAAAAATCTCAAAGGGATAGTTAAAAGCTATCGTGAAATAAAAGACAAAGAGAAGCTAAAAGAGAACTGTAAAAAAGCTATAGAAGAGTTTGATAAAGACCCTCAGATAAAGAGGGTTTCTTTATCCGATCCTGAATGCAGGATGATGAAAAATAAAAAAGGAGTTTTTGAATTGGACTATAACCCTCAATTTACAGTTGATTCGAAGAATCAGATAATTGTTGCAAATGATGTTTGCCAAGATAGAGCGGATACATTTCAACTGCAACCCCAAATAAGAAATGTTCGAGAGAACATTACGTTAAATGGAGATACTAAAATTGTTGCAGATTGCAACTATAACAATGGAGAAAATTTAAAGTTTCTCGAAGAAGAACAATTAAATGGATATATTCCAACAACATCTCAAGCACAGGAACTTGATGACAAGAAACAAAAAAAGGAGGATGATTACGAATATGACGAGGATAAAGATGAAATTATCCTTATGGGGGTAAGATTGAAATATCATGCAACTTGGAAACACCGAGGCAAAAACAGACAAAGAGTATATCGATCCAAGGATGGAAAGATTGTAAAAAAAGTTCCAGAATTTTTCAGAGAAAGACTGAGAATGAAAAAGAAGCTGGAAACAGAAGAGGGCAGAAAGGTTTACAATCTCAGAAAGATTGTTGTTGAACCAGTTATTGGAAACATCAAGTACAACATGGGATTCACAGAATTTTTGATTAGAGGATTAGATGGGGCAAAATTAGAGCTAAATATCGCGAGCATATCTCATAATTTGAAGAAGATTTGGATAGCCAGAGGAAAAATAAGCAAAAATAATGAAACGATTGTTTTTTGTTTAATTTTTAGAGTTAGTCAAATGAATTACGACCCAGCCTGTTTAGTGTGGGTGGCACATTGTTTTTTTGATTTCAATTTTTTAGAAGAAACTTGTCAATTTGCCTCTTTGCAATCTCCCGTTTCTTCTGATGCTCGGATAGGAAGTTGTTGATTTTGTCAATTAAAATTGACTTTAACTCGCCTGTCGGCATTTCCCCGTTTTTGTATCTTCTTTCTATCTCGGCGAGTTTTTTGTCATCCGGCTCGAAAAACATTTTAAGATACTGGAATGACACGTCTATATCCGGATTTCCGCCTTTCTTTCTGTGCTCTTCAAGAGTTGCCTGCCCGCCTGAGAAGGCATATTTGTTTATCTTATTTTTTACTTCATCTGGAGAATCTGACAAGTAAATTACGTTATTGCCTGAATTAGATGACGACATTTTTTCTCCTCCTTCCAAAGAAGGAATGAATTTTGCATGGAGCGCTGCCGGTTTTTCAAAATTGAATTCAGGATATTCTGCAACATCCCGGGTTAATCGTATAAACGGATCCTGGTCAATTCCGACAGGAACAACGCTTAAATGCCTTCCCCTGTAAAACTGCGGGAATAAAATGTGAGCCGCCTGCATTGCAGGATAGAAGCTCCATCCGACATTATTTTCCGGAACTAATCCGAATGCCGCTTTTGCTGTTGAGTAGGTTATTCTTTTTGCAATTCTTGCTGCATACTTATAAATGTCAGTATAAACAAAATCCTCAAAAATGAATGTCTTTCCTGGCTTGAATCCGAGGGCGATTAAATCAAGAATATTGTCTTTGGAATATTCTAAAGACTGCTCAAACGTTAGATTCGGCTTTATATAGAATTTTTCATCATCTGAAATTGGGATAAATACATCGCAGTTGAACTCGTCCTGAAGTGATTTTGCCACTAAGAACGGAACTAAATGCCCGATATGCATTTTCTCGCTTGGACCTCTGCCTGTAATAACTGAAACTCTTTTCCCCTTAGAACTTGCATCGAGCCATTTGTCAAAATCGCGATGCGAAAAATAGATTCCTCTCCTCAGCAGAGGGTGGCATTTTTCTATTCTTTTCTTAATTTTGTCGTTGATTGGCGTTGTTCCGAATTCCTTCACTAATTTCTCATAATCAACTTTTCCTTCAACTTCCCAGGGGGTGACTTTCATCTCGTTTTTCATTATAGACAAAGCTTAAAGAGGTTTATAAAATTATGGAAATCTGAATTAATTCCTGCTGATGTTCTACTGCCAGAATACTGAAGAATAACAAAAAGGTAATCCATATGCAACATGTTTATTGGGTTAATTCAAATGTATTTTGGGGGGAGTTATTGCTAATATCATCAAGGCTAATTCAAGAGAATTATTTTCTTTCCCAGAAATCAAGCATTGGACCGAAGACTTCCTTGCCTGCCTTAGTGTATGCTACCGGATAAATTTCTATTCTTTGGATGTTTGTGATATACTTGTTGAGATCCTTTCCTATGGGAACTGTAATTTCTTTTGTCTCAATTGGCATGGGAAGCTGGTTAAAAGGAATGTTTTCTGTATGAGAGAGGCTCCCATTATAGAAAAATACTTTGAGGTAGCCGAATGACTGCACAGCAGTATATTCCGCTGCGATTTGTGAAGCAATAGCCTTATAGATTCTTACTATGCTCTCTACGTCCGAGTAGTAGTATGTTCCATTTCCGCATGCAGCTATCTGTTTAAGTGTGCGTTCGTCTAGTCTATTCCCGGCAGCGACACTTCCAAAGCCAACTGAATAAACTTTTATGCCGTAATATTCATAGGCGCGACACGCCGCGTTAATTGCATCCAAACTTGCATTTCCCGATGCGGTGCAGTTTACATTTGCCTGCCCGTCACTCATTATAACCATCGCTTTTCCTCTGTCTGGAGTTAACTGGGAACCCATGGTGTTTATAACAAAATTTATCCCGCAGCAAATGCATGTTGCCCCGTTTGCAACCCACGAATTAACTTTGTTTTTCAGCGAGGTAGAATTTGTTGAAAGGTTATGGGGCATCCACCAGTAAACAGCCTGCTCATATCCGACTAAACCAACTCTGTTTCCGGAGTAATTTAATATCCCGTCGATAAATGCGTTGTTTGCCCGTTTTGCAGAGGTTATCTTTGTTTCCCAGGTTCCATTGCATGATTCACATTTAGCTGTAGTGTTGCACACTGTCTTGCTACAGCAAGTAAGATTTTGATTTATGCACTGGTCCGCCATGCTTCCTGATAAGTCAGTAACCGAAAAAGCGTCAATTTTCTTTGGAGTATAAACGATCTGATTTTTAACAATTATCTGACCTGCACCTTTTTTTATTGTTAAATTGATAGTTGATGGAAAGTCTAAGTCGCCTTTCACGTCCTTAATAGTCATTTCCTCTGCGGCAAGTTCCGCTTTTAGCGCCGAGATTTCTGAGCTGGACTTCAGTTGTTTCAGAACAAATATGCTCAATATTGAAATAAGAATAATCGCAATTATCATGAACAGGACAATCGTAATTACGCCTGACAATCCTCTTTTTTTCATTGATTTCTGAGGTTTATTTTGTTTATAAAGATTCTTATTGACGAGAGCAAAACAACGAGTAAACTGCTATTCAAACTATTCTGAAATAAGTGTCAATTAAACCTCAAAATGCTGTGTTGTTAGATTAATTTTTTATATTGCTAAATGGAAGGCAAATTTTAAGTGGGCATATTGATATAGCGGAATAAGATATTGTATACTTATCGTGATATGCCAAAAAAGGTCTGTATTGAGACGCTGTTTAATTCACTATATTATTCATAGATCATACCTTTTTATTGAGGAGATTTTAATTAATTTTATTTCAAATAAGCATTATACCTATCAAATAATTTCATTAAATCTGGGCATGTCACAATAACTAATCAGTGCCGCGGAATAACAATATTTATATATGCCATATTCATTTTACTGGGGAAAATGAGGGATAAAATTTTGATTGGGGCGCTTTTACTTTTTGTTTTAGCTTCGTATGCATCTGCAGAGATAATAATCTCTCAGCCAAGAACGGTTTATAATTTGGGAGATACATTGGACGTATCGGCGAACATAAGGGCGGCGGGCAGTATGAATGATTTTGTTGAAATGAGACTTGTATGCGGAAATTCAAGCAAGGTTTTTTACCTCTCGCCTGTTTCGCTGTCAGCAGGGCAGGAGGAAAAAGTTGACAGAAAACTTGTGCTGTCTGACTCTTTTCTTGAGGGAATGGAGGATAAATGCGTGATTTCTGCCGTTTATGATTCTGAGAAGTACACCAGCCAGATTTTTAAGATAAGCAGGAAAATAATCGTGTCTATCGGCACCGACAGAGTAAGCGTCAATCCGAATGAAAATGTAGCAATTAAAGGAAATGCTGTGAAAGAGAATTCAAGGGGTGCTGAGGGATTTATGGAGTTTGCAGTTGAAGGCGCAGAGATTAAAATGATTTCGCCTGTTGTTGGTGGGAAGATAAATATGAATTTCAGCTTTCCTGATGACATCAGATCTGGAGTGTATAAAGTTAAGGCGAGAGTTTATGAAAAGTCGGGCGATGCTGTTACGAATGAAGGGGAAGGGGAAGTTGTTCTTGGAGTAAAGCAGGAGCCGAGACGAATGGAGATTATTCCTGATAAACAGAGCGTTATCCCCGGAGAGAGCCTGAAATTCAAAACAGCGGTTTACGATCAGGCTGGGGATGGAATCGCGGGAGATGTCAGCCTGGCAGTTAATGATGCTTCTGGGAATCTTTTTCTGAATAAGATTGCAAAGTCAGGCGAAGAAACAGAGATTAACTTTAAGGAAGATTCTCTTTTTGGCTCATGGACAATCAATTCAGAAGGTTTTGGGCTTGCTGCTGAAAAAAATATAGTGGTTGAACAGCTAGAGAAAGCGAAGTTTGAGGTTCTGAACAATACGCTGAGAATAACTAATGTTGGAAACGTTCCGTATAAAAAAGCGATTCAGGTCGAAATAGGGCAAGAGGTCAAGGTTATTGAGATGAACCTGGATTTAGGCGGGAGTAAAATGTTAAAACTGACAGGGGACGGAAGTTATGACATCAGTGTTAGCGATGGAATTGACAGCGCAGTATTTAATGGAATCGGGCTTACTGGCGGTGCGATAGGAGTTAATGAATTTCGGGGCGGCTTAAGCGTGCTGAATAAGTATCCGATTGTGTGGCTTTTTTTGATTCTCGTTTTTGGGCTTTTTGTTTTTGCGATGAGCCAGAGAGTAATCAAGAAAAAGTATTATGGGTATACGCCGAATGAAGAGAGAGGTCTCCCAAAGATTGCAGAGGCTATAAAGAATGAAGGTTTTGTGAATATTTCGAGGAAAGTCCATGATGCCGAGCCCTCATTAGTGGTGCACGGAAACAAGGAAGATGCAGGAATTCTTGTTTTGAAGCTTAAAAATTACAGCGAGTTAGCGAAAAATAAAGAGGCATTGAAGAATGTTGAAATGACGATGGAAAATATTTTTGAGCATAGGGGAACGGTGAGCAGGACGAATGAAACTTTCACCGGGATATTTGCGCCTTCAGTCACCAAAACTTTTAAGAATGATTTGGCTGCAGTGCAGGCTGCAAGTGCGATTGCGGTCCATCTTAATGAGCATAATAAAAAGTTCAGCCAGAAGTTAGCGTACGGCATTGGGATAAATTCGGGCGAGATTGCTACAAATATTGAAAACGGAAAATTGAAGTTTGCTGCTCTTGGAAACTCGATTAATCTTGCCAGAAAGATTGCTGAAATTGCGCAAAACGGCGTTCTTATTTCAGGGAATACCAACAAGAAAATAATGAACGAGGTAAAGACTCTGAAACAGGGCGAGTTTTATTCCATCTCAAGGATTATTGAGAGGGAGCAGAATAAGCAGTTTATCAATAAGTTTGTCGAGAGAAATAGGTTCTGAGTTTGAGTTAGGAGAGTTAAAGTAACTGGGGGTGGATATTTGATATTTGAGGGAAAGTCCTAATCCCCGCTTCTGCTAATCTTGCTCCTGCATCAATTAATTCCTGGTAAGCTTTCTTTAAACTTCTGAATTGGTGTTCGAATAAGGGCAATCTTAAAAATCCCACACTTTGTAAATAAGCAGCGTGATTTCCTTCAAAAGACAGTAAGGGGTCTGTTCCCCTTAATGGAAGATTTTGTAAATAATAAAAATCAGGATTAAATTCTCTTCCTTCAAGAGATTTTGGTGAACTTAAAACCATTAGAATATTGCCAGCCAGTGTTTCGGGGACTGCATGTCTTCTTCCGCCAAGTTCCTCATCTTCAGATGTCCAGCCAAAAGTCCTATCAAAAACATCTGATAAGGAGGTTTTTCCTAATGTTTTATGGTCTACCTGATGCGGGGAAAACTCCTGATATACAAATATGGCTTGAGGTGTTGGCATATTTTTATAAGAGGAAGTGTATATTTAAATATTTATATAGTCCTATTGGTAAGTACAGTAGAATGAAACTTCTGATATTTGACTTTGACGGGACTATAGCTGACACCAAAGAGGTTTATTATCATGCAATGTTCGGGCAGCTGAAGGAAAAAGGATTTGATAACAAAAGAATTGTTCGGGCAATTGACATGGGAATGAGCCTGAGGAAAACGCTTCAGAATCTTGGATTGGGATTCATTGTTTCATGGATTATGAAGAAGAGAATTATGAAAACTGTGAAAAAGGAAGTTGATTATGTTAAAAAATGCAGGGATGTTAGCGCGATAAAAGATATTTATGAGAAAAAAATAATTGTGACTAACTCGCTGAAGGAGTTTGCTATTCCGATACTGAGGCATTTGAAGCTGAAAAAGTATTTTTCTGAAGTTTACGGAGCGGATGACTTTTCAGATAAATTGGAATTTATCCGAGGATATCTTAAAAATAATAAGATTGCAAAAAAAGAATGCTATTATGTCGGAGACAGGGCTGCGGATGTTGCACTTGCCCGGAAGGTGGGATGCGTTTCCGTAATTGTGTCGGGCAAGTGCGCGTGGAATTCGAGGCAGGAGTTAGTTGAGGCAAGCCCGGATTTTTTGCTGAGTGATATTGGTGACTTGAAACAGGTGCTACAAAACCAAGACATTCATGCCTGAGAAATTTTTAAAATCGGCAATTACTTCTTTCGGAGCATCACTTTTCTCCAGAACCTTCAGAACATTATCGAAGCAATTTTCTGAAACCCGTGGATGACTGCAGACAAGGCACATGCCTTCTGACAGCTTGATATCCTTGAGCTCCTCGCGAATCTGCTTTATTGTGTCTGGCTCCAGCTTAAGCTGGTTCTCGAATACCCAGCTGGCAATCTCATTTACCGTGCATCTTGAACATAATTGAACTGGTGTTTTAATTGTCATCTTAAGTTTATTTCCTGCATTGCCCGAGATAAAAAGGGTTTAGCAGGCAGTGGGTGTAAATTTAACTGCGCAGGCGCAGCTAAAAGAATAAATCAAATACTTTGTAAGTTCTGCGCCGTTCATAAGAAAGCCAAAAGAGGAATATTTATATATGTTTTGTATATACTGATTAGGAGGAGTTAAGATGATACAAAAATTTGATGTTGCTATTCTCGGCGGGGGACCTGCCGGGCTGTCTGCTGCGATTTATTCTGCGAGATACGGGATGAAAACGATTGTCATAGCGAGAGAAATCGGCGGGGCGGCTAATTATGCGAGCAAGATTGAAAATTATCCCGGGTATATTGGAAGCGGAAAAAATTTAATGAGAAGATTTTACAGGCAGGCAAAGAAATTCGGAACTGAATTTCTTGAGGACGATTTGATAGGCATAAAGAAGGAAGAGGGCTTTGAGATAATTACCGGCAGAAAAATGAAAATTGCCACAGGCGCGGTTATAATAGCGCTTGGAACTCAGAAAAACAAGCTGAACATAAAAGGGGAGGACAAATTTTTAGGCAGGGGGGTAAGCTATTGCGCAACTTGCGACGGAAATTTTTTCAGGAATAAGACTGTCGCTGTAATTGGCGGGGGAAATTCTGCGCTTCATGCTTCCCAGCTGATGTCGGGGCTGGCAAAAAAAGTGTATGCTCTGTCAAGGGGAAAATTTGAAGGCGCTGAAGAAAAGCTGTTAAATGAAGTAAGAAATCTCAAGAATGTTGAATTGATGAATGACACTATCCCTATGGAGATTAAGGGAAAAGACTCCGTCAGGGAGATTGTTATCACTTCTGATGGAAAAGGAATTCCTAAACTAAAATCCTTAAAGGTTGACGGAGTTTTTATTGAGATAGGAAGCATGCCTGTTTCAGATATATGCAGGGCTCTTGGAATAAAGACTGACAAGGAAGGATATATTGAGGTTGACATTAATATGGAGACGAATTCAACGGGGATTTTTGCGGCAGGGGATGTTGTCAAGACTAAGCTGAAGCAGGTTATTGTTGCTGCCTCTCAGGGCGCTAAGGCTGCGAAATCTGCGTATGAGTTTATCAAAAGTAATTAACGAGAGGAGATTAAACCTACACCACGCCCCGCAACAATCTCCAACTTCTGCCATAATTTTAAATCTTTGATAACCCAAATGTCAAAAAAACTCTGTGCTCATTTGCGGAGTTTTTAGGATGCTCAGAAATTCGAACGTATAGTGAAAGACATAAATAATCAACCAAAATAGTATGTCTTTCCCTTGATAGCAAAGGCGCAAACGGTAGAAATTCAGCGTCCTTTGCTATAAGTGAGAATTTCTGACATTATCTGGATAAGGATAATTTAAGTTATGGCGCATATATGGTTAATGGGTTTTCTACAACTTTAAACAATAAGCCACAAAACATGACCATTAGTCAGATAACTTCTGTCCCCTACAAAAATGTGAATAAAGGATAATTTTTATAGAAATGATTAGTGTTTAATAGATTTACTTAGAATCACATCCTTCTCAAAACTTCTATGCGCTTTTCCAATGAGGGATGCGTCTGGAAAAGCTCTACTGACTTATTTGGCTTGGCTAAAAATAAGGGCGCGACTGCGCCCGAAACTTTCATTTCAGAATTTGATTTTATTTTAGTTAATGCGCCGATTAGCCCTGTCGGGGTTCTCATGAACTTGACAGCGTTTGCATCGGCAGTGTACTCTCTCTTTCTTGAAACTGCGAGCTGAACAAGGCTGACTAAAATTGGAGCAAGAATAGCGAGGGCAATTCCAATCAGCATAAATATTGCTCCTGATTTGCCCTCTCTGTTGTTTCCTCCCCGAAACCATAAACTTCTTAAAAATATTTCTGAAATAATTGCAATCATTCCAACCATTACTGCGACTAGCGTCATGAACTTTATGTCGTAATTGGCAATGTGCGACATTTCGTGGGCTAAAACCCCTTCCAATTCCTGCTTGTTTAGTTTTTCCAAGGCGCCTGTTGTCACGCATATTACTGCGTTTTGGGGATTCCTGCCCGATGCGAATGCATTTATCTGGGGATTATTCATAATGTAAAGTTTGGGCATTGGCAGTCCTGACGCCAAGCTCAATCCTTCAACAGAGTTGTGATACTGCCGATATTCTTGGTATGGTGCGGGTCTGGCGTTAACGCTCGCGATTGCAATCTTGTCAGAGTTGTAATATGAGACTAAGATATAAACAAGCGAAATAATTATTGCAAGAATGCTGATAATGAACACATCTGCGCCTATCGCAAGTCCGATGACATAGATTAGCCCGACTAAAACCAGCGCCACAATTATAATCAGAAAAACAGAGTTTCTCTTATTTCTCGCAATTTCGCTGTAAAAACTCACTCTGGGTTTTTCTGCCATGTTTGATTATAGTTTGCAGGGTTTTTAATTCTTATGAAATAGGGATAATTCCAAGAGTCACGATAAAAATTAGTGTAATCTGACAAAGGGCATTTATTGGATTAATTAAATATTTTCTGGGTAAGAGGCGATAGAATAAAATTTATAATCTTATCTGCTATTAACTATAGTGAAAGACATAAATAATTCACCAACATTTTATGTCTTTCCCTTGATGTCAAAATCGCAAGATTTTGAGCACTATCAGAAATAAGAGGTATTTCTGAAGTACCAAAGGCATGAATGAGGAAATATCAATGTCCTTTGGTATAGCATAACGATTAAATAATTTATTTCCTGTAAAGAGGATACTGAAAGAATGAGCCGCGCCCTCTTCTTAAAACAAATGCTATTACTATCGCGGCGATTATGACTACTAATAGTATCATTACCAGAACCCAGAACCAAACTGATGAGAAAATGCTTGTTGATTCTGGCAAAGGAGTTGTTGTATCTGATGAAGAGGGCGTTGTATCTGACGGGGTGGTTGTTTCTGGTGGAGATGCTGGAACCACCTCATATATTGATTTGATTGTTATATTTGCCTTGTTGTTTGCTATGCTGTTTAGCTTTACATAAACATCATAGTAATTATCATTAGTAACATCAAACTTTTTCTCGTCTCCTATGCTGAATACTGCCTGCTGGGGCGTGCTTGAAATGTTAATTGTTGCCTGAGTGGAGGTTAAACTGACTACTCCTGCATAGTGAGTTGAGCTTTTTACTAAGAAGCTCAGCCGATTTTTAACTGCGAGTAATTTAGCGTATCCTGTTATGAATTGTGCAGGCGTAAGCGATTGAGTTGATGTCCAATACAAAGTTGACGTGCCTGTGCCGCTGCTGCTTGAAGTTGTTGAGGTTGTAGATGCTGCGAGAACAGTAGTACTTCCACTAACAGCAGGACCCGTGCCTGAAAAGTGAGGAAGTCGTATCCATATTTTATTGTTTGTTGTGTCAATATAGCAGGGGCTGGTTTCATTAATCTGGTTAGAGCTTGTTAATGTTCCATTCGTGCATGTCTTCGATGAAGTGAGATTTCCCCATGCTGGCGAATAGGTTGAATAGTGTGAATAATTTCCTGCAAGTGCTGATGGTGAAGTTCCATTCGCAGTAACATTCCATATTACATTCCAGTTGTCATCATAAAGCAAAGGTATACTTATGTTAACATCAGCAGAGTCATTTAATCCTGAACCAGCTGTTTCTGAATAGGGAATTGAGACTATGACATAATCATATATTGTTGGACCTTGCGAGCCGAATTTAAGCGCAGATGAGAAACTCGTGGAGGTTGTACCTGTTGTGTTTGCAGAGCTGTCAAATAGCGCATCTGGCGGTCCGCTTGCGAGCATGTCAACATTTACGTAATGAACTATTATTCCCCCGTAGCCCATTCTAAAACTTATCTTTCCTCCACCCATAACAGTCTGCATTGGATTAAAGCTTCCTTCTGCCATTGTGCTTGATGCTGTCAGCAGACAAGAACTGGCAGGATTTGGAATATCACAGCTTGAATTTGAGATATACAGGGAAATGTTTATACTACTAACTGCTACTGATGCGTCAATTGCGCCTGGATTGAAAGTTTTTATTGTGATATTTGGATTCGTTGTAATTGCTAAAGCACTCGTTGTTGAAACCCTCTTAGGAGCGTATTGTCTATTGCCACCGCTTGGTCCTCCGGAAGCATAAACATTCATTTCTTTTATTCCAGTAACATTAAGAAGAGGAATTGCAAAATTTGCTATTGATTGAGATTGTTGGATATCTGACATCCATGTAAATTCTAGTGCGCCGTAGCTGGAGTAGTCAACTGTTGTTTCTATATGCGCCTGGGTTTGAGTTAAACTTGAATTTGTTGCATTAACAAGATTGAATGTTTGTTTTTTTGTTGGAATTGCTATATTTTGTCCGTCCCCGTCAATTCTATCCATTGTTATGTTTCCTGCATTTCCAAGCAAGCCATAAATGGTTATATTGGTTGCATTTAATGTTGTTCCATATGCTAAACTAATATTTCTAAAACCGCCATAATAATTTGTTCCATTAACCAGAGAAGCAAATAATAAAATAGTTGAAGTTTCTGCTGTTGCTGGCAGAGATATATTAAAAAATCCTGTTGTTAAATTGTATAAATCTGATTGTTGCTGATTGGCAGCA
>Ga0209514_10004871_pt1 | contig 17683 bp, 18 predicted proteins | sample Subgrocontami58m_FD_187452 | JGI IMG/M metagenome (GOLD analysis project Ga0209514, IMG submission 187452) | Subsurface groundwater microbial communities from S. Glens Falls, New York, USA - GMW37 contaminated, 5.8 m (SPAdes) (version 3) | ecosystem: Environmental > Aquatic > Deep subsurface >...
CAAAATTTATTGGCCAGAAAATTCATTATTTTGATAGCATTTCTTCGACCATGGATGCGGCGGTTGAATTAGGCATGAAGGGCGCGCCTGAGGGGACAATGGTTTTAACTGAAGCGCAAACTAAGGGCCGCGGCAGAATGGGCAGGATTTGGTTCTCGCCTAAATATAAAGGCATATATTTATCTTTAGTGCTTAGGCCGAAAATTACGCCGAATCAGGCGCCGGTGCTGACGCTTTTAACTGCTGTCGCCGTATGCGAAGCAATTAAAGAATATGCCGGGCTTGATGCACAAATAAAATGGCCCAATGATATTTTTGTTAAGAATAAAAAGCTCGGCGGTATACTTACAGAATTAAACGCTGAGACTGACCGTGTGCGCTTTATTGTTATTGGCATGGGGCTTAATGTAAATAATGACAAAAAGGCTTTAATCAGCGGCGCAACCTCATTAAAAGAGCAGAACCAAGAGAGCGTCAGCCGTGTGGGGCTCTTGCAGGAGATTCTGCATAAGCTCGAAGATAATTATTTATTATTTCAAGCTAAGGGGCCGTCTGTGATAATCAAGAAATGGCGCGAGTATAGCTTAACCTTAGGTAAAAGAGTGAAAGTCTATTGCCAGAAGGAGCATATTGAAGGAGAGGCGTTTGATATCGATATAGACGGAGGCCTTTTAATCCGCAAAGATACCGGCACGACTGAAAAGGTTATGTCCGGAGACGTTATCCACTGCCGTTAACCGTCAACCAATAGCTATAATTAGATTGACAATATCCTACAGGTAAATATAATGCTTGTGGGATTTTTTATTGGTGTTTTATATAAATTATCATCTCCTAGCTTTTTGTATCTACGCGCGCGCAGATACAAAAAGCTAGAGATTACATATAATAAATATTATCAGAGGCAGGGAGATAACTTATGAATAAAGAAAAAATAAATGAACTATTAGAGCTTTCGTTGCCGGAATTGATTGTGCGCGCGGATAAGGTGAGGCGCAAGTATGTCGGGGATAATTTAGAGCTATGTAATATTATGAATGCTAAATCAGGCCTCTGCGCCCAAGATTGCAAATTTTGCGCGCAGTCAGCACGGCATAAGACAGGCGCAGGTACATATAGTTTGAAATCTAAAAGTGAAATGTTTGCGGCGGCTAAAGTTGCTAAGGAGATTGGAGCCGAGCGATTTGATATTGTAACTAGCGGGAATACTTTAACTAAAGATGAGCTAAAGATAATTGCTGAAGCAATCCATGAGATAACTACAAAATTGAAGATTAAAATGTGCGCTTCGCTGGGCAAATTAAGCAAAGCGGATCTTGTTTTATTGAAAAGCTGCGGCCTCTCGCGTTATCATCATAATATTGAAACTTCCGAAAGATTTTTCCCGCATGTATCGACGACCCATACTTTTCAGGATAGAATTAAAACGATTAAAGCGGCTAAAGATGCGGGTTTAGGGGTTTGTTCGGGTGGGATAATTGGCCTTGGTGAAACTATGCAAGATAGAGTCGATATGGCGCTCGTTTTAAAAAAGTTGAATGTTGATTCTGTGCCGCTTAATGTTTTGGTGCCGATTAAAGGCACTCCTTTTGAGGATAGGCCGCTGTTGTCCGCGGATGAGGCGATTAGAACTATTGCTATATTTCGTATAATTCTTAAAGATAAAATAATTAAGATTGCTGCTGGCCGCGAATCGGTATTAAAAGATTTTCAAGCTTTAGGATTTATGGCTGGTGCAAATGGCATGTTAATTGGTGGATATCTAACGATAAGAGGCAGGGAAGTTAGTGAAGATAAAAGATTAGTCCAAGAGGTTAAGCGGTTATGGCAGAAATAAAAGATTTCTTGTTGGAGCAGGAGCGTGAGGGGCTACTACGGACTTTAAAGCCAATTTCCTGTCGGCAGAATTCAAAAATAAAAATAAACAATAAAGAATATATAGATTTTTCTTCTAATAATTATTTGGGGCTGTCTGGGCATCCTAAATTAATCGCTGCTAGTAAAGAGGCGCTAGATAAATATGGTACATCTAGCTCGGCATCGCGGCTGTTAAGCGGGGATTCGGATTTATGCCACAAGCTAGAAGAGAAGATCGCTTGCCTTAAGAATAAAGAATCGGCCCTGGTGTTTAATTCTGGGTTTCAGGCAAATCTTGGAATAATAAGTGCGCTTTTTGGGGCAGGGGACGGTATATTTTCTGACCGGCTAAATCATGCTAGCATTATTGACGGGGTTATGTTATCGGGTGCGCGTATATTTCGTTTTAAGCATAATGATATTGAACATTTGGAGCGGTTACTTAAAGAAGAGCGTAATAAATTTAAGAATGCTTTAATTATTACCGAGACTATTTTTAGCATGGACGGTGATCGGGCACCGCTAAAGGAATTAGTGGTTTTAAAAGAAAAATATAATTGCCAGATTTTTATAGATGAGGCGCATGCTACTGGTATTTTTGGTAAAAATGGTTCCGGTGTGGCAGAGGAAGATGGCTTATCGGAAAAAATAGATTTTATTATGGGCACATTTGGTAAGGCGTTAGGTGGATTTGGGGCATATTTAGCGGCGTCCAAACAAACACTTGATTATTTGATTAATACCTGCCGAAGCTTTATTTATTCGACAGCTTTGCCACCGGCGATTATCGCTTCGAATATCGCGGCGCTTGATTTATTAAAAGAAGAGCCATGGCGCAGAGATAAATTATTGGAATCCGCAGATTATTTTCGCGCTGGGTTAGCAAATAAAGGTTTTGAAATTAAGGGATGCTCGCAAATAATACCGGTGATTATCGGAGATAATTTTAAAACAATAGAATTAGCTAACAAGTTGCAAGATAAAGGTTATTGGGTGTTGCCGGTGAGGCCGCCAACAGTGCCAAAGGGCCAAGCGCGCCTGAGGTTTTCGCTTAGCGTAAATCATGATAAAGAAATCTTGGATAAATTAATTAAAGCGATATCAAGTATTAGCTCTGGGCGGGTCCTGTGATGGGCGGGGGCCCTGTATCAGCCGTCACCCGCGATATTTCCAAATATGAGCAATAATTTATTCAGGTTTATAGACAGGAGTTTTACGGATGCTATTGTCCTGCTTTCCGGCTGGGCGACGGATGGAAGGATATTTTCGCAGCTTGAGTTAAAATATAATTATTTGATTCTGGGTAAAGCTGATCCGTTTAATTTTAGTAAAGCGCTTTTAGATTATTTGGATGCAAATTCTATAGAAAAGGTATCTTTATTTGGTCATTCAATGGGTGGGTTTATGGCTAAAGAATTTGCTTTAAGTTATCCGGAGAGAGTGGATCAGGTTTTTTTAGTAAGTGTCCGAAGAAAATATCCGAATCAGCAATTAAAAGAGGTAGAAGAACAATTAAAGAAGAATAAAAGAGGGTTTCTTTATAAGTTTTATTTGGATTGTTTTTCGGAAGATGATAAAGAGGGCAGAGGCTGGTTTAAGAAAAATTTGTTAAGAGATTATGTTGATAGTATGAGCCTAGAAGATTTATTGCGCGGGTTAGATTATTTAAGTAAAGTTGAAATAACCGCGGCTGAATTAGCTGGAGTTAAAAATTTAAAGATATTTCACGGCTCGGAAGACAAAATCGCGTCGGTTAATGAAATAAAAGATTTGGCAGCAGCGAGGTTAAATATTATTAATGGCGTTGGGCATATGCCGTTTCTTATGGCAAGCGGGTCCTGTCTGCTAACCACCCCGCCGTCCTCGCTTACGCTGCGGGCGGCAGGGGCCTCGGTTAGCAGCCACCCGCTTGTTACAACCGCCATAGACAAGAAAGCAGTAATAAATAATTTCTCTAAGTGTGCCTCGAGTTATGAGGAGTATGCGGATATTCAGAATTTGCTTGCTGATGAATTATTTTTAGAAATAAGTAGAGATGGTGTTGTTGGTGATGTACTTGATGTGGGATGTGGCACGGGCAGGCTGCTCGATAAAATAAATAAAGCTTTTCCTCATATAAAAACAATTGGTCTAGATTTGAGTTTTGGTATGACTAAAATTGCTTACGCAAAGGGTGTAGTTACTCTTGTGTCCGAAGCAGAAGAATTGCCTTTTGGAAATAATGTATTTGATTTGGTGATTTCGAATGCGGTGTATCAGTGGGTTAGTGATTTAGAAAGTGCATTTAGGGAGGTAGATCGAATTTTAAAACATGGAGGAGTGTTTAGCTTTAATTGTTTTGGCCACAAAACACTACAGGAGTTACGAAGCTCGTTTGGAATAAAAGAAAATATTTTTCCTACGAGTGAGCAAATTAAGCTGAGTCTTAAAAAAGTAGGTTTTTCAAGTATAAAGATAAATACTATAGAGCAAAGCAAGGATTTCGGCAGTCTTATTAATCTTTTGCAGTGGTTAAAAAGTATTGGCGCTAATCGCGGGTTTGGTAAGCCGCCTTTTTTAACTAAGAATAAACTTAATGCGTTAAATACAAATAGATGTGCGACATTTGAAGTAATTAAAGTGCGTGCGAGGAAGAATTAGAATATGGGACAGGCGATATTTATAACTGGGACTGATACTGGAGTTGGGAAAACCATAGTTACAGCGGCGCTAGGTTTGAGCTTGCAGAAGCAGGGGCTCAATGTTGGTATTATGAAGCCATTTCAGTGTTCAGGTGATGATGCGCAATTTTTAGTGAAAACTCTCGTTATAAAAGATGATATGAAGTTAATCAATCCTTATTACGCGGATGAGCCTTTGGCTCCGTCGGTTGCGTTTAAGAGAAAAAAAGAAAAGGTTAATTTAAAGAAAGTTTTTGCCGCCTATCAAGAATTAAAGAAACGCCATGATATTTTATTGGTTGAAGGTGCAGGTGGTTTACTTGTGCCAATAAAAGATAAATATTTAGTTGTAGATTTGATTAAAGATTTAAAAATTCCAGCAATTATTGTGGCTCGGGCAGGGCTGGGGACAATTAATCATGCCTTACTCACAGAAAGATACGCGCTTAATGCAGGCATTAATGTTTTAGGGGTAGTTATTAATGGCTATAAGGGTGATAATTTAGCAGAGAAGACTAATCCCGAGGCATTAAAGCAATTATTATCTGTGCCCGTATTAGCGATTTTACCGTTTATATTAAAAATAAATTCTCGAATCAGCTTTTTGACTGGAGCGAGCATTAGCAGTTTTTCGGCAAAAGTGCGCAAGGGCTTACGGCGAACGAGCGGGGAAAGTCTGAGTGTTGTTTTCTCTAAAAGCGAGAGAGTCGTAAACCGTAGCGCACGGCGAAAAAGCTGCGCGAGCGCAAGTCGAAAAGCTGAGGGAGATATGATAGTATGAAAAAAACTTTTAGTAATTCAAAATTACTTAACAAAGACCAAAAATACGTTTGGCATCCATATACGCAAGCTAAAGATGTGGAAAAATTTCCGCTGCTTTTGATTAAGCGCGCCAAGGGAATAAAATTATATGATGCTAGCGGTAAATTTTATTACGATACAATTTCTAGTTGGTGGTGTAATGTGCATGGGCATAATCATCCGGTAATAAAAAATGCGATTAAGAAACAATTAGATCAGCTTGACCATGTTTTATTTGCCGGAGTTACTCACGAACCAGCAATTTTATTGGCAGAAAAAATAATTGCTCTTGCGCCGAAGTCGCTAACTAAGATTTTCTTTTCTGATAATGGCTCAACTGCTGTGGAAGTGGCACTTAAAATGTCGTTTCAGTATTGGAAAAATACCGGCCGCCCCAAAAAAGAGAAATTTATTGCACTTGATGCCGGATATCATGGTGATACTGTTGGCACAATGAGTGTAAGCGGGGTCGATTTATTTACTGAAAGCTTTGCGCCGTTATTTTTTAAATCTTTTAAAGTTCCGTCACCATATTGCTATCGTTGTCCGATGGGTAAGGAAATAAAATCTTGTCGTATTGATTGTCTGGGCTCGCTTGAAAAATTATTAAAAGAAAAATCAGCTGAAATCTCCGGAATAATTTTAGAGCCTTTTGTGTTAGGCGCAGGCGGAATGATTGTTTACCCTAAAGAATACTTAAGCGGCGTTGCTAGATTAGCTAATAAGTTTAATGTACATTTAATTGTCGATGAAGTAGCTACGGGTTTTGGTAGGACCGGCAAGATGTTTGCTTCGGAGCATGCCGGGATAAAGCCAGATTTAATGTGCGTTTCTAAAGGGATTACGGGAGGCTATTTACCGCTTGCTGCGACGCTTTCAACAGAAAAAATAGCTAAGGCGTTTTATGCGCCTTATACAGAAAATAAAACTTTTTATCATGGCCATACTTATACTGCAAATCCGATTGCCTGTGCTGCGGGGCTAGGGAGCTTAGAAGTTTTTAAAAAAGAAAAAACCCTGGAACACGTTAATAAAATAACTCCCGAGTTCCACCGACTATTGAATAATTTTAGAGATTTACCTTTAGTGGGCGATGTTAGAGCTATTGGTTTAATTGGCGCGCTGGAATTAGTCAAAAACAAAGATACAAAAGAAAGTTTTAAATTTAAAGAACGCATTGGTTTTAAAGTTTACAATATGGGGCTTAAAGAAAATATACTTTTAAGGCCTTTAGGCGGCATAATTTATTTCTTTCTACCGTTATGTATTAAAAAAGATGAGCTTGAAGATATTATGCATAGGGCTTATAATGTAATAAAATCTTTATAAGGAGCAGTATGGATAAATTTATGCGCGCAGCAATTGATGAAGCTATAAAAGGATTAAAAGAAAAAGGCATTCCTATTGGCTCGGTTTTGGTCAAGGGCAAAAAGATCGTCGGCCGCGGGCACAACCGGCGTGTGCAAAAGAAAAGCCCGATTTTGCATGCGGAAATTGATTGTTTATCAGAAGCCGGACGCATTGGCTCATATAAAGGAACAATACTTTATTCAACATTAATGCCATGTTTTTTATGTGCCGGAGCCGTGGTGCAATTTGGAATAAAGAAAGTTTATGCGGGTGAGTCAAAAACTTTTCCCGGGGCAAAAAAATTCATGCAGTCGCACGGTGTGAAAGTTATCGATTTAGATTTAGATGAATGCAAAGAATTAATGCGCGAGTTTATTAATAAAAATCCCAAACTTTGGAATGAAGATATAGGAAAATTATGAAAAAACTCGATGCTAAATATATGCAATTAGCTATAAACCAAGCGCGTAAGAATTTTAAGAGCTTATCCGGTGGTCCGTTTGGTGCAACAATAGTTAAAGGTGGCAAAATAATTGCTGTTGCTTGTAACCGGGTATTAAAAAATGATCCTACTGCCCACGCTGAAGTCGAGGCCATCCGTAAGGCGGCTAAAAAATTAAAGACTTATGATTTATCTGGATGCCTAATTTACTCGACGACCGAACCCTGTCTAATGTGTTTCGGGGCAATTCATTGGGCGCGCATTAATACAATTATTTATGGCACAACGATTAATGATGCTAAATCAATTGGATTTAATGAGCTGCGCCTTTCTAATGCTAGATTAAAAGCTTTGGGCAAAAGTAAAGTTAAAATAATCCCGCGTTTCTTGCGTTTGGAATGCAAGAAACTTTTTTCTGATTGGGGAAAATTAAATAAAAAAATAATTTATTGATGTTTATCCACGCCGTTTTATTCGAAATTAATACTAAAGAAGTTTTAAAATACCGTAAAGATAGTCTGATGTGGGCGCGTTATGCTAAAAAAGCAGTAGGTTTTATCGATTATTCTACGGTTACTCGCGTTGATCATAAGAACCAATATGTTTCGGTTTATCGCTGGCGTACTAAGCGCGATCATGAACGTTTTATGAAAAAATACCACGATTGGCTAGTAGCTAAATCATCGGCTAAGGTTCGGGTGCTTGGTTATTATAATCTTAAAGCTATCGATACAGCGAAATGAAGATATTTATTGTTGAGGATCATGATGAGGCGTTAAAAGCCTGGAGACAGGAGAATGTTAAGAATTTAGATTTAGTACATATCGATGCCCACCTTGATTTTGGTTTTTATACTGCTAAATCCATTGAGACGGTATTTAAGGAAGCTAAGACGATCGCCGAATTAAAAAAAGGTTTAGAATATAGCATTGCCTTTAATTGGTATGAGGATGATTTTAATAAACAAACTAATATCGGCAATTATATTTATCCGGCAATGCAAGAGGGAGTGGTCCGAAATTTTTATTGGGTTATTCCTGGTAAACTTAAAGAATTTAAAGCGGCAACTAAATCCATTAAGAACATATTTAAACGTTTAGGCGCGCAGGAAATACCTTCGGCAAAAGAAGGCGTGGCTCAAGCCAAGCTTTTAGGCCGAAATTTTACGATTTGTATTTTAGAGAGATTGCCTAAGCTAAAACAAAATATTCTTTTGGATATTGATACGGATTTTTTAGTAATTGATAGCCTAAAAAATGCGAATAATACCGTGCAAATAGGCCAGAGGATTCCTTGGATTTTACCTAAAGAATTAGTAGTTTGTCTTAAGAAAAAAATAGTAGCTCCAGAGATTATTACCATCGCTTATTCCGTTAATGGCGGGTATACGCCGATGAAATATAAGCATTTGGGGGATGAAATAGCCTATTGTTTCGCGCCTGGAGATTTCAGCGCGCATTTTAAAACAAATTCCGAGGCAGCTCGGCATTTTAATCTTTTTGATTCGACCGGCAAATCTGAACATTATATTAAGGCAGTTAAGTTAAATCCAACCTATCGCGCCGCGGATAATAATTATGGGCCGCTATATTTAGCTTTAGGCAAGATTCCTGAAGCCAAAAAAGAATTTTTAAAAATCCTCAAAGTCGATTCTCAGAATTCTGCTTGTCTTACCGGCTTAGGCAATATTGCCTTAGAGAAGAAGGATTTTAAAAAAGCTAAGGAATATTTCTTCTGTGCTTTGAAGGGGAGAGATAGCTTATTTATAAAAACAAGAAATCAGGCTTTATTGGGGTTAGGGAAGGCGGAATTTGGCCTAAAATGTTTTAAGCGCGCGGAAAAATTACTCCGCCACTACTTGTCTTTAGAGCCTTTAGATGCGCAAAGCTATTATTATCTGGGTTTGATTTTGGAAAAAGAGAAAAAATATCTTAAGGCGTTTAAGTTTTATGAAGATGCGATGCGACTGGGATTATTTGACCTAAAATTACTCTGGCGCATGGCTAAAATTACCCGCTATCTTAAAAATAAAGATGGCGTAATTAAATATCTCAGTATAAAATATAGGCAATTAAAAGAAGCTAGAAGTGTAAAAAGATCAAAACAGGTTAAGAAAATGATGGTAGATATAGAAAAAATTTTAAAAGGAGGGTAATTAAATGCAAGAAACAGCTGTTTTACGTAAGAATCCGGATATGGTAACTCGGGTAATCGATAATGAAACCATACTTATGCCCATCTATAAAACTTCAGATGATATTAATTGTATCTATACTTTAAATAAAACCGCATCTAAAGTTTGGGGTTTAATTGACGGTAAAAGGACGTTCGGGGCAATTAAGAAAACCGTATTAAAAGATTTTGACGCTACCGCGCAAGAAGTAAATAAAGAGATGCAGAAGTTATTAAAAGATTTAAAAGAAATTAAAGCCGTGATTTAAGCATGAAAACTAAAAGCGCGGGGCATTTTTACCGCAAATTAATTGATAAAAAAGAGCATTTTCCTTGGCATGGCCAAATTGAATTAACTTACCGTTGCGGCCTTGATTGCGTGCATTGTTATTGTAAGGGCTCGGAAGATAAAGGTAAGGAATTAACTCTGAATGAATGGAAAAATATTCTGGATCTAATTCAGAAAGAAGGCTGTGTCTGGCTGACGCTTACCGGAGGCGACCCTTTAATCCGAGAAGATTTCTTAGAAATCTATGCTTATGCTAAAGAAAAAGGGTTTATGATCACTCTTTTTACTAACGGTTATAATTTTAGCGAAGAAGTTGTTAAGCACTTAGTAAAATCTCCGCCTTTTTCTGTGGAGATTACTTTAAATGGCATAACAGAGCAGACTTATGAGGCGATTACCGGGATTAAAGGTTCATTCTCTAAAGTGATGCAAGCGATAAAGATATTGGCCAAAGAAAAAATACCCTTAACTTTAAAATCAAATTGTTTAAAACAAAATAAACATGAAATAGCTAAGGTTAAGGCGTTTACTGAAGAGCTTTTGGGTAAGCCTGCGGAACATAAATATCGTTTTAAATATGATCCCATGATTTATCCCCGGCTTAATGGCGATAAAACGCCGAATAATTATCGGCTTTCTTTTGCGGAATTAGTAGAATTAAAAAAACAAGACCGCGATATCTGGGAGGAATACGAACGTGGCCTGCACGCGGATTTTCCGGATTTAAACCGGGATAAAAGTTTTCTTTACCGCTGCAATAGCTGGATGACCAATTTTTTTATTAATCCTTTTGGGCAACTTAAGTTTTGTGCTTTTTCGGATAAGTTTAGCAGCGATTTAAAAACTATGCCTTTTAAAGAAGCGTTTTATAGCTGGCCTAATAAAATATTAAATGAACGGTTTAAAACTGATTCTAAATGTAAAGATTGTCATTTACGCGCAATCTGCTATCATTGCCCAGCAAGGGTATCTTTGGAGAATGGTAACGAAGAGGCGCCGGTAGAATATTATTGTAAATTAGCCGAGCAGACCGCTAAAAATATGGAGGAAAATAAAAATGCCCAAGAAGCCAAAGTTTAAGCCGGAGGTCACGCGGATAAAGCTTAATCCGGAGCAGGCGGTGTTGGCGTGTAGTTGTTATTCAGTTGGGGGGCATATAAGATACAAGACGTTTTACCTAACTCGTTAATAATCAATAAGTTGTGAAACAATTCAGTAGTGAAAGAAGTACAAATAAGTGAAAGTTCAAGCTTACGATAATTTCTGGCAAAACATACATCGATCCGCCAAGGCTAAGGGCATTCCTTTACGAGTAATGCTTGAGCTGACTTACCGCTGTAATTTTTCCTGCAGGCATTGTTATGTCCCGTATAGTTATAGAAAAACGAAAGAGTTGCCGTTAAAGAAAATTTTTCTTATTTTAGATCAGTTAAAAGATATTGGTTGTTTTTATTTAGGGTTTACTGGCGGTGAGCCGTTTATGCGTAAAGATATATTGCAGATTTTGCGTTATGCTAAAAAATGCGGCTTTGAAATTATTATTTACAGTAATGGTTCATTGATTAATGAAAGAATCGCTAAAGAATTGAGTCAATTAAGGCCAAACAAAGTCGATATTACTATTCCAGCGATAAATAAAGATAATTTTGAGGCAATCAGCGGTTTGTCCGGCTCACGAGACAAAGTATTTAAGGCCATTGAATTATTAGAAAAAAATAAAGTAGCTTTAGGGTTTAAAACTTGTGTTTTAAAAGAAAATCAGAATGAAATAAAGGAGATTAAAGATTTTGCGCAAAGCCTAGGTGCTTTTCATAGATTAGATGATATGCTTAGCCGCCGACTAGACGGCGATGCTGCGCCGTACAGGTATAGAGGGGTATTGTCAGTCGTCAGCAAAAAAGAAAACGCAGATTGCTTCGTCGTTACGCATAGAGGCGGGGCTTCTCGCAATGACACAGTGGATATTAATTTATTTAAGTGTGGAGTCGGCGTAAGTCAGGCGGCAATTACACCTCAAGGCGAGCTTAAGCCGTGCCTAATGATTGATTCGCCGCGCTTTAAAATTTTAGAAAGTTCTTTAGGTCAAGCTTGGCAAGATTTAAAGAGTTTTATTTCTAAAATAAAAGTGGATACAAATTATAAATGTAATAGATGTAATCTCGAGGTTTATTGTAAATGGTGCCCGGGCCATGCTTGGTTATATAACAAAAGTTTTACGGCTTGTGTTCCGCAGGATCAGCAAAAAGCAGAAATTCTAAAAGGAGGCTAAGTAAATGGGTAGTTATAGCGTGAAATTAAAAATTGCCGACGTGATTATTAAAATGCGGAGTAAGTTTCCCCTTGAAAAAATGACCGAGGAAGAGAAAAAGCTACAGGTTTCCGAACGTTTTGATAATTTTTCTTATAAGGGCAAGGTGAAAGAAGATATCTTAATCGATATTAAGATAGTGAATAAATTACCGCAAATCAGCGGGACAAAACACATTTTTGTTACTTATCATTTCCAAGATAAAAGCGAAAATTGGCGACTGCAGAAAAAAGGCAATAAATATATTTACAGATGCCCTTTAGTTGATAAAAAGCAGTTGATGATAGTAAATAAGACATTTGATAAGGTAACTGCGTATGTCCTACCTAAAAAAAATAAAGGCGCGGTTTGGAATAGCACGGATTTAATCTATGATTTTTTGCAGGTTCTTTTAATAAATTATTTTGCTTTGCATAAAAAAGGTATTTTTACGCATTCTATCGGGATTAAAGATCGCGATAACCGTGGTTTTCTTTTTAATGGAAAATCCGGAGCCGGCAAAAGCACAACTGCTAGAATCTGGTATAAAAACTCTAAGGCGATGATTTTGAATGACGACCGGATTATTGTGCGTAAGGATAAGGATAAATTTTTTATTCATGGTTCACCTTGGCATGGGGAGTTTAGTGATTATCTTAACTCGCGCATTGAATCCGCTCTCCTTAAGCGCCTGTTTTTTATTCATCATGCCCCGGAGAATAAAGTCAAAAGAATAGGCGAGAAAGAAGCTTTTAATCTTCTTTATCCGGGTTTATTTCCTACTTTTTGGGATAAGGAATGTTTAGAAAATATTGTTTCATTTTCTCAAGAGTTAATTAAAACTGTGCCATGTTTTCGTTTAGGCTTTGTGAATAATGATAAGGTAATTGATTTTGTGCGTAAGGTATGAGAGAAATTCAATACCAAAAATTTAGCTGGAACACCCATGCTAAAAACTGGAAGTCTAAAAGCCCTAATGTCTGCCAGTTTGAGCTGACCTTTAACTGCGGCTTACGCTGCAGGCATTGCTATACCGATTGCTATAATAAGCCCGCCTTAATAAAAAAAGAATTAAAAACTAAAGAGGTAATGGCTGTTTTAGATAAGGCCTATCAGGCTGGGGTGATTTGGGTTTGTTTTACCGGAGGAGACCCGTTAACGCGTAAGGATTTTTTAGAAATTTATACTTATGCTAAAAATAAAGGTTTTATTGTTACGGTATTTACCAATGCTTATTCTATGACTCAAGAGATCGCGGATTATTTTAAGAAAAGCCCGCCCTTTGTGATTGAAATGACCTTAAATGCCGCCAGTAAAGATTTATATGAAAAAATTTCCCAAGTTAAGGGCTCATTTAAAAAGGTAATGCAGGGTATAGAATTAATGCTTAAAAATAAAATCCCTTTAAAAATAAAAACCCAGATTACTAAAGATAATGTGGCGGAATTAGATGAAATAAAGAAACTTATTGAAAGTTGGGGGCTTGAATTTAGGCCAAGCATTGATTTACATGCGCGTTTAGATGGAAATCTTACGCCTTGTAATTTAAGGCTTTCGCCAAAAGAAGTTTTTAATTTAAATGGTAAAAAGGAATCTTTTGAAGCGGGATGTAATTTGAAGACCAAAGGCCAAAGACCAAAGGCCAACAACCGATTGTTCCGCTGTGCCATCGGTGGCGGCGACGGGTTAAATGTAGATCCTTACGGAAATACTTTTATGTGTAATCTTATAAGAAAGCCGCTGATTAATTTATTAGAGGTAGATATAAAAGAAGCGCAAAATAGATTACTGCCGATGATTAGGGCGCAAAAATTTACTACCGATTCCAAATGCCGTAATTGTAATTTAATTGAATCCTGCCGCAGCTGTCCGGGCCGGGCCTATGTGGAGACCGGTGATATCGAAGCACCTATAGAATATCATTGTCAATTGGCAAAACAGGTAGTAAAATAAAAAATATTAGGATTTGGAAAGTATCTGTAGGGGGGGTATGGCTAAAAAACCTAAATTTAAACCAGTGGTGACACGTATACGACTTAGTTATGAGCAGGCAGTGTTGGCTTGTAATTGTTCTAAAGGAACAGATCCATGGACTGGATTTAAGTGGGTTACAGATGCTTCTTATAAGTCAACAGGGACTGGTCAGTATACCGAATTTTGTAATAATCCAGCACTTAAGTGGCAAACTACTTCTCAAAATGTGCACCGTTGTGGCTATCGACAAGATGAGTATCCGGACTATCATTCGGATTTATCTTATGTTGATAGTGGAGGTTCTAGTAGTTAGAAATTCTGTAAGGCATAAGGCATAAGACGTTTTATTTAATTCGCATGTAATCAATAATTTACAAGATAAATATATTAGAAAGATATGAATAGAAAATCCAAATTTAAACCCATAGTAACGCGCATCGAGCTTAATCCGGAGCAGGCGGTATTGACGTGCGATTGTTATGTTAGTGCAGGGGGCTATAATCTAGACACCGGATATCGTTATTCAAGTAGCTTGTATCATACGCAGTCAGGTTTTGTTACAAGAATATGTTCAGCAGGGGTCAAGACAAAAAATGATAATTATGCTTATTGTAATACATATAATTCTGGAGGAGGAACTCAAGCTTATGCGAAAGATGCCACAACTGCAGGTTCTTAAACAAGCATAAAGTTTATCCTTTACAAATTTATATTCCACCACTATAATAAACAACCGTACAGAGTATAATTGGAAGTTAAACTAGAAACGAGAAAGATAATTGAAAATGCCAAATAAGATATTAAAATTAGGTTTGCCCAAAGGAAGCCTTCAAGAAGCGACTTTTAAGATGTTTAATAAGGCCGGTTTTAAAGTTCGCCTACCCAGTGAGCGTTCGTATTTTCCCTCGATAGATGATATTGAAATAAAACCTGTTTTATTACGCGCGCAGGAAATGTCGCGTTATGTGCAGGATGGCGCTTTAGATTGCGGGATAACCGGTAATGATTGGATTTTAGAAAATGGCTCAAGCGTTGTGCGTATTGCCGATTTGACTTATGCTAAGCAAAGTATGAATAAGGTAAGATGGGTTTTAGCTGTCCCGCAAGATTCTGGCATTAAATCAGTTAAAGATTTAAACGGTAAGCGTATTGCTACCGAGTTGGTAAATGTTTCTAAAAATTTCTTTAAGAAAAATAAAATAAAAGTCGATGTGGAGTTTAGCTGGGGGGCGACTGAAGTTAAGGTTAGTGCTGGCCTAGTCGATGCGATTGTAGAATTAACCGAAACCGGAAGTTCGCTTCGCGCCAATAAATTAGTCGAGATTGCCACACTTTGTGAATCGACTACCCAGTTTATCGCCAATAATCAATCCTATAAAGATAATTGGAAAAAGGCTAAAATGGAAGAGATTGCGCTTTTATTAAAAGGCGCGATTTCGGCGGAAGATAAAGTTGGCCTAAAGATGAATGTAAAAAGAGCGGATTTAAGAAAAGTTATCGCGCTCCTGCCGGCATTAAAGAAGCCTACGGTTTCTGGCCTTTCCGACGATGAGTGGCTGGCGGTGGAGACAATAATCGATGAGAAAATCGTTAGGATTTTGATCCCGCGTTTAAAAAAAGCTGGTGCCTGCGGGATTATTGAATACCCTTTAAATAAAGTTATATATTAATAAAATCCACCTACGAAGTGGGACCATGATCCCACTTCGTAGGTGGAAAAGGTTGAGAGGTAAAAATGCCTTGCGGTAAGAAAAGAAAAAGACAGAAAATTAGGACCCACAAGCGTAAGAAAGCGCGTAGACGTTTGCGCCACTTGAAGAAAAGAGCTTGGGGTTCAAAATCCTAAGAAGGCCTTTTTAAGAGTTTCCTATGGTTCTTAATTTTTGGCGAACTGTAGGCGGGCTGTTTTTGGCAGCCTGCCTTATGATTCCTATTTTTGGATTTTGTGCCGGTGATAATAAGGCTGCTCTTGCCCTAAGCCATTATATTATGGCGGCAACACATGAGGATTTAGGTAACTTAGATAAAGCTATTGAAGAATATAAGAAGGCGCTTGAGGCGGATAATCGAAGCTCGGTTGTTCATTTAGATCTTGCTGTAAGTTACATTAAAAAGAATAATTTCGCCGAAGCGATTAAAGAATTACAGTCTGTAGTTAGCCTTGATGCAGAGGCAGTTGAGCCGCACGCGATATTAGCGCTTCTTTACTCTGCGCAAGATAAGTCTGCTCTCGCCGCAGGTGAATACGAGCTCGCCCTCAAAAACGCCTCAAAACTTGAACCTACGAATATTGATATATATCGTAGCCTAGGTATGATATATATTCAGCAGAAGAATCTTCAATCAGCGGAAAATACCTACAAATTAATTTTAGATCTCGCGCCCAAAGATCCCGAAGCTTTCTTTTATTTGGGCACGGTATATAATGAATTAAAACAAAAAGATCTAAGCATAAAATATATAAAAAAAGCAATAGAATTAAAGCCTGATTTCTCCGAGGCCCTGAATTATTTAGGGTATGTGTATGTTGAAGCAAGTAAGAACTTAGATCAGGCGGAGAGAATGATTAAAAAGGCTTTAGTCCTAGAGCCGGATAATGGGGCGTATATTGACAGTTTGGGTTGGCTTTATTTTAAAAAGGGTAGATTCAAAGAAGCTTTGAAGGAATTAGAAAAAGCAGACCGGCTGATAGATGATCCCGAAATAAAAGGGCACATAAAAGCAGTAAAAGAAAAATTGACCCGTTAGGGTCATCCTGAAGCCCGAAGGGCTGAAGGATCTTACAATGTACTATGTATACTGATAAACAAATTAAAGAATTAGAAGCTAAGGCTAAGAAAATTCGCCGTTTAGTTGTTAAAATGTTGGCGAAAGCTAAATCCGGACATCCGGGTGGGAGTTTATCCGCAACAGATTTAATCACTGCCTTATATTTTTCCGTATTAAAATATGATTCCAAGAATCCCCAAATGCCCAACCGCGACAGATTTCATATGTCGAAAGGGCATTGTTGCCCGCTTTGGTATGCAGTGTTAGCCGAAGCAGGGTTTTTCCCGGAAGCAAATCTTTGGACGCTTAGGCAATTAGGTTCGATTTTGCAGGGTCATCCTGACCGCCGTACACCCGGAGTAGAAGCGCCATCCGGCTCTTTGGGCCAGGGTTTATCTGTGGCACTCGGGATGAGTTTGGCAGGAAAATTAGATAAAAAAGATTATCGCGTTTATTGTTTGATGGGCGATGGTGAATCTCAAGAAGGAAATATTTGGGAAGCAGCCATGGCCGCGGCGCATTTTCAATGCGATAATTTATGTGGTATCGTTGATCGTAACGGCCTACAAATCGACGGAAAAACTTGTAATGTGATGAGTCTTGAGCCATTAGTTTTAAAATGGCAGTCATTTGGCTGGCATGTTATAGAAATTAACGGGCATGACATGAAAGAAATTCTATCAGCTTATGATCAGGCAAAAACAATTAAAGGAAAGCCTACGGTGATTATTGCGCATACTACCAAAGGTAAGGGCGTTTCTTTTATGGAAGGCGTATGTGGTTTTCATGGTACGGCGCCAAGTCCAGAAGAAGAAGCAAGGGCATTGAAGGAGTTAGAATAGTGGAACAATTGTTTCAGCGCGATTTATACGGGCAGACATTAGTCGAGCTGGGTAAAACTAATAATAATATTGTTGTTTTTGATGCTGATCTTTCCAGTTCAACGCGTACTAGTATGTTTGCTAAAGCGTTTCCGGAAAGATTTTTTAATTTTGGTGTGGCAGAACAAAATATGATGGCGGCCTCAACCGGAATGAGCACTTGTGGAAAGATAGTTTTTGTTTCGACTTTCGCTATTTTTG
>Ga0209514_10004872_pt1 | contig 17680 bp, 21 predicted proteins | sample Subgrocontami58m_FD_187452 | JGI IMG/M metagenome (GOLD analysis project Ga0209514, IMG submission 187452) | Subsurface groundwater microbial communities from S. Glens Falls, New York, USA - GMW37 contaminated, 5.8 m (SPAdes) (version 3) | ecosystem: Environmental > Aquatic > Deep subsurface >...
TGTGACGGAACACTATGTCGACGAAATTCAAAACAAGAAACGCTTGAACGCGTTTCTTTCTGTTTTTGCTGAGAAGGCGCTTGAGCGTGCGCGGGAAGTTGACAAGAAGATGGCGGCGGGCAACGCGGGCAAACTTGCGGGCATGGTTGTCGCAATCAAAGACGTCCTCAATCTGAAAGATTCGACGACGACATGCGGCTCGAAGATTCTTCAAAACTATTCTTCGCTCTACACTGCAACTGCTGTTCAACGATTGCTTGATGAAGACGCGGTCATCATCGGCAAGACGAACATGGATGAGTTTGCAATGGGCTCTTCGACGGAGAACTCTGCATACGGTCCTGTGCTCAATCCTGTCAACGAAACAAAAGTTCCGGGCGGTTCAAGCGGTGGTTCGTGCGTTGCAGTCGCTGCAGGCATGTCGCACACCGCGCTCGGCACCGATACCGGCGGCTCGATTCGCCAGCCCGCGTCGTTCTGCGGGGTGGTTGGCTTGAAGCCAACGTACGGTCGTGTCTCTCGCTACGGACTTGTCGCGCTTTCATCGTCGTTCGACCAAATCGGTCCGTTTGCAAACTCGGTTGCTGATGCGGCAAGAGTGTTGCAAGTTATTGCTGGACACGATAAGATGGATTCCACGTCCGCTGAAATTCCGGTGCCCGATTATCTTGCATTCCTTACAAAGGACGTGAAGGGAATGAGGATTGGTTTGCCGCGAGAGGCGTTTACCGAAGGATTGAATGCAGAAGTACGTCAAGCAATTGAAAAGAGCATTGACAAGCTGCGAGCGGCTGGCGCTGAGATGGTTGAAGTTGGTTTGCCGCATTCCGAGTACAACATCTCGGCGTACTACATCTTGATGACAGCGGAAGCGTCGTCCAACCTTGCTCGCTATGATGGTGCACGGTACGGCTATCGCTCGCAAGGCGTGAGAGATTTGACTGAAATGTATGTGAAGTCCCGCAGCGAAGGTTTTGGTGCTGAGACGAAACGACGCATCATGCTCGGCACGTATGTTCTCTCTGCCGGTTACTACGATGCGTATTACCGCAAGGCACAGAAAGTTCGTCGCCTGATTCAAAATGATTTCTTCAACGCGTTCAAGACAGTTGACTGCATCTTGATGCCGACAGCCCCAACGACTGCGTTTGGTTTCGGTGAGAAAGTTGATGACCCGCTTGCGATGTATCTCTCCGACATCTACACCGTGTCTGCAAATCTCGCGGGCATTCCGGGCATCAGCGTTCCGTGTGGAACGGATAGCAGGGGCTTGCCCATTGGTGTGCAATTGTTAGGCAAGCAGTTTGATGAGGGGACGATTCTACGCGTTGCTGATTTTTTGGAGGATTGAATGAATGAAACAAAAACAAAGAAGCGTCGCATCCCGCTCGTCACGCGCACGATCAAGCTCGGCGAAGAAGACAAAACGGACCTCGAATACTGGCTCTCGCGCTCGGTCGAAGAGCGGCTCGCGGCGCAGGAAGAAATCCGCCAAGAGTACAATGCGTGGCGGTATGGTGCTCGCCAAAGATTTCAGAGAGTTCATCGCGTCGTTAAACGAACGTGAAGTGCGATATCTTATCATTGGAGGGATCGCCGTTGCGGCTCATGGACATCCGCGCTACACGAAGGATATGGATGTGTGGGTGTGGCTTGACAAAGCAAATGCAGTAAAGCTTGTTTCTGCACTCAATGATTTCGGTTTTGCTTCGCTGAAGAAGAAGCCAGAAGAGTTCCTCGACCCCAACGCTGTGCATCAATTTGGTGTTGAACCAAATCGCATTGATGTCCTTACGGACGTAGGCGGCGTTCCTTTTGAAGAGTGTTATGAGCGGAGGGTCGTCGTCAAGGTTCGAGGAGTGAACGTAAATTTCATTAGCCGAGAGGATTTATTTCGCACTAAGCAATCAACTGGACGACTTCAAGACTTGGCAGATATCGAACAACTGGGAAAGAAGGTTTCACTTCCAAAAAGGTGAGCAATGGATACGTTTAGCAACGCAATCTTGGGAATTCTCTTCCTGCTGTTGAGCGCAGCGGGAACGTTCTTGATGTACAAACTGTGGGGATATCCGTTCGACCACGAAAAGCTGAAAAGCTCCGCGCCTCCCGGATTGATGCGGCTGCATCACTACATTGGTTACGCGTACGGCATCATTTACATTTACCTGATATCGCAGATGGTGCCGAGATTGTGGTCATATCAGGTGGAGTTTCCGGCACGCACGGTTGCGCACTTGATGCTGGGGATGTCAATCGGCGTGATTCTCATTGTCAAGATTTCGATTGTCAAATGGTTCAAGCATCTTGAATCAACGCTCGTCCCGTTTCTTGGGACGCTGCTGTTCGTCTGCACGTTTCTGCTCATCGGACTTTCGGTGCCGTTTGCGTTGAAGGAACGATTCCTTGAGCGAAGCGCTGTTGGCGGGACGGCGTTCAGTCAGGAAAACATTGAGCGCGTGAGGATGCTTCTGTCAAGAGCCGGTTTACCTGGAGGAGCGAACGTCGAAGACCTTGCGACATTCAGAAGTTTCAAAGAAGGGCGTGATGTTCTGCTCTCCAAATGCGTGCAGTGCCATGACCTGCGCACCGTATTGGTGAAACCTCGCACGCCTGACAATTGGGTGCAAACGGTGAGCCGCATGGCAGAACGTTCTGTGTTCAATCCGATTTCCGATGACGAACAGTGGCGAGTTGCAACGTACTTGATTGCGATTTCGCCGGACTTGCAAAAGGGATTTCAGCAGAAGAAGCTGCAAGAGACGGAAGCTGTAAAGACGAAGCAAGCAATTGCCGAAGTTGCGAAGCCCGCTGTTGATGTTGCGCTGAGAGAATTTGATTTGAATGTTGCGAAGCAGACATTTGAGGCGACATGCACGCAGTGTCACAGCTTGAAGAATGTGGAACGCAAGCCGCCGGGTTCTGCCGATGAAGCAAAGGCGTTGGTTGCGCGGATGGTGGACAATGGGCTTGAAGCAGAGCAAGTGGAGTTGGAGCAGGTGCTGTTTTATTTGACGAAGACGTACTCTTCCAAACCCTGAGCGGAGCGAAGGGTCTCTGACTTGTTGGATTAGTGGATTAGTGGAGTAATGGAGTAATGGAGTGGTGTGTGTGGATTATGCAAACTTGCATAATGTAGATTTGCATAATGCGAAGGCGGCGGAATTCACCGCGGATGACGCGGAAAAGGCGCGAATGATTGTACACGATTGTGTGTGAAGTGTGACGAAGCATCGCACGATGTGTGAACTACAATTCGGCTGCGTTGGAGAGTCGTGGTTCAAGCCGACGTTGCTGAGGTTGTGTTGGAGTATGAGGGGTTTACGGGGGAGCGGTTGGCGAAGCAGATTCTCAGAATTGTCGCTATTGGTTCGAAGAGTTCATAGAGTCACCGATGGATGAGTTGAAGATTCAGTTGTCAAGGAATAACCCTGCGGAATGAAATGACTAAAGCTTTGGCTCTGTTTGAGGGTGTACAAATCAGGAAAACGTACTACAACGATGAGTGGTGGTTTGTCGTTGAAGATGTGGTGCGAGTGCTCACAGAATCCTCTGACCCGAAGCAATACGTCAAGAAAATGCGGCAGCGCGACCCTGAGCTTCAAAAAGGGTGGGTACAAATTGTACCTACCCTTGAAGTCGAAACCGCTGGGGGTCGCCAAAAGATGGGTTGCTCGAATCGGAAGGGACTGCTGCGCATTATCCAATCCATTCCTTCTCCCAAGGCTGAGCCTTTCAAACTCTGGCTGGCACAGGTGGGCAATGAGCGGTTGGAGGAAATCGAGAATCCTGAGCTGACTTCTCAACGAATGAGAGAGATTTACAAAGCCAAAGGTTACAGCGATGAATGGATTGAGAAGCGCGTGCGCGGCATTGCTGTCCGCGATGAACTGACCGAGGAATGGAAGAAGCGGGGCGTTCGCGAGTCGAAAGAGTTTTCCATTCTTACTGCAGAAATCAGCAGGGCAACTTTCGGATTGACCCCGGCAGAGTACAAAAACTTCAAAGGCTTGGTGGCGAAGAGCGACAACCTGCGCGACCACATGACCGACCTCGAACTCATATTCACAATGCTTGGAGAAGCTTCAACGACGGAGATTGCGCGGAACAAAGACGCGCAAGGCTTCGCACCAAACAAGCAAGCGGCTCGCGAAGGGGGCACTATTGCAGGCAATGCGCGTGTTGCTCTTGAACGCAAGTCCGGACGGAAAGTCGTGACGAGTGAGAATTATCTTGCTCTTCAAGAATCGAAGAAGAGAAAGAGACTGAAAGGAGAACGATGAATGCAAGGCATCGAAATGGTGTTAGTTCAAGCGCTGGTTCAAGCCGGTGTTGCTGAATGATATGTTGGTCTACGACCTCGTAGAGGAGTATGAGGGGATGCCAAAGAAAACTGTGATGGAGAAACTGAAGAAGTTTACGTTATCCCCTGTCCCAAGTTCTTGTTCCGATGAAGCGAAAGCGTTGGTTGTACGGATGGTGGACAATGGGCTTGAAGCAGAGCAAGTGGAGTTGGAGCAAGTGGTGTTTTATTTGGTGAAGACGTACGCGAAGCAATGAAGACAGTAGTTAATGAATACCAATATGCTTGTGCTGACCTGGTATTTGCGACAGCAGGCGACTTCCAATCGTGGCGGACATCTCAGACTTTTCAGGCGGACAGTCTTGATAAGTACGAAACGGAATGTGCCTGCGTGACGCTATACCTGAATGCACTCATTCAGACCCCAAACTCAATGGTATTTTTTCCAATTCGCCTCAAGAGGTCGGAGAGCCCTGACTTTGTTCTGAGTTTTGGAGACAATATGCAAATCGGCATCGAGCACTCAACGATTACAAGCACAAAGTATCAACAGTTGCGTGCCGAGTCAATGAGAAATCCTAAAGAGCAAATCGTCTGGCTAGATGCATTTAAAATTGGTGGTCCACCTGATAAAGAAATCAACCAAGGATGGGTTGGCGATGAGCCAGAACGAGAATGGGCAACGCTCGCTTTTGACAGAATAAAAGAAAAATTTTCAAAGCTCAATCGTTCTCATTTCAAGAAGTGTATGCGCAACGAACTTTTGCTCAACACGGTGTCGTATCTGCCAAACCTTAAAATAGAAGTAGCAATCAAGATGTTGAGGCCGCAACTAACTGAGGAAGCGGCAGATGGAAAGTACGAGAGTCTATTCGATTCTATCTCGTTTATCTACGGACGATGGACAATTCCCCACGCGCTTACTAAGTAAGGATGATTGAGCAACGCAGACTTCAGCCCAACAATGGGAGGGAAAACATAATATGAAAATGTTGATAGCGCTACTAATCGCCGCAACCACGTTTTGCTTTTACGAGCCTTGTCATGGACAGAGTATTTCTACAGTATCGAACGTTGTTTTCAGAGGACTGCCACTGAAGAAAGACATGAGCGATTTTGAAGGAACAGAGCAGGTCTCACTTGAGGGAAAAGATAGGGTGGAATACCGCCTTATAATTACTAAGCAGGGAAGGAAATTCTTTTGGGAATCAAGAGAGAATCATGAATTGCTCATCAGCCGCAGTGGTGAATTCTATAATTTCGTTGACCCGAAAGGTGCTGGTTACATTCGTATCGCAAAAGTCGAGGGCAAGCTTTTCTATATGGAACACCTTACAATCGGGTTCAAGAACATAACATATTGGGGCTATGCGGTTGAATCCAATTTGGACTGACGAAACAGTAAGAAATCTTCAAGATAGTAGAATGTCGAATGAGATGCGCGTCGGTTGAGTTACACGCGTTAGGGATGCGAAGGGTTTAGTGCCGCAGCACTTTTCTGCGGCACCGGAGCGAAGCCCGTAGCAGCCCGACCCCGCTTGCTTTTCAAAGCGGGGTAACGCCTATCCTTCGACTTCGCTCAGAATGACAAATCAAAAAGGAAAACCAATGAGCGTGCTTGTTAATAAGAAAACGAAAGTGGTTGTACAGGGAATTACGGGAGGCGAGGGAACATTTCACACGTCGCAAATGCTCGCGTACGGAACGAATGTGGTCGCAGGCGTTACGCCGGGCAAAGGAGGCACGTTGTACAAAGGCAACGAGAAGGATGCGTTCAATCGTGAGGTGCCGGTGTTCAACACGGTGGCGGACGCGGTCGCGGCAACGGGCGCGGACTGCTCGGTGATTTTTGTGCCTGCAGCGTTTGCCGCGGATGCAATCATGGAAGCTGCATCGGCCGGTGTGAAGGTGGTTGTGTGCATCACCGAAGGAATTCCGGCGAAGGACATGGTGAAGGCGTATGAGTTCGTGAAGAAGAACGGCACTGTGCTGATTGGTCCGAACTGTCCGGGCATTATCACGCCGGGCGAATGCAAGGTGGGCATTATGCCGGGGTTCATTCATAAGAAGGGACGCGTGGGAGTTATCTCGCGCAGCGGAACGCTCACGTACGAAGCTGTCGGACAACTGACCGCGCTCGGCATCGGACAATCAACATGCATCGGCATCGGCGGCGACCCGGTAATTGGGACGCGGTTCATTGATGCAATCAAATTGTTCAACGAGGACAGCGGCACCGACGCGGTGATTATGATTGGAGAAATCGGCGGCACGGCGGAAGAGGAGTGCGCGGAGTATGTGAAGAAGTATGTGAAGAAGCCTGTGGTCGGATTTATTGCGGGGCGGACTGCGCCGCCCGGTCGCCGCATGGGACATGCGGGCGCAATCATTGCCGGAGGAAGAGGAACTGCGCAAGAGAAGATGGACGCGATGAAAAAGGCAGGCATTCATGTGGTTGAGAGTCCGGCGTTGCTTGGAGAGGCGATGGAGAAGGTGTTGAGGAAGAAGGGGCTTTTGAAGAGCGAAGGAAAAAGGGAGAAGGCAAAAGTAAAAAGTAAAAAGGCAAAAGGGAAAGTGAGTGCAAAAAGAAAAGTGAAAAGTGGGTGGAAGATAGCGGAGAAGAAGCGGAAGTAACAAGAGCAATTGTCAATGGTCAACGGTCAATGTTCAATTGTCAATTGTGATTTGACGCTCAACTCTATAAACTAATCAAAGGATATACATGGCTGTCGAAAGAACACTCGCAATACTCAAACCTGATTGTGTCAGAAAAAATCTTCAAGGCGAAGTTATCGCGAGAATTCAAAAAGCTGGATTCAAAGTTTTGGGTATGAAGCAACTTCGCTTGACGAAAGAAGCGGCGGGTGCATTCTACGCGGTGCACAAGGGACGACCGTTCTACGATGGACTTGTTGAGTTTATGACGAGCGGCGCGTGTATGGCGATTGCGCTTGAAAAGGAAAACGCAGTTGCAGATTTCCGCACGCTTATCGGCGCAACTGACCCGAAGGACGCGGCAGGAGGAACAATCCGCAAGTTGTATGCGGACAACAAGGGCGAAAATATTGTGCATGGCTCGGACTCGCCGGAGAATGGTAGGATTGAAGTGACGTTTTTCTTTGCTGAGAGCGAGTTGGAGTGATAAGGCGTCATTGGTCATTTGTCATTGGGAGGACGGAGGATTTCGTTCTCCTATTTTTTCTTTGTGCTGTACGGAATCGCCCTCACCCCAACTCCCGCCTGCCATCATGGTACACTGAGGCGGGCAGGCCTCTCCCAAAGGGAGAGAGGCTTTGTAGAAACGTGTGCTCAATCCTCCCCTTTTCCCGCCGGGAGAAAGGGCTGGCCTACGGCTCTTCGAGCCAAAGGCTCGTAGAGGGGATGAGGGTTGTGTTGAAGTGAACAGCAATTTGCTTAAGACAAATCTCTAATTGATAAGAGACACTCATGTCACTCAAACCGCGGAAAAAACTTTCCGAAGAAACTCTCTTCAAAAATAATTGGTGGGCGTACAAGCGGGATATGTACGAACTGCCGAACGGAAAAGTCGGTGAGTACAATTACGTTCACATCGGCGGCTCGGCGATGGTTGTACCGATTATGAAAGATGGAAGAGTGCTGCTGGTGAATCAGTATCGTTATCTCAACAATAGGGAGAGTCTTGAGTTTCCGTGCGGCAGCGTGAAGGAAGGCTCAACACACGACAAGACTGCGTGGCACGAGTTGGCGGAGGAAACGGGATACTCGTCGAGCAGGATGTTTCTTGCGGGTGAGTTCAATCCGTACAACGGTGTGACGAACGAGATTTGCAAGGTGTACATTGCACGCGAGTTGCAGCATGTTGGCGGTACGCCGGATGAGACGGAAGAGTTTGAGCTTGTGCCGTTGACTGCGGCTGAGATTGATGAGAAGATACGCAACGGTGAAATCTGGGATGGCATGTCATTGGCTGCATGGATGATTGTTAAGTCAAAAGTCAGTGTTTGACACAAGCTCGTCATCCTGAGCGCCCGCCTGCCTTCATAGCTCAATGAGGCGGGCAGGCAGTCCCGATGTTTTCAAATCGGGACGGAGTCTGCCGAAGGCATCCCTTCGGGAGAAGGATGGGATGACGATTGCGGCGTAGTGCTTGTGAAAGCGATGGTCAGTCGGTCAAGGTCAGAGAGTGTGTAAAGGAACACACAATATTGTTATCTCACAATTAGTTTAATCGTGAGATAACAAAGTTACTTGCAAAGTCAATGGCTTTTTATTGCATAACGGTGGTGTAGATGCGAGGACAGAGAATCCTCTGAGAAACGAGTTTACTGAGGTGCGAGATTATGGAGTTCGTAGAGTTGAAAGCGCAAGGATGCAATGGTTTTAGCTCTTCTACAAACTCCTTGAACTCTACGGACTCGATGGACTCAACCTAAACGGCAACTCCCCCAACTCCACATTCTCATTCTTATCCAAAAAGTAATTCAACGCCCAATCGCCGGGGAAGAGGATGGCGAGTTGTCCGCGCGTGTCTTCGGCAAGAGCTGCTCCGCTCGGAATGATCAGTGATTTTATCTTTTCTTCCGATGTTTCTGGCGAAAGCCAGCGCAAGAACTTCCATTCCGTTTGCTCCATGCGAGAAGGCGCGCCGTATTCGCTCTCCAAGCGGTACTGCACGACTTCAAATTGCAGAGGACCGACTGCCGCAAGTATCGGTACTCGTGAGCCGGAATTCAATCGGTAAAAAACCTGAACAACACCTTCCTGCGTCAACTGGTCAACGCCGTCGCGAAACTTTTTGTAGTTTGCCGGACTCGGATTATGGAGCATCACGAAATGCTCGGGCGGGAAGCGGGGAATTTCGTCGTACGCAATCGTCGGGTCTTCCGTCAGCGTGTCGCCGATGTGAAACTCCGATTGCCCGATGAACCCGACGATGTCGCCCGCGTATGCTTCATCAACTGTTTCGCGCGACTGCCCGAACATTTTTTGTGAGTTTGCGAGACGCACTTTCTTCCCCGTGCGACCATGCGTAACGAACATGTCGCGTGTGAACTTTCCCGAGCAGACGCGCAGGAACGCAATGCGGTCGCGGTGGCGCGGGTCCATGTTCGCTTGAATCTTGAAGATGAACCCGGAGAATGCTTCGTGGTCAGGCGGAATGAACTGCTCGCCCTCTACGAGGTCGTAGACCGAAACGTGCGGCGCAGGGGGCGCGGCTTGAGCAAGGAATCCGTCCAACAGCAACTGCACGCCAAAATTATTCCTTGCACTGCCGAAGAATACCGGTGTTATCTTCCCATTCAAAACTGCATTCGAGTCGTACGTTGAGCCGGCGATGTCGAGCATTTCAATTGACTCGAGAAGCGTTGCGTGTGTAGTCTCGCTCAGTTTGTCTTTTACAGCCGGGTCGTGGAGCGACGCAATCGCTTCGGGCGCACGATACATGCCGCCGACTGTCCGTTCGAAGAAATGCACCTCCTTCGTTTGCCTGTCGAACACGCCGCGGAACTCCTCGCCCGTGCCGAGCGGGTAGTTCATTGCAAATGCGCCGATGCCGAGCACTTCTTCAAGCTCGTCAATCAGCGCAAGCGGGTCGAGCGTCGGTCGGTCGCACTTGTTCATGAAAGTGAAAATCGGGATGTGCCGCCGTCGGCAGACTTCAAACAATTTCTTCGTCTGGCTTTCGATACCTTTGCCCGCGTCAATCACCATCACTACACCGTCCACCGCCGTGAGCACGCGGTACGTATCTTCCGAAAAATCCTGGTGACCCGGCGTGTCGAGCAGGTTGATTTTGTAGCCGCTGTAATCGAACTGCAACACCGTGGAGCTGATAGAGATGCCGCGCTTGCGTTCAAGCTCCATCCAGTCGCTCGTGGTTTGTCGTTGATTTTTTCTTGCGGTCACAGAGCCTGCAAGCTGCACCGCGCCGCCATACAGCAGAAATTTCTCCGTCAGAGTTGTTTTGCCTGCGTCCGGGTGCGAGATGATTGCAAAGGTGCGGCGCTTTTGTATTTCTTCTTTGATGCCCATGCTAAGAGAAAAGATTTAACCACAAAGGCACGAAGTTTACACTAAGGTGCACGAAGTGGAATCAGGTTGAAAAACAATTGTAGGGGCGAGGTTGTCTCGTCCCTACAAAACTTGACTTACTGTTATACGGTTACTTGTCTGTTGCGTACTTTTGCTTCATTTGTTGTAGAGCTTCTTCGTATTGTTCCATTGTTAAGTCTTTGAAGAGTTCTTTGCGCTCTTCTGTGTAGTTGCCGTATCCAGTGAAGAATTGGTTGATGAAGCGAACAGTGTTTGCGACGCCCAAATGTTTGGTGAGCAAGCCGAATGCTTCGTGAGTGATTTCGGCTAAACTTTTTTCCTCAATTGTCATTTTCTAATTCCTCCAGAAATTCTATTGGAGATACAATTCTTACTTCTGTTCTTAGACCGCCCTGAGATTTCTTCAGCAAGTCATCGTCAGTTGTACAGAAATAATCAGCTTCCCCTCTTTTGTTACGCATGGTAAAAAGATTTGCCACTAAGACACCAAGAACACTAAGGTTTCACCAAGGAAAAAACCTTTGTGAAGCCTTCGTGCCCTTTGTGCCTTAGTGGCAAAGCTCTTTTTTGCGGCATGCGTAACGTCAGTCAATAAATGTGGTTGCTTTCGTCAATGTCTCGAGTGCGTAATCTTGTCTTGCACTCTCGGAATTCTGAAAGCTCTCAAAGACCTATGCGTCCGATGAAATTAATTCGATTCTCCCCTCGTCGCAAAGGGCGATAATGACGAGAACTGCTTCGGCTTCGAGCCTTATTCTTGTTTGCGTTTTGCTATCGAGCGGCCGCTGTAGACTGCAATTATCGAGGTAGACTTTCATCAGTCGCTCAATGACATCAAAAGTTCCGTAAAAATATAATCAAAAATTGAAGGGCGAACAAACGAGTGTTCTTCCGCGCAATCGCCCGGCGAGGTTATCGAGAAATTCTTCAAGAAATAAATTTGCCACAGAGGCACGGAGGCGCAGAGGTCTGTGCATTAGACGAACTCTCTGTGTCTCAGTGACTCCGTGGCGGACAGAAGATAATCAAAAGTTGAGCGGCGAACAAACGAGGGAATTGTCATTCTGACCCTGAGCGAGCGGAGCGAGTCGAAGGGGAAGAATCCAGAACTGAGCGCTTCATCAATCGCGTCATCCTTCGACTTCGTCCCGACAAAAAACGTCGGGACTGCGCTCAGGATGACTCTGCAGTGAACACCCTTCCACTCCGTTCAGGGTGACGATGCTTTTCAATCCGCAATCGAAAATCCGAAATTCGCAATCCCACCGATTGAATCGAATCAGGAATTTTCCGTACATTGTGTAGGCATTAAATCCGTAATCCCCAATCAGTAATCTGTTTCTATGCTGAACATCCCTCAACTTCTCGCACAAGAACTTTCTCTCAACCTCACGCATGTCCAAAACGCATTCACGCTTCAAGCTCGATAAACTATTGCACACTCCAAAACAATCCGTTATATTCATTCAGAACGGAATGAAAGGAGCTTACGCCAATGCCGGTTGCAACAATCAAAATCGACCAAAAGAAACGAAGCCGACTAAAATCCATCGCAACGAAGAATGGAAAGACGGTGGACGCTTTAGTTGATGAGCTTCTTCAGGATTTTATCAAGAAGCAATCAAAGGCAAAAGAATCGGAGAAGCGGGAGCTACGAGCAATTATGAAGCTATCGGAAAAATCTTTCAATGAGTGGGATAACGAAGAAGATGCAGTCTACGACCGCTTATGAGAAGTGGGATGTACTTCTCGTTCCCTTTCCATTCACAAATCTGAAATCCACGAAACGAAGACCCGCCTTAGTTGTCTCACCTAATATGTACAATCAAAGCCAAGACGTTGTCGTTGCGTTCGTCACGAGCAATCTTCAGAGCGAAGAGAGAGTAGGTGATTACAAATTGAAGCGATGGAAAGAAGCAGGTCTTCCGAAACCTTCGAAGCTTAGAATGAAATTCGCTACGATTGACAAATCTCTCATAATCAAAAAACTCGGTAGGTTTACAGATGAAGATATCAAGGGGGTTCGATTCTCTTTGATTGACTTCTTTGGCATTGAATAACATTTTTGTTCTACTCAAATCTCAACAAAGCAACAATGATTGATATTCCCAAACTCCTATCCCAAGAACTTTCCCTCAATTTAGTCAACGTCCAAAACGCTCTCACGCTTCAAGCGGAAGGGGGAACAATTCCGTTCATCGCACGCTATCGCAAAGAGCGGACGGGGGAGATGGATGAAACCAATCTCCGCAACTTGTTTGACCGCTTCGCATATCTTACCGAACTTGAAGACCGGAAAGTCACGATTCTCAAGTCCATCGAAGAGCAAGAGAAGCTGACGGACGAGCTGAAGGCAAAGATTGAAGCCACGTTGGAGAAGACCGAGCTTGAAGATTTGTATCTGCCGTACAAACCGAAGAAGCGAACTCGTGCAACTGTTGCGAGAGAGAAAGGTCTTGAGCCACTTGCGGAGTTCATCAAGTCGTTGAATGTTGTTGAGTCGCCGAGCGCGTCGCTTGAAGACGAGGCGGCGAAGTACATCTCTGAAGAGAAAGGCGTTACAACAGTTGAGGAAGCGTTGGCGGGCGCTTCGGATATTCTTGCGGAAGAGGTTTCGGAGAAGGCGGAACTGCGTGCGCACTTGCGTGAGCATTTCTTGAAGGAAGGCATGTTCGTCTCGAAGATAAAGGATGAGTTTGCGGCGGGCACAACGAAGTTTGAAATGTATCGCGACTACAAAGCGAGGGTGAAGGACATTCATCCACACAACATGCTTGCGTTGCGCCGTGGCGAGAACGAAGGTGTACTGACGTTCGACTTGCAGTTCGATGAAGCTGTTGCGCATAGCTATCTCGAAGGCCAAGAGATTCACACGAAAGCGTCGAACGTTGCTAGCTATTACAAAGCGATGCTAAAGGATGCATTCGACCGCTTGATGCGCTTCTCGCTCGAGACGGATGTGCGAGTCGAGAAGAAGATGTACGCCGACCGGGAGTCCATCAAAACGTTTGAAGAAAACTTACGTGAGTTATTGCTTTCAAGTCCGGCGGGAATGAAGCCGACAATGGGCATCGACCCGGGCTTTAGAACCGGTTGCAAGGTTTGCGTCATCAGCGAAACGGGAAAATTCCTCCACTATGATGCAATCTTTCCGCATCAGTCGGATGCGCGACGGCTGAAAGCCGGACAGCTTCTTCTCGAACTCATCAAGAACTACCATATTGAACTCGTCGCAATCGGCAACGGTACTGCGGGGCGTGAGACGGATGAGTTTGTTGCTGAAGTGATAAAAGATTTGTCCAAAGGACTCCTTTCGGAGGAGAAGCTGCCGGTGAAAGTCATCGTGAACGAATCCGGCGCTTCCGTGTACTCAGCAAGTCATGTGGCTATTGAGGAATTTCCCAAGCTTGATGTCACTGTTCGCGGCGCAATCAGCATCGGTCGAAGATTGCAAGACCCGCTTGCAGAGTTGGTGAAGATTGACCCGAAGTCCATCGGCGTTGGACAATATCAGCACGATGTTGACCGGAAGTTGCTGAAGAAGAAGTTAGAGGAAACGGTTGAGAGCTGCGTGAACTATGTCGGCGTGGATTTGAATTTGGCGTCGGCGCAGTTGCTGAAGTATGTTTCGGGGTTGAACAAAACCGTTGCGAAGAACATCATGAAATATCGTGAAGACAATGGTGCATTCCGCAATCGTCAACAATTGATGGAAGTGCCGACGTTCGGACCAAAGGCATTCGAGCAGGCGGCGGGCTTCCTTCGCATTCGCAACGGAGAAAATCCTTTGGATAATTCTGCTGTGCATCCTGAAAGCTATGAAGTCGTCGAACGAATCCTTATGGATTTGGGAGTTACAGTTGACAAAGTTCCTCAAGTAGCGGATAAGCTGAAATCGCTCGACATAAAAAAATATATCACTGAAAGCGTCGGGGAGCCGACGATTCGCGACATCATCGCTGAGTTGCAGAAGCCTGGGCGCGACCCGCGTGCAGAATTCAAGTACGCAACGTTTGTGGAAGGCGTGAAAGAAATAAAAGACTTGAAACCGGGAATGCAACTTGAGGGAGTTGTCACCAACGTTGCAAACTTCGGAGCGTTTGTGGACATCGGCGTCCATCAAGATGGACTTGTGCACATTTCGCAACTTGCAAATAAGTTTGTTGAAGATCCGAAGAAAATTGTGAAGGTCGGACAGATTGTGAAAGTGCGGGTGCTTGAGGTGAACGAGGCGCTGAAGCGGATTTCACTTTCGATGAAGTCGCCGGCAGCGGTGGTGGCGAAGGTGAAGGATAGCAAGAAGTCAGAAGTCAGAGGTCAGAAGCTGGAGGAAGGAAAAAAGTCCCTCGAAGCGGGATTCCGAAAGGCGGAAAAAGGCAAAAAGCCGGAATTGCAGAAGTCGAAGAAACCTGAACCGAAGAAAGAAGAGCATCATTTCACACTTGATGATTTGAAAGCGAAGTTTAGCAACAGATGAACTTTTTCGAGAGACATCCAAAGCTGACGCTTTCTACAATAGTGGGAGGTGGAGTGCTCATTCTTCTTGCAGTGGCCGAATTCTCTCTCCGATTGTTTTTTGGTTTAGGCAATCCTGTTCTCTATTGTTCAAGTCCTCTGTTCGGCTATCGTCTTCAGCCCAATCAATTCGTTCATCGACGCGGTGCGGAAATTCGCGTGAACAACCTCGCCTTACGCGCTGATCGAGATTGGGATGAAAACATTGAGAACAAGATTCTCTTTCTCGGCAATTCAGTAACGTACGGCGGTACATATATCTCGAACAACAATCTGTTTTCGCATCTCGCTGTTCAGGGGCTTAGTGGTTATGTTGCAGGGAATGCAGGAGTCAACGGTTGGGGAATTGAAAACATCAGTGCGTTGATTGTTGATTATGAGTTCCTTCCCGCGCGAACGTACGTTTCTGTTCTGCAAGAGATGGATTTCTATCGTGGTCTCTCGAAGTTAGCAGGCAAACCATTCTGGACGACGAAGCCAACGTTTGCTTTGCAGGAGCTTCTCGGCAGCTTTTACCTTGATCGTTTGAGCGGCATGTATGAAAACCACGAGAGGTTTGTCAGCACTCTTGAGAATGAAAAGACTGTTGAGCGTTCGTGTGCACGTCTCAAGGCGATGGATAATTTCTTGAAGTTGCGCGGCTATACACATCTCATCTACTTCTCAACAAATACGGATCAGTTGCTCAAAAGAGTTCCTCCCGACACGATTGTTGCAAAACTCCTGAAGATGTATGACATCAACGGCGTTTACCTAAAAGAGAAGCCGGAACTTCTGTCGTTGACCAAAGCGAAACAGAAGGAATTGTTCTATGACTGGAATCATCTGAGCGTAAAGGGTCATGAGCTGTGGGGGAAAATTATCGGTGAAGACTTGCAGCGTCTTCTCGGAAAGCCATCCAAGAATTTATGACTGATGTTACGCATAGTCACTTCTTCTCGCGTTTTTATGAAACCCTTTCAGGGTTTGTGACCCTTGGTTTGTTTGATTACCGAGGGCGTTGCCCTCGGCTGTAGTATTTGTCCCTTTCAGGGACAGCCATTTGCGCAAACTGACGCTGAAAGCGTCACATATTCTAGGTCGGGGCAACGCCCCGACATTCAAAACCAATCAGTACTCGAACCCTGAAAGGGTTCCATATTCTGGTTTGCGTAACATCAGTTAATGATGCATTGCGATGGAACGAAGCATGAACGTAACTCCGTTGAAACGAAATACCGTTCTCTCTGCACTGTGCTTTGTTTCCGTTGTGTATGGTTGTAAAGACGAGGGTGTTCGCGGCAGAGTCTGTACAACTGAAGCGAGAACCGGAATTCAAATCGCTGTGCGAGATGCGGCTACTGGCGCTCCAGCGGCGTTTGGAGTTCTCGCCATCGCTCAGGATATTTCATTCACCGACACGCTGAGAGCATTGCCGTACGGAACCGATCCTCAATCGGCACTGACAATGGTTGGCGTGTATGAGCGGCCGGGAGTCTACACTGTTATCCTTATGAAGCCCGGTTATCGGGATTGGATCCGCACAAATATTGTCGTCAACAAAGATGAGTGTCACGTCATTACTGTTCAGTTGGATGCCCGGCTTGAACGGATACAGATCGTTCTGCCAGCAGCTTCTGCGTTTTACAGTTTCACCTAACGAGGAGATACCATTGAAATCACTGTTCACACTTATTCTCTCGCTTCTCATCATCAACCCAACACTCTCACAAAAGCAAGCGTTCACAATTGCCGATCTCTACAAAATCAAAACTGTGGAAAACCCGACGTTTTCCCCCGACGGAAAGAAGATTGCATTCACGGTGAAAGAAGATACTCTTGAGAAAGGGAAAAGCAACACCGAAGTCTATGTGATGAACGCTGACGGGAGCGGCATCAAGAAGCTCACCGACAATCCTGCAGCAGACACAAAACCTCACTGGTCACCAGATGGAAAATCGCTTCTCTTCATATCAACACGAAAAGACGGCTCGCAAGCGTGGCTTGTTCCTGCTGAAGGAGGAGAAGCAAAGCAACTGACTTCGTTTGCGATGGAGGTTGACAATTTGGATTGGGCGCCGGGTGGCAAGCACATTGTCTTCTCAACGATGGTCTTTCCCAAATGCGGTGCCGATAACGATTGCAACAAGAAGAACGAAGACGGTTTAACCAACGGTCCGATCCAGGCGCACATAGCAGATCGTCTGCTTTACAGACATTGGACATCATGGAAGGACGGCAAGCGGGCGCATACGTTCGTGTACAATCTCGAAAAGCAAACGTATCTCGATTTGACGCCGGGTGATTTTGATTGGCCATCATTCTCAACAGGTGGCGGCGGATTTGTGTTCTCCCCCGATGGAGCAGAGCTTTGCGTTACATCGAATCACGATGTTGATGAAGCTTCAACGACAAACAAAGACCTCTGGATTGTTCCAACCTCCGGCGGCATGCCAAAGAATATCACAGCAGAGAACAAAGCATTTGACGGCGAACCAGAGTATTCGCCGGATGGGAAGTATATCGCATTCAAGATACAGACTATTCCAACGTTCGAAGCTGATAGGTTCCGGCTTGCGCTGTATGATCGAAAGAGTGGCGCGACTATTGTGCTGACGGATGCCTTCGATAATTGGGTGGACAATTTCCATTGGTCGCCGGATTCCAGAAGCATCTACTTTACAGGTCAGGTGAAAGGGAATGTTCCGATCTTTACTATCGACATCAAAACAAAAAAGATTGTCGAAGTAGTGAGCGCAAAGACGATTGACGCGTTCGATGTTACACCGGATGGAAAGGCGATTGTTTTTGTACGACGTTCGGTTGGCGAGCCGAGAGAGGTATGGC
>Ga0209514_10004882_pt1 | contig 17656 bp, 14 predicted proteins | sample Subgrocontami58m_FD_187452 | JGI IMG/M metagenome (GOLD analysis project Ga0209514, IMG submission 187452) | Subsurface groundwater microbial communities from S. Glens Falls, New York, USA - GMW37 contaminated, 5.8 m (SPAdes) (version 3) | ecosystem: Environmental > Aquatic > Deep subsurface >...
AATCTTCGCCTGCAGGCGCCTCACCGCCTGCGACAGGGCGACGCAGATCACGAAGTACACGACGGCGGCGAGCAGGTAGGCCTCGATGGGGCGGCCGTAGTTCTTGCCGGCCTGCTCGAAGCCCTTCAGGAGGTCGTAGGCGCCGATCGCATAGACGAGCGAGGTGTCCTGGAACAGGATGATGGTCTGGGTGAGCAGCACCGGCAGCATGTTGCGGAACGCCTGCGGCAGGACCACCAGCCGCATGTTCTGCGCGTAGGTCATGCCGAGCGCCTGGCCCGCGTACACCTGGCCGCGCGAGACCGACTGGATGCCGGCGCGCATGATCTCGGAGTAGTACGCCGACTCGAACGCTACGAAGGTGATGATGGCCGAGAGCTCGGCGCCGATCGAGCGGCCGATCAGGAAGGGGATCAGCAGGTAGAACCAGAGAATCACCATCACCAGCGGGATCGAGCGCATGCCGTTGACGTAGACCGCCGCCGGGGCCGCCAGCCACTGCCGGCCCGCCAGCCGCAACAGCGCGAGCAGCGTGCCGAACACGATGCCGCCTGTCATGGCGACCGCGGTGAGCTGCACGCTGAAGACGAAGCCCTTGGCGACGAACCGGGTGATGATCTCCCAGTCGAAGAAGCCGAGGTCGAGGTTGAGCACTACTTGCCTCCCCCGATGGTGCCGGGAACGCGCAAGCGGGCCTCGATCCAGGCCATCACGCGGTTCACCGAGAACGCCGAGACGATGTACAGCGTGGTGACGGCGAGATAGACCTCGATGCCGCGCGAGGTCTCCTCCTGCGCCTGCATCGCGAACAGGGTCAGCTCGGCAATGCTCACTGCGAACGCCACCGAGGAATTCTTGATGATGTTCATCGCCTCGGAGGTGAGCGGCGGGACCACGATCCGGAAGGCCATCGGCAGGATGACGTAGCGGTAGGTCTGCGGCAGCGTCAGGCCGAGCGCCTGGCCGGCCATGCGCTGGCCGCGCGGCAGCGACTGGATCCCCGCGCGCACCTGCTCGGCGATGCGCGCCGAGGTGAAGAATCCCAGCGCGAACACCACCAGGACGAACGCGGGCAGGCCCTTGAATGCAGGAATCATCGCCGGGACGACGTGGTACCAGAGGAAGATCTGCACCAGCAGCGGGATGTTTCGGAACAGCTCGACCCAGGCGTCGCCGGCGCGCTGCCAGCCGCGGTGGGGCACGGTGCGCAGGGTTCCGACGAGCGAACCGGCGAGGAGCGCGACGATCCAGGCGCAGGCCGAGACCGACAGCGTCCAGCCCCAGGCCGAGAGCACCCACTCGAGGTAGGTCCGTCCGCCGCCGTCGTCGCGCAGGAAGACCTGCCATTCCCACTCGTACTTCATGCCCGGGGTCCGATGCCGCCGCGGTTCGCGCGGCCCGGCGGCGAATGCTTCCGCGGAGGACCGCGATTCACGAGGACGCGATCACTTCTTCGCGTAGTCCTCCATCGGCCGGTCGTTGGGATTGGCGATCAGGCCCTTGAGCGTCGCGCCCATCGGCATGTCGAGGTTGCTGTTGCGCGGCGGGATCGGCGACTGGAACCAGCGGGCGTAGAGCTTTTCCAGCTCGCCGCTTCTCATCATGCCGCGGATGGCGTCGTCCACCGCGCGCTTGAAGGCCGGGTCGTCCTTGCGGAACATGACCGCGATCGGCTCCACCGACAGCACCTCGCCGGTGATGACGAAGTCCTTCGGGTTCTTGGCGTTGGCGATGTTCCCGGCGAGGATATTGTCGTCCATCACGAAGGCGTCGGCGCGGCCGGACTCCAGCAGCAGGAAGGAGTCGGCGTGGTCCTTGCCGTAGATCTCCTTGAAGTCGACGCCGGCGGCGCGCTCGTGCTTGCGCATGTGCTGCACCGAGGTCGTTCCGGTGGTGGTGACAACGCTCTTGCCGTTCAGCTGGTTGATCGACTTGATGCCCGAGTTCGCCTTCACCGCCATGCGGACCTCGGTCACATAGGTCGTCAGGCCGAACGCCGCCTGCTTCTGCCGCGCGGCGTTGTTGGTGGTCGAGCCGCATTCGATGTCCACGGTGCCGTTCTCCACCAGGGGGATGCGGTTCTGCGAGGTCACCAGCGTGTATTCGATCTTCACGGCGGGGGCCTTGATCTGCTTTCCGATCGTGTCGATGATCTTCTCGCACAGCTCGACGTGGTAGCCGGTGTACTTGCCGCCGCCCAGCGTATAGGCGAGGGGCGCGGAGGAGTCGCGCGTGCCCATCACCACCCTGCCCGAGTCCTTGATCTTCTTCAGCGTGCCGGTAAGCTCCTGCGCGGAGGCCGAAGCGGCGATCCCGGCGCCGGCGAGCAGGGCGGCGATCAGGACGGAAATGTTCTTCATGGTTGTCTCCCGGAGACGCGGCCGCGAGCACGGCCGCCGATCGAGCGATTCTACGCAAGCGGTATGAGCTTGTCCAAGCGGGGCGGCGCGGTCGCGGGCGACAGGCCGGCTCCGGCAAAGAAAAAGGCCTTGCGGGTTTCCCCGCAAGGCCTCGGGTGCGACGGGTTCAGCTCGGTCGGGCGGATGCTCCCGGGGCTAGCGGAACCGGTAGATGTAGCTCACCCCGACGAAGGTCACGCTCTGGTTCTCCTTGGCGTTGAGCGTGGTGTTGTCGCTGTAGAAGAACGGCGTGTTGTTGTAGTTGTAGGTCCACTCGTTGAACTTCGTGTTCTGGTGCACGAGGTCGACGCGGAGATACGACGTCTTGTCCAGCGCGTACTCGCCGAACAGCTTCAGTCGGGTAAGCCGATAGGTCACGTCCGGCAACCCGCCGACGGCAGCCAGGTACACGACGTTGTTGACCGACGCGTTCGGATCGGGATTCTGCTTGTACTTGAGCACGTCGTTCAGGTAGGTCAGGTCTGCGCCCAGCCGGAAGCGCGCCGACACCTTGCCGGCGAGGCCAACGCCCAAGCTGTCGGCGATGTCCTCCAGCGTGGCGTCGTAGCCGGTGGAGTGGCCCGCGTTGGTCTTTTGCTCGCCGCGGGACCAGTAGCCGGTCAGCTTCCACGCATCGGACAGGGTATAGGCGGCATCGACGGCGTACATGCGATTGCCGGCATCGCGCAGTCCGTGGTCGGATACGGGGGCGGTGTACTTGTCCTTGCCGTCCTCGAGGAAGAACGTCATCGACAGCCGGTCGTTCGGCATCCACGTCCCCATCAGTTTCAGCTTGTCCCGATTGCGGTCCATGAAAAGGAACGGGAAGATCGGCCGGGAGGTGGCCGTGCCGCCGATGCCGTTATTGACCAAGGCACAGTTTGCCGCGAGCGTGGCCGGCGTAGCGCCGGACCCGGCGGATCCGGTGGACAGGAGACTCGGGTCCGCTTCGATGGCACCCGTACCCGAATTGAACAGGCCCCCCTGTCCCTGGCAGCCCAGCAGCGCGAGCTTCAGCCAGGGCGAATCGCCCTTGCGCTCGCTCGACTTGTAGCTGATCGAGCCGTTGAAGGTTTCGGACATCATCTTCTTCAGTTCCAGACGATAGCCGGTCTCTTCGAGCTTCTGCCTGATCCCCGACAATCCGGCGACGTTGACCGTGGGCGTCAACTGACCCAGGTCCTCGTACTCGTATTCGACCTCGCCCACCACCTGGTAATTGGCCGGCAGCTTGTAGGACGCCTCGAGCTTGCCCTGCCATATCTTCGGCGAGAACTGGCCGTTGGTGAACACTCCGTCCCGGTAGGTGGTGGTCGTGAGGTTAGTGCGCTCGGTATTGTAGTTGGCGATCGGCGTCTTGTCGTTTCTCTCCTCGTATTTCAGGTTGCCGTGCACATGCAGTTTGTCCAGCGGATGCGAAGTGAAGCCGACCTGCGCCTTGGTGCTGTCTACCTTCCCGCCCAGGTTGCTCCTGCCCGCCGGAGCGCCCGTCAGCCCCATGCCGAGGAAACTCTCGTCTTGCGTGGCATGGGTGTAGGCGTACTTGAAGTTGATCTTGGTCTTGGGCGTGAGCTTGTAGTTACCGGCGAAATACAACTGCTGCGCCTGGTTGTCCGGCCACAGCGCGACGGGCAGTTGCATGTTCGCGCGCAGGACCGGGTCCAGCGTCACGGGGGTCCCCAGCACGCCTACGAGGCCGGTGGCGGGGATGGTCGGCGTGATGTTGCCGTTGGCATTGGTATAGAACGAGCCGTAATAGCCGCCGGAAAGGTTCAGCTTCCCGCTGCTCCAGTTGGCCCTGAGGTCGATTTGCCGGATGGTGGAATTCACGGGCTCGGGGAGCAGGAAGATCGCGTTGCCGGAGACGGTGCCGGTGGTCCCGGCGCACGTAGTACCCGCTGCCAATTGAGCTGAATTCGCGGTGCAACTGTAACCGATGCCGAAGAACCGCGCGCCCGTCTTGTCCTCGTTCTTGAAGTTGGCCTCCAACTGCAGCGCGCCGCCGAACCACTTCTCGGCGTTCAGGCTGAAGCCCTTGCGCTTCAACTCGAGGTTCAGCTCGCTGCCCGCCCCCGGCGCGGCCAGGCCCACCACCGTGGGAGTCGTGGTCCCCGCACCGATCAGGCCGGTGTTGATGGTGCGCGGGTCATGGCGCACCAGTTCGCTGTACTCGCCCCACAGCTTCATGTCGCCGAGCTTGCGGTAGGAGAAGCTCACCTCACGGCTGTCGAGGCCCAGATTGCGCCCTTCGACGGTGAACCATTTCCCCGAGGCGGCGTCGCGGTCCAGCACGCTGAAGCCGAACAGGCCGTGGTAGTCGTTCTTGCGCAGGCCGTTGAACATGCCGAAGCGCGCGCGGTCCTTCTCGTCGCCGCTCGCTGCGCCCACGCCGACCGACAGGGTGTTGCCCGGCGCGGTCACTTCGCCGATGTCCTGGGCGCGCGCCGGCCCGAAGGCTGCGAGCACCGCAAGGGCGATGACGGATTGGTTGAATGCGGAGAGTTGTTTGGATGTCTTCATGATCGATCGCCCCTTCTCAGCGGAACATGAACTGCGGCGTCGGCGCCAAGCCGGGATTGTTGCCACCGTGAATTTGCGTGTGGCAGTTCACGCATCCGCGCCCCTGCGTAACGTATATGGCGCTCCTGCCGCTGGTGGTGGAGCTGAGCTGCGGCGCGGTCGCGCCCGGGAACGTGGTCGTGTTGCTCTGGCCTCTCACCTGGGCGATCACCCCGCCGTGCGGCGTGTGGCACTGGTGGCACAGGAACGGCGGCCGTACTTTCAGCATGCTGTCGGCGACCGTGCCGTGCGGGTTGTGGCAGAGCGTGCAATCCGTCTGCACCGGCTCATGGTTGTGCACGAACGGGCCGCGCTTCTCCGCGTGACATTGGAAGCAGGTGTCGACCACGCTGTCGCGCTTCATCAGCGCCTTGCCGATCGATCCGTGCGGATTGTGGCAGTCGGAGCACGCGACCTTGCCTTCCAGGATCGGGTGGCGGAAGGTCCGGTTCACTTCGGCGCGCTGCTGCTTGTGGCAGGCGAAGCACACTTCCGGCTGCGTGATCTTGGTGAGCACCTTGTCGGTGGAGTGCATGGTGTGGCAGCTCGTGCAGGCGGTGCCGCGCGCCTGGTGGGTGCTGCCCTCCCAATGCGTGCGCTTGCTGCCGCCGGCGTGGCAGGCGAGGCAGGTCGCGTTCTTGTCGTCCGGCGCCATGGTCTTCCCGCCCGGGTTCTTGATCCCGCCCACGCCGCGGCCGCCGCCGGCCTTGACGTGCGCGGTGGCGTCGCCGTGGCAGGTCGAGCACTCGCCCGCGTTGGACGGTCCCTTCAAGTTGCCTTTCTGGCCATGCACCGAGCCGGCGTAGTACGCGACCGCGTCGGCGTGGCAGTCCTTGCACGCGTCGGGCCCGGGGCCCGCCGCGATCGCGCCGCCCGAGCCTGCGAGCAGCAACAGAGTCGCGCCAATGCCTATCGCCGGAGCGTATCCGGCAAGGCTGGCGACGTAGGCGCACAGCGCTGACAACCTACCTGAAGTTTTCATGCTTTCTCCCGATCCGGCGTTGAGATTGTTGGAATGACCGGTGCCCGGAGCCACGCGGTCACGGATTGCTTCATGCTTGAAATCGTGTCGCTCCCGTGCGGCAGTGCGTGCGAGGTGCGCAAGTCGGCGGCGAGAGCGGAGGTGGAAAAGGCGAAGAATGCGGCAGCGGCGACCGCGAACAACAGACCTTCAAGATTCCGCTGAATCATTCATCCCCTCGACTGGTGCCCATGGTAATGAATATCCGTTCACTTGACACTGTCATGCGGTCATTTTGTTGCGGTGACGCAACAATCGCCGACAGGTGCGCGGGGCTTGGGTTGGGGGCCGGGGCGTATTGCATTGCAGCAACGATGCCCGGACGATTGGATGAAACCTCAACATATACAACGGCGACGTCAACCAGCCTTCCCTCGAGCGCCATGCGACCGCGTCGATCCCCAACGCGGTCGCAATTGAACCACCATTCAATTGTGAACGCGCCGATATTTGAATGGCGTGATATCAGTCACAACAAGGAGTTTGGATCGGCGCCCGGGCGAGGGAGCCGGCGCTACGCAGGCCGCGAAGGCCGGGATCAGTCGCCTCGCTCGTCGCGATCGCGACCGACGCCCAGGTCGACGCCCGAGAGATCGTCCTCCTCGGGCGCCTCGCTCATTTCGGATTCGCGCTCGGCCTCCTGCAGCAGCGACAGCGCCATCTCGATGACCTCGGAGCGGCCCTTCAGGGAATGGGCCTTGCGGTATTCGTCGATGAACTTCAGCCGTTTCGCGGGAAGCGTGATGGTGACCGTCTTGGAGTTCATTGGCCTGGCGATTCGACGATTGCAGCCTTGCATGCTACCAGCGGCACGCGCTCCCGTACAACCCGCCCGGCCTCAGACGCGCAGGTATACGATGCCGTTCTCGACCTTGACGGGATAGCGGCCGGTGCAGCCCCGGTCGGGCGCAACCGCCGCGCCGTCCTCGAGGCCGATGCTCCAGTTGTGGAGCGGGCAGGCGACGTGCCTGCCGAACACGATCCCCTGCGACAGCGGCCCGCCCTTGTGCGGGCAGCGGTCGCGCAGCGCGAACACCTCGTCCTCGGCGCTGCGGAACACGGCGATGTCGCCGTGCGCGCTTCTCACCACCCGCGCGCCCAGGCGCGGGATGTCCTCGATCGCGCCCACCCTGATCCAGTCGCCCGCCGCGGCTCCGGGCCGGGCGGTGTCGCGCCGCACGCGCTCGATGCCGGCGCTCATGCGGTCAGTGCCTCGTATTCGTGGCGCGCGCCGCCCTGGGCGCGTTCCGCCCACGGGTCCGTCTCGCCCTGCAGCGCGAACTGCAGCCGCGCATAGAGCGCCGCGCGGCTCGCCTCGTCCTGCACCACCCGCTGCTTGACGTAGTCCAGGCCCGCGCGCGCGACCCAGTGCACGGTGCGGTCCAGGTAGCGCGCCTCCTCGCGGTAGAGCTGGATGAAGGCTCCTGCGGTTTCGAGCACTTCCGCGGGCGTTGCGACCTTGCACAGGAACTGCGCCACCTCGGTCTTGATGCCTCCGTTGCCGGCGACGTAGATCTCCCAGCCGGAATCGACGCCGATGACGCCGACGTCCTTGATGCCGGACTCGGCGCAGTTGCGCGGACAGCCGGACACGGCCATCTTCACCTTGTGCGGCGCGTACAGCTTCCAGAACGCCTGCTCCATGTCGATGCCCATCTGCGTGGAATCCTGCACGCCGAACCGGCACCATTCGCTGCCGACGCAGGTCTTCACGGTGCGCAGCGCCTTGGCGTAGGCATGGCCCGAGGGCATCGCCAGGTCCGCCCATATCTTCGGCAGGTCCTCCTTCTTCACGCCGAGCAGGTCGATGCGCTGGCCGCCGGTGACCTTCACCGTGGGTATCCGGTACTTGTCGACCACGTCGGCGATGCGGCGCAGTTGCGCAGCGTCGGTGACGCCGCCGAACATGCGCGGCACCACCGAGTAGGTGCCGTCCTTCTGGATGTTGGCATGCGCGCGCTCGTTGATGTAGCGCGACTGCGGGTCGTCCTTCGCCTGGTGCGGCCAGGTCGAGATGAGGTAGTAGTTGAGCGCCGGGCGGCAGGACGCGCAGCCGTTCGGGGTGCGCCACTCCATGAAGCGCATCACCGCGGGGATGGCGAGCAGGTGCTGTTCGCGGATGACCCTGCGCACTTCCTCGTGCGTGAAGTCGGTGCAGCCGCACATCGGCTTCGCCTTGTTCTGCTGCGGAGCATAGGCGCCGCCCACGGTCGAGGCGAGGATCTGCTCCACGAGGCCCGTGCACGAGCCGCAGGACGAGGAAGCCTTGGTGTGCTTGCGCACGTCCTCGAGCGAGAACAGGCCCTGCTCCTTGATCGCCTTGACGATCGCGCCCTTGCACACGCCGTTGCAGCCGCACACCTCCATCGCCTCGGGCATGCCGGCCGCCTTGTTCTGCCCCTGGTGGCCGGCGGTGCCGAGGTGCGACTGGCCGAACATCAGGTGGTCGCGCAGCTCGCCGATGTTGTGCCGGTCGCGCAGCAACTGGAAGTACCAGGCGCCGTCGACGGTGTCGCCGTAGAGCACGGAACCGACGATGCGCTCTTCCTTGATGACCAGCCGCTTGTACACGCCGCCGACCGCGTCGTGCAGCACGATGTCCTCGGTGTCGGCGCCGCCGGTGAAGTTGCCCGCCGAGAACAGGTCGATGCCGGTCACCTTGAGCTTGGTCGAGGTCACCGAGCCCTGGTAGCGTCCGATGCCGAGCATCGCCAGGTGATTCGCGCACACCTTGGCCATCTCGAACAGCGGCGCCACCAGCCCGTAGGCGGTGCCGCGATGCGAGGCGCACTCGCCCACGGCGTAGATGCGCGGGTCGTAGGTCTGCAGGGTGTCGTTCACGACGACGCCTCGGCTGCAGTGGATGCCCGCGGAACGCGCCAGCGCGTCGCTGGGACGGATGCCCACCGCCATCACCACCAGCTCGGCGGGAATCTCCTCGCCGTCGGCGAAGCTCACGCCCCTGACCCGCCCCTCGGGCCCTTGCAGAATAGCTCGGGTCTGCTTGCGGAGCATGAACTTCAGGCCCTTCTGCTCGAGGGATTTCTGCAGCATGTCCGCCGCGGTCCGGTCGAGCTGGCGCTCCATCAGCCATTCCATGAGGTGCACGACGGTGACTTCCATTCCGCGCAGCGCGAGGCCGTTGGCCGCCTCCAGGCCGAGCAGCCCGCCGCCGATCACGACGGCGCGCCCGCCGCGCCCGGCGGCATCGATCATGGCGTTGGTGTCGCCGATGTCGCGGTAGGTGAGCACGCCCTCGAGGTCCTTGCCGGGAATAGGCAGGATGAAGGGATCCGAGCCCGTGGCGAGCAGCAGCCGGTCGTACGGCTCCCGCGTGCCGTCGTCGGCGACCACGCTGCGCGCGCGCCGGTCGATCCCGACGACCTTCCTGCCCAGGTGCAGCCGGATGCCGTTTCGCGCGTACCACTCGAGGTCGTTCAGCATGATGTCATCGAGCGTCATCTCGCCCGCGAGGACCGGCGAGAGCAGGATGCGGTTGTAGTTCGGGTGGGGCTCGGCGCCGAACACGGTGATGTCGTAGAGGTCGGGCGCGATCTCGAGCAGCTCCTCCAGCGTGCGCATCCCGGCCATGCCGTTGCCCACCATCACGAGTTTCATCCGTTTCATGCCTGCACCTCTTCCGATTCGATCAAACGCTTCAGCTCGGGCACGCAGGACCCGCACTGCGTGCCGCAGCGCAGTTTCGCTTGCAGCGCCGGCAGCCGGGCGCCGCGCACGATCTCGGCGCGGATCTCGCGTTCGCCCGCGTCCACGCAGGCGCACACGATGCGCCCGCGGTCGAGCGTGCCGCGCGGGGCGCTCGATACCGGGGCGAGCACCCAGGGGCGCACCGCCTCGGCGGAGGCGCCCTGGACCATCATGTTCCTCAGCCATTCCTGGGCCGCCGTCTCGCCGCAGAGCCACACGCTCTGCACGAGGCCGCGCTCGATGCGGGCGGCCTTTTCCACGCGCTTGCGCGCGTCCACGTAGCGCAGCGTGTTCTGCGCTTCCATGCCGAGCAGGCGGTCGAGCGCGTCGAGCACGTCCTCGCCGATCGGCTCCGCGGCGTGGCCGCGCAGCACTGCCACGGCGTCGTCCCGGCCCGTGAGGCCGAGGCTTGCGTAGTCGAAGCGCGCAAGCAGGGGCTTGAGCTCTTCCAGGAACGCGAGCGCCGCGCCCGATTCCGAGGCGGCGAAGCGCCGCATGGCGACGACCTTGTGCGCAAGGTCCAGCTTTTCCACCCGAACGGCCGCGTGCTTCAGCTCGGGCTGCCTGGAGATCGGATCGACCGCGGGAACGGTGAGGGCGTTCGCGCCCGGGGAGTTCATGAACTGGCTGCCCCAGTGCATGGCGAGAAACGTCTGTCCGGGCCGCAGGTCGTCCGCGGCGGCGACCCGCACCGCGATCTCGCCGCGGCGGCTCTTCACGCGGGCGATGTCGCCTTCGGCGAGTCCCCGTCGCGCCATGTCGCGCGCGTTCATGCCCAGCGCCGGTTCCTCGGCGTGGTTGTACAGCCGCGCGATGCGGCCGGTGCGGCTCATGCCGTGCCACTGGTCGCGCAGCCGGCCGGTGCTGAAGTGCAGCGGATAGCGGGCGTCGGTCCTCTCGGCGGTGGGCTTGTGCGCAGCGGCGACGAAGCGCGCGCGCCCCGAGCCGGTGGGGAAACGCCCGTCGCCATAGAGCCGCGCCTTGCCCTCTCCGGCGTCCTCGGGAAACGGCCACTGCTGCGGCCCGCGCGCGTCGAGCAGTCCGTAGGACAGGCCGGTGATGTCCAGGTCGCGGCCGCGCGTCGTTTCCCGGTGCTCGTTGAAGATGTCCTCGGCGCTCGCGTAAGCGAACAGCCGCCGCGCCTCTGGACGGCCGAGCTCGGCGCCCAGCCGCAGGGCGAAATCGCGCGCGATCTCCCAGTCGCAGCGTGCCTCGCCGGGCGGGGCGACGGCGCGCCGCACGCGCGAGATGCGCCGCTCGGAGTTGGTGGCGGTGCCCTCCTTTTCGCCCCAGGTCGCCGCCGGCAGCAGCACGTCGGCGAAGGCGACAGTGTCGGTGTTGCGATACGCTTCCTGCACGACGACCAGCTCGGCCTTCCCGAGCGCCTCGCGCACGCGCGCCGCATCGGGCATGGAATGCGCGGGATTGGTGCAGGCGATCCACACCGCCTTGATCTCGCCCGCGCCGAGCGCATCGAACAGCTCGACGGCGCTCTTGCCCGGATTCGCGGGCACCTCGGGCAGGCCCCACAGCGCGGCGACCTCGGCGCGGTGCTGCGGATTCGCGAGGTCGCGATGCGCCGAGAGCAGGTTGGAGAGTCCGCCCACCTCGCGCCCGCCCATCGCATTGGGCTGCCCGGTGAGGGACAGGGGCCCCGCGCCCGGCCGGCCGATCTGCGCCGTGGCCAGATGCAGGTTGATCAGCGCGGCGTTGTTCGCGGTGCCGTTCGCCGACTGGTTCAGGCCCTGGCAGTACAGGGACAGGGTCGCCTTCGATTCGCCGAACCACTTCGCCGCCTTGACCACGTCCTGCGCGGGGACGCCGCAGATTTCCGCCACCGCCGTCGGCGTGTATTCGCGCACCGCTTCCTTGACCGCGTCGAACCCCTCGGTATACGCGCGGATGTAGTCCAGGTCGCACAGCCCTTCCCACAGCACCACGTGCAACATGCCGTTGAACAGGGCGACGTCGGTGCCGGGAAGGATCGCCAAGTGCAGGCTCGCCTCGCGCGCGGTGTCGGTGCGGCGCGGATCGACGACGATGGTCCTGAGCCGCGGGTTCCCGCGGCGCGCCGCTTCGATGCGGCGGTACAGGACCGGGTGCGCGAACGCGGTATTGGAGCCGGCGATGAACAGGCACTCGGCGTGGTCGATGTCCTCGTAGCAGGCGGGCGGCGCGTCGGCGCCGAGGGTGGCCTTGTAGCCCGAGACCGCGGAGGACATGCACAGGCGCGAATTGGTGTCGATGTTGTTGGTGCCGACGAGGCCCTTGGCGAGCTTGTTGAAGACGTAATAGTCCTCGGTCAGCAACTGGCCGGAGACGTAGAAGGCGACCGCATCGGGACCGTGCTCGCCGACGATGCGCGCGAAGCGCGCGGCGGCGAAGGCGAGGGCCTCGTCCCAGCTCGCGCGGGAGCGTGCGGGCGCTTCGCTGCGCTCTCGCATCTCGGGGAACAGCACGCGGCCCTGGAGCTCCGCGCCGAGGTGCAGCGCCGCGCCCTTGCTGCACAGGCGGCCGGTATTGGCCGGGTGGTCCGGGTCGCCGCGCACGCCGGTGATGCCGCGGCCGTCGGACTCGATGACGACGCCGCATCCGACCCCGCAATAGCAGCATGTGGACCTGATCTCGGGCATGGGTGCCGGCCTGTGTACCTTAATATGTACGCTCGGGGCGCCCGCCGGCTACGCGGCCTCGCGCATCTGCTTCTGGTACAGGAACGCGAGCACCGCAGTGCGAAGCGCGATGTAGCGCGGGTGGGTCGACAGCGACAGCCGCTCGCGCGGGCGCGGCAGGTCGATGTCCAGGACCTCTCCGACGGTGGCTGCGGGGCCGTTGGTCATCATCACCACGCGGTCCGAGAGCAGCACGGCCTCGTCGACGTCGTGGGTCACCATCACCGCCGTGCTGCGGGTCTCGGCGACGATGCGCGTGAGCTCGTCCTGCAGGTGCGCGCGCGTGAGCGCATCGAGCGCGCCGAAGGGCTCGTCCAGGAGCAGCAGCTTCGGCTCCATCGACAACGCCCGGGCGATGCCCACGCGCTGCTTCATGCCGCCGGAGATCTCCTGCGGGAACTTGTGCTCGGCGTGGGCGAGGCGGACCCGCTCGAGCGCCGCGTGCGTGCGCTCCTTCAGGCGCGCCTTCGGCTCGCTCGCCCCGAAGACGCGCTCGACCGCCAGGTAGACGTTGTCGAAACAGGTGAGCCAGGGCAGCAGCGAATGGTTCTGGAACACCACGCCCCGGTCGGGCCCCGGGCCAGAGATCTCCCGCCCGGCGAGGACCATGAGCCCGGAGCTTGGCTTGAGCAGCCCCGCGACGAGGTTGAGCAGCGTCGACTTGCCGCAGCCGGAGTGGCCGATCAAGGACACGAACTCGCCCTCGCGGAGGTCGAGGTCGATGTCGCGCAGGGCGGTGAACGGGCCCTTCCTGGTCTCGAACACCATGCCGAGGCTTTCGATCTGGAGATAGCGGGTCATGTGCGTGCTCACTCGTAGTTGAACCGGCGGGCGATGAGTATCAGCAACTGCTCGAGCGCGAGCCCGACGATGCCCACCGTGAAGATGGCGATGATGATGTGCTGGACGTTCAGGTTGTTCCATTCGTCCCACACCCAGAAGCCGATGCCGACGCCTCCGGTGAGCATCTCGGCGGCGACGATCACCAGCCACGCCACGCCGATCGAGAGGCGCACGCCAGTCATCATGTAGGGCAGCGCGGCGGGGAAGAGGATCCGGGTGAAGACCTTCCATTCGGAGAGCTTCAGCACCCGTGCGACGTTCATGTAGTCCTGCGGGATCTGGCGCACGCCCACGGCGGTGTTGATGATCATCGGCCAGATGCTCGAGATGAAGATGACGTAGATCGCGGCGGGGTTCGCGGCCTTGAACACGAGCAGCCCGATCGGCAGCCACGCGAGCGGGCTGACGGGGCGCAGCAGCGAAATCACCGGGGCGGCCATGTCGGACAGGAACCGGAAGCGGCCCAGCAGGAAGCCGAGCGGAATGCCGGCGAGCGCCGCCAAGCCGAAGCCGATGGCGACGCGCCCGAGCGAATTGAGCACGTTCCAGCCGATGCCCTGGTCGTTCGGTCCCTTGCGGTAGAACGGGTCGGCGAACAGGGCCACGGCCGAATGCCAGGTCGACGCCGGGTCGGGGAGCCGCCCGCCTTGCGCGAGCAGGGCCCACGCCGCGACGAACAGCGCCAGCCCGCAGGCCATGGCGAAGGCGCGCACCAGCCACTCCGGAGCGCGGCTGCGCACGTACAGGGGCTTTTCGGCGGCCTCGCCGCGGGTCGCGCCGGACGCCGGCGCGTCGCCTTCAGCAACCGGTTCGTTCGCCGCGGCGGGCGGGGTCGGGGCTGTGCTCGCCATGATGTCCTTCAGGGATTCGACGGAGAGGTTGACTGCGCTCATGCGTGACTCCTCAGGCGACCTTCACCTTGAACGAGCTGGCGTATCGCTTGGGGTCCTTGCCGTCCCACACCACGCCGTCGATCAGCTTCGCCGAGCGCGTCGGGTCCTTTGGAGCGCTCGCCTTCGCCATGGCCGCCGCATCCTTGTAGACGTCGAGCCGGTTGACCTTTCTCGCGACGCCCAGGTAATCGACGTCCTCCTTCAGCAGGCCCCAGCGGCGGTGCTGGGTCATGAACCACATGCCATCGGAGAGGAACGGGAAGGTGACGAGGCCGTCGTTGTAGAACTTCATCGCGTTCGGATCGTCCCAGGCCTTGCCGATGCCGTTGTCGTAGCGCCCGAGCATGCGCGCCACGATCACTTCCTTGTCGGTGTTCACGTAGGACTTGTCGGCGACGATCTCGGCGGTCTTCTGGCGGTTGGACAGCGAGGCGTCGATCCAGCGTCCGGCATCGATCACCGCGGCGGTCATGGCGCGCGCGGTGTTCGGATGCTTCTGCACGAACTCGGCGGTGCAGCCCAGCACCTTCTCCGGATGGTCCTTCCAGATGCCCTGGGTGGTTTCGACCGTGAAGCCGATCTTGTCGACGATGGCGCGGTTGTTCCAGGGCTCGCCGACGCAGAAGCCGTCCATGTTGCCCACGCGCATGTTCGCGACCATCTGCGGCGGCGGCACCGTGATGGTCTTAACGTCGGTGAAGGGGTTGATGCCCTGGGCCGCAAGCCAGTAATAGATCCACATGGCGTGCGTGCCCGTCGGGAAGGTGTGGGCGAAGGTGTAGTCGCGCTTCTCCCGGTCGACGAGCGCCTTCAGGCTGGGACCGTCCTTGACGCCTTTCTCGTGCAGCTTCCTGGAGAGTGTGATCGCCTGCCCGTTGTGGTTGAGGTTCATCAGCACCGACATGTCCTTCTTCGGCCCGCCGACGCCCAGGTGCACGCCGTAGATCAGGCCGTAGAGCACGTGCGAGGCGTCCAGCTCGCCGTTCACGAGCTTGTCGCGCACCCCGGCCCACGAGGCTTCCTTGGAGGGCACGATCTTGATCCCGTACTTCTTGTCGAACTCCATCACCGAGGCGATCACCACCGAGGAGCAGTCGGTGAGCGGGATGAAGCCGATCTTGACTTCCTTCTTCTCCGGGGCGTCGGAGCCGGCCGCCCAGGCGGCGGTGCGCACCGCGTCGGGGACCAGGCTCATGATGCCCACCGCGCCGGCCTGCACGAGGAAGTTGCGCCGGCGCGCCGAGGGCTCGGCCGCGAGGGGCTCGGCTTCAGTGGCGAATTCGGGCAATGTCTTTTCATCCATTCATCTCTCCAGGGCAAGAATGCAAAAAGGCGCTCACCGCATCGGCTGCGCCTTGCGCCATCGAGCGATGGCGATGCGCGGCCGCGTGGTGAACGCCTTTGTTCACTGTGAGTCCGCCAGTGGACTCGCTGGTCTTATCGCAATACCCGTGCCATGGTCGTGCGAATGGAGGAAAACCGATGCTCAACCAGTCGCTTGAGTCTGAAAATCGCCGCGTTGCGGGTTAGCTGATTGGGTGGATTTCGTGCACGATTGCGGTGCACAAAAGAGCGATGCGCACTAAGACGCAGCGAAAGGAGGAGGGGCTCAGCCGAGGAAATCGGCCATGTCGATGACCGCCTTGGCGACCTCGCTCAGGCGTTTCTTCTTGCTCATCGCCATGCGCCGCAGCGCGTGGTAGGCCTCGTCCTCCGAGAGGCCGCGGCTCTTCATGAGGATGCCCTTGGCGCGCTCGACGAGCTTGCGCTCGGAGAGCTTGAGGTTGGCCTGCGCAAGCTCCGTGGCGAGCTGCCGATACTCCGCGTGGCGCGCCACCGCGACGTCGACGATGCCCTTGACGCGCGCGGGATCGAGTCCGTCCACCACGTAGGCGGAAACGCCGGCGCGCACCGCCTCGCGGATAATGTCGCCCGCCCCGTCGCTTGCGAACATGACGATGGGCCGCGGCTGGTCGCGGCTCACCATCACCACATGCTCCAGCACGTCGCGCGAGGGCGATTCGGTGCCGATGATGATGACATCGGGCTTGAGTTTTTCGACCGCGCGCAGCAGTTCCAGGGGCGAGTCGAGCGAGGCGGCGACCGCGTAGCCGGCCTGCTCCAGTCCCGCGCGCAGCACCTCGGCCCGTTCAGATGACTCGTCGACCAGCAATACCCGAAGCATGCGATTCCGCCTGTATCCGATTTCCGGGTTGCAACATGCGTGCCAGCGTCGCGGCTTGGGAGCACGCGATAAGCGTGCCCTTGCACCAGCGTGGCCAAGGCTGCGGTGCTTCACACTTGAGTGATTCCAGGATGAATGTTCGGAACTGGTCGCAAATTGCGACCAGTCGGTCAACCGGTCTCGGGCCCGCGACGTTCAGGTAGCGAGTGAGCGCCGCCCGCGTTGGCCTCCGGCGGACGCCAGGCGAATTCAAATCGAACAAGACCGCATGCGAGCCGGGAAGCCGCCACCCTCTCATGAAGTACTGGAGCCGTTGATCTTCACGATCCGCGGCCACCGGGTGATGCTCGACGCCGACCTCGCGCGGATATATGGGGTGGGTACGAAGGTATTGAACCAGGCGGTAAAACGGAATTCAAGCCGATTTCCGAAGGATTTTGCGTTCCAAATGGTACCGGAGGACGTGCGGTGTCTGAGGACGCCAGTCCTGACCTCAAACTTGAAATCCAATGAGGATCAAAAGGATAGAGAGAACCGGTCACAAATTGTGACCGGTTCCCGGCGCAGCAGAAGTTTCCTGCCGTGGGTATTCACAGAGCATGGCGCGCTGATGGTCGCGAACCTTCTCCGCAGCGAACGGGCAGTGCAAATGAGCGTGTTCGTCATCCGCGCATTCGTGCGCATGCGCGAGCAGATCGCGGCCAACGCGGCGATTCTCAAGAGGCTGGCCGAGATCGACAAGACCCTGCTCCAGCACGACGCCGCGCTGCGCGACGTATATGCCAAGCTGCTGCCGCTGCTTCAGCCGCCGGCCGCGTCGCCGAAGCGGCGCATCGGGTTCATCGCGGAGGACCGGTAGCTTCGCGGAAATCCCGAACTTTTGCCTGTCGACCTCGGCTCCCGGTAAGGCTCAGCGGCCGATCCGGATGTCATATTTGACAAGCCTGCGCCGCGGGCGATCAGGCCGCGCGCTTCTCCTTCTTGACCAGGACGTTGCGCAGGTAGCGCCCGGTGAAGCTCGCCGGGTTCGCTGCCACGTCCTCGGGGGTGCCCTGCGCGACGACGCGCCCGCCGCCGTCGCCGCCCTCGGGGCCGAGGTCGATGATCCAGTCGGAGGTCTTGATGACGTCGAGGTTGTGCTCGATCACCACCACCGTGTTGCCCGCGTCGCGCAGCCGGTGCAGGACGGAAAGCAGCAGGGCGATGTCCTTGAAGTGCAGCCCGGTGGTGGGCTCGTCGAGGATGTAGAGCGTGCGCCCGGTGTCGCGCTTGGAGAGCTCCTGCGAGAGCTTCACGCGCTGCGCCTCGCCGCCGGAGAGCGTGGTCGCCGACTGGCCGAGCTGGATGTAGCCCAGCCCCACTTCGAGCAGCGTCTG
>Ga0209514_10004884_pt1 | contig 17650 bp, 18 predicted proteins | sample Subgrocontami58m_FD_187452 | JGI IMG/M metagenome (GOLD analysis project Ga0209514, IMG submission 187452) | Subsurface groundwater microbial communities from S. Glens Falls, New York, USA - GMW37 contaminated, 5.8 m (SPAdes) (version 3) | ecosystem: Environmental > Aquatic > Deep subsurface >...
AGGGGACGGCGTTCCGCGCGTATCCGAGCCCCTCTGCGAGGACCTCCCACGCGGCCTGCTCGACGCCGACGGCCGAGGCGCGCGAGGCGACCTCGGCGGCCCGACGCAGCACGCGCTCGCGCCCCTTCGCCATCGCCGTCGCGTGGACCTCCTCGCGCGTACGCCCGCGGCAGGCGCCGGGACCGAGCCACTGCGCCTCCGGAAGCCCCTTCGGCGCGGAGGCGGCGAGGCGCCGCGCCCAGGCCCCGACCTCGACCTTGGGAATCGCGAGTCCGCCGGGGCCGCGCGTCCACGGCGTCGCGCCGTCGTCGTCGAGGACGACGTGGAGCGCGACGCGCGCGTAGGCGGCGTCGCGACCGTGGCCGTGGACCTCCCAGTCGGAGGCGCGCACGTGGAGCTCGACGTCGCCGACGACGGTGCGGCCGTCGAGCTCGAGGATCGCCTGCTGGAAGTCGGGGCCGCCGTCCTGGCTCCACCGGCCCGCGCGGACGACGCGGACGCGCCTCCCGTCGCGCGTCGTGAGCGGCACGGCGCCCCATGGGCGCGCCTGCCACAGCGCCTGGAGCGCGTGTTCGCCGATGGGCGTTGCGCACGCGCGAAAGGGGATGCGCGGCTCGCGGGCGGCGCAACTCCAATTCCAACTGGCAACTCCAAGGAACGCCAACTCGAATTCCAACTCCAAGGGCCCTTGGAGTTGGAATTGGATTTGGAGTTCCTTGGAGTTGCCAGTTGGAATTGGAGTTCGCGGTCGCCCCACATTCACCTCCGACGCAGCTTCACCCCAAGCGTCGTCCCCGACAGCGCCGCGATCACCGCCTCCACCACCTCCGCGATCGTCCGCCCCTCCGTCGAGACGCTCACGTCCGCTGCGCGCCTGTACAGCGGCTCTCGCCTGGCGAGCACCTCCGACACCTCCTCCTCGAGCGTCCCTGTCGCGAGGCGCGGCCTCTGCGCCGCGGTCTTCGCGTCCGCCTTCATCCGCCGCGCGATCGTCCGCACGCTCCCCTCGAGCCACACGACGACCCCCTCGCGGCGGAGGCGCGACACCGTCTGCATCCGCAGCACCGCGCCGCCGCCCGTCGACACGACGCGCCGCCCGCCGCGGACCGCCTCCGCGATCGCGCGCGCCTCGCGGCGGCGGAAGGCCGCTTCCCCCTCCGACGCGAAGATCTCCTGGATCGTCATCCCCGCCCCGGCGGCGACCCGCTCGTCGGAGTCGACGAACTGCATCCCGAGCCGCTCGGCGAGGAGGCGTCCGACCGAGGTCTTCCCGGTGCAGCGGTACCCGATGAGGACGACGTTCACAGCCCGCTCGTCCGTCGCGAGCGCTTCCGGCCGCTGCCGCGCGGGGGGCGCGTGAGGGCCTGCTCCACCCGCGAGGCGTCCCGCTCCGAGAGGGTCCCCTTCGCCTCCGCGATCGGGATCGTGAAGAGGCCGAGCCCCTGGTAGAGCGGGAGGAGATCGGCGCGCTCCTCCGAGATCGCCTTGACGTGGAGGGAGACGGTGTCGGCGTCTCCGCGCGCGATCGGCCCCGTGAGGGCCTTCGGGAGGCCGACCCTCTCGAGGTTCGCGATGGTCCCGCGGAGGAGCGGCAGGAGGGCGGAGATCGCCTCCTCGCGCGGGATGCCGGCCTCGGCGAAGAGGGCCGCCGCGCCGTCGACGAGCGTCACGAGGTAGTTGCAGGCCATGACGGCGCCGGCGTGGTAGAGCGCCTTCTTCTCGCCGTCGATCGGGACGTACCGCCCCCCGACCGCGTCGACGATCGCTCGGACGGCCGGGAGGGCCTCCTCGTCCCCCTCGCAGGCGAAGACGGCGCCGGCGAGGGCGTCGACGGCGGCGTCCGGGGTCGCGAACGTCTGGAGGGGGTGCATGGAGGCGAGGAAGGCGCCCGCCTCGCGCGCGGCGATCATCTCGCGCGCGGGCCTGCCGCCGCTCGCGTGGACGACGACCGCCCCCTTCCTGAAACCGCCCCAGCGGGCGATCCCCTCGGCGACCTCGGCGATCCGGTCATCGGGGACGGTGAGGAGGACGACGTCGCCGAGGAGCGCGGCCTTCGCGGGGTCGTCGTACGGCTCCCCCTGGCCGACGAACTCCGCCGCGGCGCGCGCACTCTCCATGGACCGGCAGGCGAGCGCGCGGATGGGCCACCCGGCGAGCGCCAGTCGGCGCGCGAGGGCCCTTCCGACGGTGCCGGCCCCGACGATCGCGGTGTCGCGCATCACGGAAGATTTGCCTCCACCATTGCCGTATACCGATCTTGCCCGAACCGTAAGGTTCAGGTGGGAGCCTGTCACACGAGGTCGGTCGAGCCCCGGAGGGCCTGACGTCGCTCGGCGAAGGCGGCCCCCTTGAAGATGTTTGTCGGTAGGGCTGCGATCGGCCAAGTACGAACACGGCAGAGGCGAGATCAGGATAGGATACGAAGATGCAAGTTTCAATCACGCAATTTGCATGTAATTCGGAATTCAAGAATTTCGAATTACATGCGCATTGCGTGATTGAAACTTGCGAATTCCCGGCCTACCGGCCGGGCCGCCAGATCGCCATCGCCCTCGGCGAGCCGTCCGCCAGGATCTCCTGCGCGAGGGTCGCGAGGTCGGCGGGGGCGCGCCCCTGGGCCTGGGGGTTGAAGAGGTCCGCGAGCCCCTCGGGGCGCTTGTAGCGGACCACCTTCGCGTCGGCGAGGGCCGCCTTCTTCTGGAGCGCCGCGACGACGTCGTCCAGGTAGCCGATCTTGTCGACGAGGCCGAGCGACTTCGCCTGGTCCCCAGTGAACACGCGTCCGTCGGCGAGCGGCTTCAGCGTGTCCTTCGTGAACAACCCCTTCCGCCCTGCGAGGACGACGTCGAGGAACTTCCCGTACAGCTCGTCGACGATCCCCTGCAGGAGGGCGCGCTCCTCGGGCGTCATCTCGCGCGCCATGGAGAGGATGTCCTTCTTGTCGGCGCTCTTGATCACGACGGCCTTCACGCCGAGCTTCTCCATCCCCTCCTTCACGTTGTAGGTCTCCATGATCACGCCGATGCTGCCGGTGAGCGTCGTCGGGCCGGCCCAGATCTCGTCGGCGGTCACGGAGAGGTAGTACCCGCCGGAGGCGGCGACGTCCCCCATGATCGCGAAGATCGGGATGCCGGGGTGCTCCTTCCGGTACTTCCCGATCTCCTGGTAGATCGCGTCGCAGGCGGTGATCTCGCCGCCGGGGGAATCGACGGAGAGGAGGATCGCCTTCACGTCCTTGTCTTTCGCGGCGCGGCGGAGGTCGCCGGCGATCTTCTCGACCATGTTCTCCGTCTGGCCCAGGAGAGAGACGCCCTGGCGCCCCGAGATCACCCCCTCCACCGGGATCATGATGATCTTGTTCTGGCTGTCCTCCTTCCCTGCGACGAACTTCTCGCGCCACCCGCCCTCGGCGCCGCCCATCGACTGGGCGAGGCCCGCCATGCTCGTCATGCCGAGGAGGACGTTGAAGAAGACGGAGACGGCGAGGAGGAAGGCGAGGAGGATGGCGATGGCGCAGCCGGCGCGCGAGCCTTGCTGCGGCGCGGGCGTCGGCACCGGCACGTAGATCGGCATCGGCATCGGCGCCGGGGCGGGAGGAGGGGCGGTGGGGACGTCAGGCATGGCGGCACCTCGAGGAATATGCAAGTCTCAATACGCAATATGCATGTAATTCTCAGGTCTCAACGCCCAAAGTCCGGGATCTCGTCCCGCCCCCTGTCGAGCGCAGCCTTTGGACCTTGAGACGTGGGACTTACATGCACATTGCGTATTGGAACTTGCGCATTCGTCCCGGCCTCTATCGCTTCACCGGCCGGAAGTGCTCAATGTCCGTGATCGCGCCCGTCCGCTTCTTGGCCAACACCGCCTCGACCCGCATCCCGACGCTCACCTTCTCGGGCGCCGCGGCGATGCGGTGGACGATCCCGCCCTCCGCACCGTCGATCCGGATGTGCGCGATCACCTGCGGCTCCGCGAGGGGCCGCTCGTCGAGGTCGCGGCGGCAGACCGTGAACGTCGTCACCTCGCCCGTGAGCGGCAGCGCGACCTCCTCGTTGCACTTCTCGAAGCAGGCCTCGCAGTACATGCGCGCGGGCACGAACGCCTTCCCGCACGCCGGGCAGCGCGTCCCGACGAGCTTCCCCTTCTCCTTGAGCATCCGGAAGAACCTCTCGCCGGCGATGCCGACCGTGTAGAGGTTCTCGACCGGGATGTTCCCGCGCCAGGCGGACAGCTCCTGGTTCGACGTCTTCGGCTCGAACATCGTCTCCTCCTACGCGGGCTTCCAGTGGGAAATGTCCGTGATGCTGCCCGTGCGCTCCTCGGGCTTCTTCCAGACCGCCTTCACCTTCATGCCGACCTTCACCTTCTTCGGGTCGACCTCGCCGAGGAGGTGGAGGATGCCGGCGCCGGGGGTGCCCGATTGCGGGCCGGCGCCGTCGATGTCGATCACCGCGGGGATCTGCGGCGTCTCCAGGCGGATCATGTTCCAGGTCACGTAGCAGATCGAGAAGGTGTTCACGCGCCCCGTGTCCTTCACGCGCACCCACTCCGCGGTCGGGCGGAAGCACCACTCGCAGATCAACCGCGGCGGCACCAGGACGCGGTGGCAGCCGTCGCAGCGGCGGCCGACGATCCGCCCCTCCTTCAGCTCCGTGAGGTAGTGCCCGATCGCCATGCCCGTGTCCCAGGCGTACTCGGCCTTCGGGCCCCCCTTCACCGTCAGCACCTTCCCCTTCTTGAACTCGTCGTTCGTGAGGGGCGTGCCGGGGAACTCCTTGATGCGCACCGTCATGGGAACCTCTATTTCGCCGCCTTGTACAGCTTCAGCTTCCCGATCCGCCGCTGCGAGTTGCCCGCGCTCGTCACCGTGTCGTCCTGCTGGATCATCCCGACCCCGGGCGAGAACCACATGACCGAGAGGACCTTCGTACCGTCCTTCATCTCATACTCGTACCGCACCCGCCACGCGGGGTACTTCCCCGCGGGGACCTCGCACCACTCGTACGCCTCGACCGTGAATTTTCCCACCGCCTCCTGGTCCCCGAAGTCGCCGTGCCAGTCCCACTTCTGCCCCTCTGTCGGCAAGGAGGGGAGCTTCGGGCACGGAGGGGTCAGGTCCACATGGTTGCCGATGATCGCCCGCCGGTGCAGGTAGACGAACTTCCCGTCGTTCGTGTAGAACTCCATCTGCTGCGGGACCGTGTCCTTCGGCCCGAACGTGTCGATGCGGGTCCACTCGGCCGTCTGTCCCTCCGCGACCCTCTTCTCCGCGACGACGAAGCGAATCTGCGCCCCCGGGACCGGGAAGATCTTGTCGTTGCCGATGTCGAACGTCCACTCCGTCCCGACCTGGAGCGGGAACGGGTCGGTCTCCTCCGCGACGAGCGGCGCGGCGAGGACCAGGAGGAGCATGGCGGCTCGCATCGCTAGACTCCCATGACGACCACGGTGCCGACCTGCATGAGGTCTCCCCAGGCCTGAGCCAGGCCGCGGCGCGGCGTCCCCGGCACCTGTCGCGCCCCCGCCTCCCCGCGAAGCTGCCAGAAGAGCTCGGCGATCTTCATCGCCCCCGCCGCCGCGATCGGGTTCCCCACGCCGAGGAGCCCTCCGCTCGGGCAGACCGGCAGGTCGCCGTCGCGCGCCGTCACGCCGTCCGCGGTCATCCGCGGCGCCTCGCCCCGCTTGCAGAACTGCAGCCCCTCGAGGTGGTGCAGCTCCTTGTAGGCGAAGGGATCGTACGGCTCGACGATGTTGATCTCCTTCCGCGGCTCCTTGATCCCCGCCATGCGGTAGGCCATCTTCGCCGCGTTCTCGACATAGCGCGGGTAGGCGAGGTCGCGGTTCGTCCAGTAGGAGGTGTCGAGGTTCCAGCCCACCCCCTCGATCCAGACGGGCTTGTCGCAGAGGCGCCGCGCGACGTCCTCGGCGGCGAGCAGCACGGCGCATGCGCCGTCCGAGGTCGGGCTCACCATCAGGCGGTGGACCGGCCACGCCATCACCTCGCTCGCGAGGACGTCCTCGACCGTGAGGTTCTCGCCGAGCTGCGCGCACGGGTGTCCCATCGCGTTCTTCTTGTTCTTCACGCTGACCCGCGCGATGTCCTTGATGTCGATCCCGTAGGTCGACATGTACCGGTTCATCTCGAGCGCGAAGATCCAGAGGAGGTTCGGCCCGAGCGGCCGCTCGGTCGTGTGGTCGAAAATGGTGAGGAAGGCCCCCTGCGGGTGCGGCTGGCACGACGACATCTTCTCCTCGCAGACGACGAGGCAGGTGTCGAACAGGCCGCTCGCGATGTGGTACCACCCCTGGATCGGCGCGAAGACCCCGGTCCCGCCGCCAACGTAGCCGCGCATGTACGGCTTCTGGTGGCCGCCGCTGCCGCCCGAGAGGTGCTCTCCCTTCATGTGGACGCCGTCGAAGGCGTCCGGCGCGGTGCCGTGGACGACGGAGTCGACCTGGTCGATCTTCACGCCGGCCTGGTCGAGGCACATCTTGGTCGCCTGGAACGACAGCTCCTGGGCGGTATCCTGCGCCCTGCGCATGAACTTGGTCATCCCCGCCCCGATGACTGCCACTCTTCTCAAACCCATCTCGCGTTACCTCGTGCTCACGCTCGTCATCGTAATCGTAGTCGTAGTCGTAATCGTTCTCTCCGCGGCCCGCTCAGTTCTCCAGAATCACCACGGCCCCGCTCGCGGTCGGCACCCCTCGCCACCCCATCGCCAGCCCCCGCCTCGCGTCCTCGACCTGCCGCCTCCCCGCCTCTCCGCGGAGCTGGGTCACGACCTCCGCGGCGCGGAACGCCCCCGCGGCGTCGAGCAGCAGCCCGAGCCCCAGGCTCCCCCCGCTCAGGTTCACCGGCAGGTCGCTCCCCGCGGCAGTCTCGCCGAGCCTCGTCATCCGCCCGCTCTCCCCCTTGCGGCAGAGGTCGAGCGCCTCCATGTGCTGCAGCTCCTTGAAGGCGTAGGAGTCGTCGATCTCGAACAGGTCGATCTCCTTTGCGGGGCTGCGGACCCCCGCCTGCTTGTACGCCATCGCGGCCGACTTCTCGGCGTAGATCGCGCGGCCCCACTCGCGGTTCTCGATCCACGGCGTGTCGTTGCACCAACCGCCGCCTGCGATCCAGATCGGCCGCCCCTTCATCCTCGCGGCGCGTTCCTCGCTCGCGAGGACGAAGACGCAGGCGCCGTCGCTGAACCCCGCGGCCTGGAGGTGGGTGAGCGGGTCGAACGTCTTCTCGCTCCGCAGCACGTCCTCGACGGTGAGTTGCGCGGCGTGGGCGCCTCCCGGATTCTGGAGGGCGTTCGCGCGGTTCTTCACGACGACCGCGGCGCAGTCCTCGACGGTGTTGCCGCTCTCGTGGAGCCAGCGCCGCATCTCCATCCCGGCGATCGCCTGCGGCGAGTAGCCGAGCGGGCGGTTGTAGATCGGATCCATCGCGTAGTGGAGGACGTGGTCTTTCGTGAGGAGGTTGGAGGCCTTCGAGTGGGCCTCGACGACGACGACGTCGAGCAGGCCGGTCTTCACCTGCATCCATGCGGCGAGGATGCCGTGGATCCCGTCGCCACAGATCGTGTGGACGGGCTTCTGCGCGGCGCCGAGCTGGTCGGGGGTGTACTCGTCGAAGATCGAGGTCCCCTCGGTGAGGTCCTCGGAGCAGCAGGTGAAGGCGTCGATGTCCTTCGGCGCCACGCCTGCATCGTCGTAGGCGCGCACGGCCGCGTCGTAGATCATCTCGCGGTAGGAGACCTCGGGCGTGACGGGCCTGGGCGACGTGAGCCCGACCCCGACGATGGCCACTCGGCGCGTCATGACGACCTCCGTTGGAAGGGCGGTCATCCTAGAGAATCCGCTCGGGAATGCAACGAATCGGGAGCCTCGCCGGGCGCGGTCCCAGACCATGACGGTCCCTTCACGCGTCTGCGGTCTGGTGCCACGCGCGCTCCCCCGCTACGATGGTTCGAACGAGGTGGGAGGATGGCTCGTGATTCGCTGGACGGAGCAGCAGGACGTCCTCCGATTGGACGTCGGCGATCGAGCGCGTGCCCTTGTCGCCACGCTCCTGTGCATCCTCCTGTTCGTACAATGCGGATTCTTCGCGCTGGTCAGCGTCGATTTTCTCGTCGGGGGTGGCCCCTGGAAGCAGATGTCCGTCTCCCTGTTTCTCTCAGGCTCCTCCTGGGCGTTCAGCCGAGTCGTCTTCGCCGTCGGGGAGGGGTATCGCGAACGCGCCGGGTGGGTCGAACTCGCAGTTCGCGGCGGACTCGCGAGGTGGGGTGGGCCGGATGCGCCGGAGATGAAGTCGCCGGTCCGCGTGAGTCGATTCGAGGTCGTGATTGGGGAGCGGAACTCTCTTTCAATCGACGCCCTCGTACCCGACGGGCCGCCGAGGAGAGTCTTTGGCCCGTGGGATCGAATGGAGCCCACATTCATGGCGCGCGTCGTCGAGGAGCTCAACGCGAACCTGGGCACGGTCGAATCGTCCGAGGCAACGGTCGTCGCGCCGCCGCCCCGCATGGACCTCGAGGAACGGCCCGCTCTCCGTGCCGCCGTCGACCGCCTCGCTTCCCACTCCGGGCCCTTCCGCTTCGATCTGCGCAGGCCCGGCCACGTTGTCATCCCCGCCGTGGCGGGGGTCTTGTCTCTCGTCGTCTGGGCGTCGGCGGGCTTTCCCCAGGAAGCCCTCTGGCCAATCCTGGGGGCTTCTGGCCTGATGCTGGCCTTCATTCGCCATCTGCGGATTCCCTGGGTGGAGGTTGCGTCGCCGGGAGGCCATGTCCGATGGGGCGTGCGGAGCGTCGTGGAGCAGAGCGAAATCGAGGTGCGTCAGTTTGACGCCGAGTCCCAGGGGCGGTTCGTCCAGGACCCCACGCGATGGGTCCTCGTCGCCGTCCTGGCGGACCAGTCGCGTGTCCGCCTCTTTCGCGGCCGGCGCGTCCTCCCTCGCTCGAGGGCGATATGCACCGCACTCTTGCTCAACTCGGTCCTCGCGCCCGGAGTCGGGAGCCCAGAAACGAGGTGATCGCTCCAGTTCTTCTCCACCGCCAAGGCGCCATGGACGCCAAGAAGTGATGACGGAGGCCAGGATCGAGTTCTCGCGATCGAGCGAGACGCTCTTGGTACGTTAGGCAACCTTCCTGTCACACGGCGCGGGTTTCCGGACGCCCCCCAGGGCTGCAGTTTCTTGGCGTCCCTGGCGTCTTGGCGGTTCCAAATCCTGCGGTCGCTCTCGGAATCGCGCGAGGCCGCCTCTCCAATCGGAGAGGCGACCTCGGACGCGCTTGCCTTCTTCTTCTACTGATTCCCGCCGTCGGTCGCGCCGCCGTCGGCAGGATTCGCGCCGCCGTCGTCGCTTCCGTCGCCGCGGATGTAGGCGTCGAAGGCATCGGCCCCGTCCATCGCCGCCTGGCTGCGCTGCACGCCGCCGCCGACGGGGATCTCGCCGTCCGGGGTCATCCCGCCGCCCGCGGCCATCCCGCGGCCCGAGGGCATCGCGCCGCCGCGCGCCGTCTCCATTCCGCGGAAGCTCGTCATCGTCGCCACCAGCGTCCGCGCCTCCCGGTCGAAGTCCTGCGACCGCACCCCCATCGTCGTCAGCGTGAAGCCCCACGACGCGTCGGTCACCGCGTACGAGGCCACCCTCGCGAGGAACGTCATCGGGACGCCGTTGCGGGTCAGGTTCACCACCATGACGCGCGCCGCGATCGGCGGGTTGCTGAGGTCCGCTTCCCACGCAATCTGGACGCTCTCCATCCGGATGCCGCCCTGAGCGGAGAGCTGCGGCAGGAGGTACCCGACGACCTGCTCGGGCGTCATGTACGGCGCGTTCGGAATCTGGAGCCCCATCTGCTGCGCGTACTCGGGCGTCCAGAAGGTCGTCCCCGCGCCGAGCGAGCCGCACCCGTTCGGGCCAGCAACCTCGAGGTACCCTTGGGCCTCTCGCGTCACCTGCCAGCCGTCGGGCAGCGTCGCCATGGCTGTCCCGTCCGAGGACATCACCGCCTGCCCCGCGTTCGCAATCGAAACGATCGTCAGGATTGCAGCGGCCACCCAGTTCTTCATGCTCTTCCACATGGCTTTCTCCTTCGAAACACGGGATGCAATGGCGCATGGAGCGTGCCAACGTCGATGTGGAATGGGCCCCGGCGTGCAATCGCTTCGGGCGTGGAAGGTTGCGTTGGACCGCCTGGCGATCTCGCGGTGAGGCGACCGTCCGAACGGGCGGACGGAATGCGGGGTCAGACTGTCTGGTACAGGCCCCCTCGGACGATTGCGCTCACGTGCACCTCGGCCTCGAGGACGACGAGGTCGGCGGCGTACCCCTTCTCGATGCGGCCGAGCGACCCTCCCAGCCCGAGGTACTCGGCAGGGTACGTCGAGGCCATCCTCAGCGCCTCCGCGAGCGGCAGGCCGACATGGTCGACGCAATTCCGCACCGCCGTGGCCATGTCGATCGCGCTGCCCGCAAGGACCCCTCCCTCGGTGACGCACCTCCCGCCCGAGACGCGGATGCGGGCGTCGCCGAGGGCGAATTCCCGCATCGCCGCCCCCAGCGACATCGTCGCCCCCACGGGCGGCATCGCGTCGGTCACGAGGAGGAGCCGCCCCGCCCCCTTCGCGCGTGCGCTCACTCGGAGGGTGGGCCAACCGACGTGGTGTCCGTCGGCGATGACGCCGGCGTAGATCTCCGGGTCGTCGAGCGCGGCCCCGACGAGTCCCGCCTCCCGCGACGTCATCCCGCTCATTGCGTTGAAGAGGTGGGTCACGCACGAGGCCCCTGCCGCGAAGGCCTGCATTGCGACGGCATATCGCGCGTTCGAGTGGCCGAGGGAGACCCGCACGCCTCGTTCGCAGAGGCCGCGGATCGCCCCGGGCGGCACGACCTCGGGAGCGAGGGTCACGAGTGTCCGTCCGCGCCCAAGCGAGGCGACGCGCGCGAGCTCCGCATCGGACGGCGGGCGGATCCACCGCCGGTCGTGGACGCCCGCCTTTTCCGCGTTGATGAACGGCCCCTCGAAGTGGATCCCGAGCAGGCCGGGCATGCCCCGCTCGAGGTACGCGCGGACGGCCTCGGCGGCGCGCTCCATCGACTCAGGCGGCCCCGTCATCCAGGTCGGCAGGAGGGACGTCGTCCCGAAGCGGAGGTGAGCGGCGACGATCGCCTCGATCGCCTCGACGGTCGGGTCCGCGGCGAAGAGGCGCCCTCCCCCTCCGTTCACCTGGAGGTCGACGAACCCCGGGGCGACCGACCGTCCGCCGAGGTCGTGCACCTCGGCGTCGGAGGGGACCTCGTCCATCGGGACGACGCCAGCGATGCGTTCGCCCTCGATGACGACCGCCTTCCCGGTCTCGACCGAGCGACCCGTGTAGACGGTTCCATTCGTCAGCGCGAGCATGGCCCCTCCCGTGTGGATTGAGCGCCGGGGGATCCCGGAGGGAACCCCAACTCCAAAGTCCAACTCCAAGAAAATCCAACTACAATTCCAACTCAAAGGCCCTTTGAGTTGGAATTGGAGTTGGAATTTCTTGGAGTTGGACCCCTATCCGTCATCAACTGTGTTTTTCGCGAAGTCGTTCAAGCGCCCTTCCGGAGCTGTTCGAGCGTAACCCTGTGACCGGACAGGATCGTCGCGAGGGTGGCCTGCCCCTCTTTCGTGAGCCTGTAGCGGCGACGATTGGGGACCTTCTTGATGAGGTGATGGGCGCGCAGGAGGCGAATCCATCGGGTCAGTTGCGCGGAGCGGCGACGGCGCTCCTCCGGGGTGGACGGCGCGTCCCCGAAGAAGATCGGGTAGAGGTCGGCATTGCTGAAGCCCGTGGCGGCGAACTCGAGGCGATGGACGGCCTGGAGGAGCTGGTAGTCCTTCGGGTCCCAGGGGCGGATGGCGCGGACCCGTCGCCCCTTCCAGACGCGCGGGGCGCTGACGGTTTCGAAGACCTTACCGAGAGGAGAGGACGTGTCCGCGGCAGCGAGCGCTTCAACGTATCGGTCGTTGCACTTGTCAGAGATGTTGGCACGAGCGCGGATGTCCGCGACACCCTGGCGGAGCTGTCTCCAGGCCTTCTTGCCCTTTGGATCCCCCTGCTTCCGGCGGAAGGCACGGAAGTCCTTCGTTTCGTTGATCGTCGTCTCGACCCGAAGGACGCTGGCCTCCTTGGTGTACATCTTGAACGAGTTGAAGCCCAGCGAGTGACGGATGCGGAGCCCAGCCTGGTCCATCGCGCGGGCGAGCCAGTCGTGACCGTTCATGCAGACCTGCAGGTTGAACGGGAACCAGGTCTGGAGGCGGGTGTGCATGAGGCCGAAGACCGGGTGCATCTCGTAGAAGTAGATGTGCTTGACGGACGGCCGGATCTCGCGCAGGTAGAACCCACCCCGAGCGACCTCCTCCTTGCGGATGTCGCTCCGATCGATGTGGCGCACCTCCACGCCCAGTTCCTTCGCCCGAGCCAAGCTCCCTTTCACGACCCGATCGGTCATGGCCTCAAGATGCCGACCCCACTCCGCCGGCGGGATCCGCAGGACATTCAGGTGCAGGCGCAGCCCTCTCACGCCGATCAGGTTCAGAGGCGTTCCCGCGAACAGCATCCGATCGAAAACCCTCAGAACTCCGATGACCTTGGCCCCAAGCTGTGCTGCAAACTGCTTCACGGCGTTCTCCTCCAAGGCGGGACGGGTCTTGCAACTCCCCACCTACGAGAGGTTGAGCGCCGTGTCTACTTAACGAAAACGAGGAGGGCTGCCTCGCTACGCTCGGCAGCCTGACCAAGTCCCGTTGCTTGGGTTGCGGGCGAGCGAAGCGAGCCCGCGCTGGATCTTGGAGTTGGAGTTCGCGAAAGCGCGGCTAATCGATGTACGCGAGCCCCTGCGCCTGCGCCGTGGAGGGCGCCTCCACCTGCGCTGCAAGCCGCGCAGCGACCTCGGGGTCGCCCAGGACCTTCGCGAGGAGCGCGCCGCCCAGCGACACGGCGAGCAGCAGCTCCGCGCGACCGCGCGAGCCCGCCGCCTCCTCCAGCCTCGTCATCCACGCACCGAGCGCCGAGGCGAGCGCCTCGCGCATCCCCTCCATCCCCTCGCCGTACTCTCCGCAGAGGTCGACGAGCGCCGTCCCCGACTCCGACAGCGCCGCGCCGACGAGCGCCGCCGCCGACGTCCCCTCGAGCCGTCCTCGCAGATCCGCCCAGAACTGCGCCACGAGGAGCCGCCCCAGCGCCTCCTTCGACTCGAAGTGGTGGTAGAACGCCCCCTTCGTCAGCCCTGCGGGCCCGAGGATCGCGTCGACCGACGCGCCGCGGTACCCCGACGCGCGGACCCTCGCCGCCGCCGAGGTGAGCAGCCTCCGCTTCGTCTCGTCGCTCGCCATCTAGCGACCCTTTCCCTTCGGCGGCCTCACCGTGGCGGGTGCGTCCTTCGGCGGCGCCGCCGGCCCCTTCCCCGTCGCCTTCGGCGCCGAGGGCATCTCAGGCCGCGGCTCGGTGTCCTTCAGGAACAGGTAGAAGATGTGCCCCTCGTAGTACGTCGACCCCGCGAGCAGCTCGGCGTTCGGCCCCGTCCCCATGAAGAGGTCGGTCCGCCCCGCGCTGCGGATCGCCCCGCCCGTGTCCTGGTCGCACGCGAATCCCGAGAACGGCGCCGGCCGCACCATCTGGTCCCCCGCGAGCTGCGGCAGCGTCGTCTGGAGGTACGCCACGCAGCCGCGCGGGTAGATCGACTTGTCCGTCGCGATCGAGTGGTACGGCGTCACCTTCACGCCGAGCGACCCGAACGGTCCGCCGTCGCGCTCGGTGAAGAAGACGTACGACTCGTTCACCGCGAGGGCAGGGTCGACCTCCTCCGGGTGGTCCTTGAAGTAGTGCTTCAGCGTCCGGAGCGACAGCTCCTCCCGCTTCATCTTCCCGCTCTCGATCAGCTTCATCCCGACGCTCACGTACGGGCGGTCGGTCTTCCCCGCGTACCCGACGCGCAGCTCGCGGCCGTCGTTCAGGAGGAGCCGCGCCGAGCCCTGGATGTGGCAGATGTACGCCTCGAACTTGTCCTTGAGGTAGACGAGCTCGAGCCCCTGCCCGTCGAGGAGGTGCGCGCTCTCGATCTCGTCGCGCGTCCAGTACGACACCACGCCGGCCTTCGTCTGCCGACCGAGCGGTTTGCCGTCGGGCTGGCTGACGAGGTCCTTCGGCCGGCGGTAGAGCGGGTAGCGGTAGACGGAGTCCTTCGTCAGCGACCCCTCGAAGATCGGCTCGCAGTACCCGGTGAAGAGGACGGTCCCCTTGTCGTCGCACCCGCGCGACATGTAGACGTCGAAGCGGGAGCGGATCTCGCGGTCGAGGTCCTCCGCCGCCGTCGAGCGCATGACGATCTCGCGGAAGACGACGAGGCTCGCGAGCGCGCGGTCGTGGTCGACGTCGAGGTAGGGGTAGTACTGCTTCGTCGAGTCCTTCATGAACCAGTTGATCGACTCGTCCATCGATGCGACGAGGGCCTCGCGGTCGCCGAACCCCTTCGTGAAGTCGGGGATCAGCTTTGGGTCGGTGACCTTGACGAGGGCCATCTCCCCGGGGGGCAGCTCCTTCCAGTAGTCCTTCTTCTCCTCCTTCGGCGGGTCGCTCTTGCATGCGGTGAGCGCGAGGAGCAGTGTGGCGACGATGGTGCTGCGAAGCATGGTTCCCTCCCTGATCCGTCCTTCTTCTATGATCGGCGGGTGGGAGCGGCGACTTGAGCGCCGAACTAGTCGGTATCGAATCCGAGGAGGGCGTGCTCGGTGGCGAGCTTCGGGTTCACGTTGGAGGCGAGGAGCCCCTGAGCCTGGAGGAGGCGGTCGAGGAGGCGCGCGAGGTCGCGTCCCGCGAGGAGGTCGTGGAAGGCGGGCGTCGCGGCGCCGCGGACGCCTTCGCGGGAGAGGAGGAGGTCGCGCAGGGAGAGGACGAGGACCTCGAGGGCGTCGGAGGCGCGGCGGCGGTGCTCCTCGGCCCCGCCCCCCTTCGAGGAGAAACCGATCAGTCTCTCGGCGACCTCGGAGAGGTCCCCCTTCTCGAGGAGCTGGAGGTTGGCGACGATCCAGGCGCGGAGCTCGGCGAAGGCATCGTCGGTGAGGGAGAGGGCGCGGCCGAGGCTTCCTCCGCTGAAGCGCGCGAGGAACTCCGCGCGGTCGCGCGGGATCTCGTGCTCCTCGACGAGGCAGCGGGCGACCTCCTTCTCGGGGAGGGCGAGAAACCGAACGGTCTGGCAGCGCGAGCGGACGGTCGCGGGGAGGGCGTCGGGGCGCGAGGTCGTCAGCAGGAAGAGGGCCTGGGTGTAGAGGGGAGAGTCCTCGAGGGCCTTCAGGTGCCAGTTGGCGGCCTCTTCGGAGAGGAGGTCGGCGTCGCGGACGAGGACGATGCGGAGGCGGTCGTCGACGGGCTTGAGGAGGAGGCGGCCCTCGATCGGGCGGACCTGCTCGATGGAGATCGACTTCTTCTCCTCGGACCGCTGGACGACGAAGAGGTTGGCGTCCTGGAATCGCGCGACGGCGGAGCAGCGGCCGCAGGTGCCGCAGGGATCGAAGGGGCGGTCGCGGCAGAGGAGGCCTCGTGCGCACTCGACGGCGTGGAGGAACTTGCCCACGCCGTCGGGGCCGACGAGGAGATACGCGCGGCCGCGGCGACCGGAGGCCCAGGCGTTCCGGAAGAAGGCGACGACGTGATCCTGACCGAAGAGTCTTCCCACAGCCGCGCACTATGCGATTCCCGGTGTGGAGAGTGCAATGGTTTTCCCTGCTTGGATGGGGCGCCCTGACGCTCGCGGGATGGCGCGGCGTCCCTGCATTTCATCGTGGTCCTGAGGACGTCAGTGCACACGACGAGGCGAGCACCCGCCAGGGACGCCTTCGCGCTTGACGGGCGCGGGCGCGGACCGATACAAGAGGGAGAGGAGGACACATGCCCAAGCACAAGCAGACCGAAGGCGGAACGGCCGTACTGGAGTCGAAGGCCCCGGGCCTTTCCACGCGCGAGGCCCTCCGCCTTGTCTACACCATGGAGGACCTCGCGGAGTGCCTCGTCCGCACGAAGCCCACGGCGAAGATGCGCCAGGCCCTCGCCCGCGTGAAGGAGCTCCGCGAGGACATGGAAGAGCGCTTCGACAACGAGGAGGCGGACAAGGCCCTCCAGGAGCCGGGCCGCATCCCCTGGGAGGAAGTGAAGCGCAAGGCAGGGCTGTAGTCGATGCCGTACCGCATCGAGTACAAGCCATCAGCCGAGCGCGAATTCCTAGCCCTCCCGAAGGACGTCCAGAAGCGCGTCGGTCCACGGATCGAAGCCCTCGCCCGCGACCCCCGCCCCGTCCGGCTCTCCCCGCGACACCCCCAACGTCGATCGAGCCGCACGACGCACGCCCTCCCCCGCCACCGCTGAGGCGTTTCCCAGCATGCCCTGGATGGCGCTGTAGGCAAGTCCAGCGGCCCCAGCGATGCGCGCGACCTCCCGCCTTCCGGCTGCAACGCAACCGCCGCATTGGGGAGGCCTTCAGCGCGCACTCAAAGAACATGTCGCGCGCCGACGCTGGCGTCCCGCGTGCAGATCAAGAGGCGGGTGGTTCATGGAGGGTCCCTTGGCGTCTCGGCCGCGCTGCTTCCGTGCCATGGAGCCCGTCGAGATCGAGCTGCGCTGCGCGTGGCGCGTCAAGCTGATCGGCGACGCGGTCGTCGCGGAGGAACTGCAGCGGCTCCTCGCGTTCGAGGCCGGCCGGTGCGAAGTCCGGATTCTCGCGATGACGATCGAAGTCAACCATTTGCATTTGCTCGTCGCTCAGGAATTCTCGGGCCATGATGCCGACGGCAAGCTGGGCATCTTCCCAATGATGCGCAATTTCGAATCGCGCGCGACGCACTGGATGAACGGGCATTTCAGCCTCATGGGACGCGCGTGGGAGCGTTCCTATAGGTCGTTTCCGCGCGGCGACGCCGCGCAGGTCCTCAAGTCGATCGTCTACACCGTGATGAACCCGGTGAAGCACGGCGCCGTGAAGCGCGCGGAGGACTACGAGTTCAACGATGCCGACGTCTACTTCACGGCAAAGGCGAACGGCATCGTCACCCACGTCCCCGCGATGTGGTCCGCGCTCGGGCGCACATCCGAGGAGCGCGCGAAGGAGATCAAGAAGCTGATCGAGGAGGTCTGGAAGGACGGGTCAAGGCACGGAAGTCTGGTGAAGGCGGCGCGCCGGGCGATCGCCCGTCGGCCCGCGTTGCGTGACTCGCGTGGCTGGGCGGAGACGATCCCCGTCGGCGCCTGGGTCGGCTACGACGCGGCAGAGAAGCAGCGGAAGGAGGTCCTCGATCGCGAGCGGCCGTTCGTGGAGTTCCAGCCGAGGCGCGCCCCCTCGATCGGCGACGTCATCGTGATCCGCGTGAAACGCGTCGCGCCGAGGCCGCTCGCCGGCGCACGCTGGCGGGACTGGCACGCGTGATCGGGGCCGAACGGCCCCGAACCCCGTCGCCCGACCCGAGACACTCTGCCCTGATGGCCCTCCCCGCGCGCGTTCCCGCCCGATCCCACCGCCTCGTCGGCGAGTTTACCACGCCCACGACCCCTTCCAACCCCACCGCACCTCGCAGATCCCCTCTGCGCCCCCGCTCCCCCGCCCATCAGGCGAGTTCACGGCTCCCCCCCCCCC
>Ga0209514_10004885_pt1 | contig 17649 bp, 34 predicted proteins | sample Subgrocontami58m_FD_187452 | JGI IMG/M metagenome (GOLD analysis project Ga0209514, IMG submission 187452) | Subsurface groundwater microbial communities from S. Glens Falls, New York, USA - GMW37 contaminated, 5.8 m (SPAdes) (version 3) | ecosystem: Environmental > Aquatic > Deep subsurface >...
GTTGCCGCGGTTGGCAAGGACGAGCGGGTCGTCCGGCCGCAGTTCGAGCGACCGCGTGTAGTCGGCCAGCGCCTCCGCGTAGCGGCCCATCTCGTGGTACGTGTTGCCGCGGTTGGCAAGGACGAGCGGGTCGTCCGGCCGCAGCCCGAGCCAGCGCGTGTAGTCGGCCAGCGCCTCCGCGTAGCGGCCCATCTCGTGGTATGTGTTGCCGCGGTTGGCAAGGGCGACTTCGGCGTCGGGTTGGAGTTCGAGCGACCGCGTGAAGTCGGCCAGCGCCTCCGCGTAGCGGCCCGCCGCGCGGTACGTGTTGCCGCGGTTGGCAAGGACGACCGCGTCGTCGTGGGGAGGCCCGAGCGAACCCGTCTGCTCCGCCTGCGTGTCGTCAGCGCTGCTCCCGAGCGGTTGAGTCGCCGAGTTCACCTGAGTGGTTGTGGGATCCGGCGTCGGAGCGGTCGCCGACGCCGGGGTCTCGGCTTGCGTCGGCACTTGGACCGATTCGATCTCTTCCGGTTCCGAGAGCACGACCTCGTTCAGGCGATCGCGCGAAGTCTCGGACTCGGTTGGCGGAGCGGTGGGAGCGGCTGGCTGAGACGTTGGCAGAGGGGATGGTCGAACGAGACTGCCCCATGGAGTCTTGACCTCCGACACGTAGGGCTGGAGGTCGCGGAGCAGGAGCAATGCCGCCACGAGGAGGATGAGTCCGACCACGAGGGCATCGTCCGTCCCGATTGGCTGACACAGGCGAACGACGGTTCCCTGATCAGTCGGTGACTCACGGCACGCACGGATGGCGCTCCCAGGCACGTAGCTAGCGACAATGACCAATAGGGTCCCGACCACGAGGAAGGCTGCGCCGAAACGCCGGCCGACCTTGAAGGCACGATGCTCGTCCCCTGGGTGACGGTCAGCCATGCCGCGGGCCCCGGCACAACTCGATGAAGTGGGACTGGGCCGAGGCCTTCTCCGTAGCCTGGACGCCCTTCCACTTCGTCGCGAAGGCTGCCGGCGTGAGGGCGGGCTGGCTCAACGGGTGCCTCGGGGGCCTCGCGTGCTCGGAGCGGTCGTCGGCTGGATCACTGCCCCTCCCCTCCTCGCGCTCTTGCGAGGGTCGGCCAGTCGGGCGGCTGGCTTTGGAGGGAGTGTACGCGAGCACGGAGGAGCAAAGCCACACGTGATCGTCGGTCAAGTGCTGGTTGAGCGGGTGTGCACCACGGGCAGGCATGATGGCTGCCCGTCGGCCCATCCGCGAGGTCGGCGTGCCCACAGTGCTTCGGTCCGGGCCATACCGGTTCCATTTCCACTCCCGCGAGCATGATCCTCCGCACATTCACGTGGATTCCTCGGACGGAAATGCGGTCTTCGGGCTCTTGCCGGTGTTGCTCCTGCGAAGGAAGTCCTACACTCCGCGCCAGCTTGAGCAGATCGAACGACTCATCATCAACCATCGGCGCGAGTTCCTGAGGCGGTGGCATGAGCACTTCAACCAGTAACGATTGGATGAACTGGCCACGCGCCGCCACCGTGCGCGTGGACTCGAACGGCCTGCACGCGCAGCTCAGGGACGGGCGCGAGATCAGCGTCCCCCTCGACTGGTTCGAATTCCTCGCCGGCGCCACCGACGAGCAGCGTCAGGACTTCGCCATCGTTGAAGACGGGGCCGCGATCGCCTGGGATCAGCTCGACGACGGCATCTCGGTTCCGTCGCTGCTCGGCTTGCCCGAGTATCCCCCGCCGGATCGAAACGTCCGGAGCTACGTCGTCGACTACCGGTCCGAGGACGATGCCTGGATCGCCGAGGTCCGCGGCACGGACTTCTCGACGTTCGGTCGAACGCTGGCCTCGGCCAAGCGTCGGGCGCGCGAACTCCTGTGCGCATACCTCGAGGTCAAGGACCTTGGCCGTGCTGGGATCGACGTTATCGACGAGGTCCAGTCGCCCGAGGCTGTCGAAGCCTGACGGCGCCCTTGTCCCGGACCTGGACCGTGTCCGCGGCAGTCGAGTGGTCATTCCGGAAGTCCAGTCACCCCGATCGGCCCCCGCGGCCGCGTAGACTGCCGACCATGAAGGAGAAGTCCCACAAGGGCCAGCGCCACAAGGGCTGCGGCTACTGTGATACGGACAAGCGCTCGGGCAATGGCGAGGCACGGCGCCCGTACCGGGATCAACGCCGGCTCGCTGAGATGCGCGAGGATTCGCAGATCGACAGACCCGGCCGGTCGTCTCGCTGAGGCCGCTGACACACACGTTCCGGGGTCTCCATGGCCGGGTGGCACCCATCGACCACGTCGTCGTCGGGCCCGCCGGCGTCTTCGTCGTCGACTCCCTCGGCCGCCCGACGAGTTCGAGGGCGTGCTCCTCGAGGGACCGCGCTCGCTCGTCGGGGTGCTGACCAGGTCTGATGTGCTCGACGGTCCCTCAATCGACCAGTTGACCGCGATCCTCGCGAAGGCTCTTCCGCCGAAGTGGCGCCGACGTCACACGGGGCGTCCTTGCGGGATGGGCGAGAGCCCCGTGAAGTCGGTCCGGATCTCGATCCGCTCGATGTCGCTGACGATCAGGAGCGGCGGGTTGCCGAGGTCGTCCTTGTAGTTCAGGAGCTGGAGGTAGGCGGCCTTCAGGTCCTTGTCCTTGCCCTTGTACTCCCAGGCGAAGAAGCCCCGCTTCCAGACGTCGGCAAAGCCGTCCCCTCCCCCGGCCTTCTCGACGCGCCGCTCAAACGCGTACTGCTCGCCCGTGGGATCGGCGTCATGGGGCGTCGGCTCGCCGAGCATCCGGCACAGGTCGATGAAGTGGGACTGCGACGAGGCTTTCTCGGTCGTCGTCACGCCGCGCCACTTCGGCGCGAACTCGGCGGGCGTCAAGGTGGGTTGGGTCATCGAGGCTCGAGTCCCGCGACCGGGACTCCGCGGCGCTCGAAATCCTCGCGCACGACCCGTACGACGGCGATGGCCTGCCGGACCGCTGTCGCCGCCTCGATCGGACTGACAGGCGCAATGTCGTCTGGGTAGCGGCTGTCTGTGGCGAACGCCGAGAGGCGCCCAAGGTCGGGAGGCGACAGCTTCACCCGCCAGCCATCCGGCAATCGATTCCGGAGGTCATTGAGGTCGTGGGTCCTTGGTGGATCGACGCCGGCCAGGACCAGCGCCGCCTTGATCGCCTTCTCCGCTGCCTGCTGGCTGTGGAACGTGACGATCCGCGGCCGAACATGACGACCTGGCTGGGACCGCGCCGCCTCCAGGTCGCCGATGGCGAAGCCCGGCCAGACCAGGGCGTCGGGCGATCGGTCACCGCTCATACACGGTGACCCCTTCACGAATGGCATCCGCCAGCGCCGACCCGATCAGCGGTCGGGCGACGTTCGCGGTCGTCGCGACCAGCACGTCTTTCGCGAACGGCATCCTACCAAGGAGGCTCAGGATCTCCGCTCGCCGCTCACGTCGATCGACCTCGCCCTCGAACACGACGAGGAGGTCGACATCGCTGCCGGGCCCAGCGTCGCCGCGCGCCTGCGAGCCAAACAGGATGATCCGTGCCGGGTGGTAGCTCGACACGATCGACGCAATCGCCCCTGGCCAGGCTTGCCTGATCCTCGCGTTCCGGATCGTCCGCGGTGCATCCAGCGAGCTGGACGCGTGCTGCGTCGCTGCGGCGCGCCCGATCGCTGAGGCCCGCTCCCGGCCGAGCGACCATTCGACGATTTCCCGGAGCGCGCGGCGCGGCGCGTCGGCGCGAAAGACCAGACGGCCACGAGGCGTCTCTTTGCGCAGCGTTCCTCCCCGGATGAGTCCGTCCACCGCGCGCTGGACCGTTGAGAGCGGCTTCCCGGTGAGCCGAGCGACCTCAGACATGGTTGCCCCGCCCGTCTGATCGACGACCAGAAGCGTGGACGCGACCGGCTCGCTCAGGAGAGTGCGCATAGGCTCACTATCTACGCGCTTTGCGTAGTTGTCAATGCAATTCATGCCGGAGCTCGATCCGGTCGAGGTCGCTCGACATCGATGCCTTGTGTCCGACATAATACTGAGGTGATGTGGTCGTCCAATTCAGTCGATCAGCCGCTCGACACGGGATCGCTCCCGATCGGTCCCGCTTCGTCGTGGAGCACTGTCCGTGCCCGCTCTATTCATCGAACCCAGTCGAGGTGGACCTCATCGTCTTCCTCGGGCCCGATGCCCACGGTGTCCCGTTGGAGGTCATCGGTGTCGAGCTCGCCGATGGAGGTCTCCTCGTGATTCACGCCATGAGGCTTCGAGCTTCGTACCGCGACGCCTACGCAGAGGTGATGCGATGCCACGGACTGTGAAGACGCGCAGTGGGCGGACGCTGTCGGAGGACGACATCGACAAGCTGGCGGCCAGGGTCGAGAAGGACCTGGACCTGTCTGCGTGGAAGACTCGCCGCGGACGTCCCCCGCTCGATGCTTCTGCCGAGAGCCATGCGCCCAAGATTGCAGTTCGAGTTCCACGGGACGTCCATCGGCGAGTGGTCGAGCGCGCCACACGGGAGGGTCGAAGCATCAGCGAGGTCGTTCGCGACCTTCTCGAAGGCTACGCCGGCGAGGCCGCTGCCCCGAAGACGTAGTCGGTTGTCAGCGATCCTCGCGAGGTCTCCACGCGCGACGTGGACTGCGGGAAGAGCCACGGCTTCTCGGCACCGTCCTCGTCCTGGAAGAAGTTGTCTTGCGTGTACTTGCCCTTGTATCCCCAGGCGAAGAAGTCGCGCTTCCAGACGTCGGCGAAGCCCTCCCCTCTCCCGGCTTTCGTGACGCGTTTCTCGAAGGCGTACTCGCTTCCCGTGGGATCGGCGTCATGGGGCGTCGGCTCGCCGAGCAGCCGGCACAGGTCGATGAAGTGGGACTGCGGCCGAGGCCTTCTCGGTCGTCGTCACGCCGCGCCACTTCTGGGCGAAGGTTGCCGGCGTGAGCGTGGGCTGGGTCGTCACGCTAGCGGATCAACGACCGAGGACCGTGTCGATGCCGGCAAGCACCAGTTCGAGCTTCGTTGATGACAGCTTGCCAACGCGCTCAGTGAGGATCGACTTGTCCAGGGTCACGAGCTGGGAGACGTTGGCGACGGAGTCGCGCGGGAGGCCCGTCGTCCGGGTGGTCAGACGGACATTTCCTGGTGCCGTTGCCCAGCGGAGGTTGCTCGTGAGCGGAACGGCGACGACCGTCCGAAGGGTGCTTCGATTGAAGGCGTCGCCCTGGACGACAATGACGGGTCGTCGGAAGCCAGGCTCGGAGCCGGAGGGTTCGCCGAGCTCCGCCCACCACACCTCACCCTGCGCGATCACCACTCCGTCGACTCGAGTGTTTGCCGGCTCGCGGCCGTCACGAACGAGTCCGTCCCCTCCCCGACCTCGGCGATGACACGGTCGAGAGCATCGGCGATCTCGTCTGGCGAGTGGCGGGCGACATATTCGCGCAAGGCGGCGCTGTAGACATCGCTGCGCGAGCGCCGTTCCCGTTGGGCCAATCGCTCCGCCCGTTCGAACACGTCATCCGGAACGGACACTGCGGTCTTCATACCAAGAGTATAACCAAGGGGTGTCAAGGCCTGACTGCGCGTCAGTCATGGCGCGATGAGCTCGAGCGTCGGAAAGTAGGTGCGATAGCGCGTCGCGTCGCGGGTCAGGAGTCGGTAGCCAGCCACGGCGGCGTGGGCGCCGATGTAGAAGTCGGGCAGCGGCGAACCGCGGGATCCCCCACCCCGCCGATATCGAACGAAGCACTTCCCGGCCAGGAATGCCGCCTCGTAAGGGAGATCCTCGCGGCGGTACAGGTTGACCGGAAGTGCCTCATCGAGAGCCTCGATCGTTGCGAACCCGACGGACACCTCCGCATACACGAGCGGATTGATGATCATCACGGCTTCGTCGGCAATTCGCTGGAGGGTCGTGCTTGACCATCCGCTCCACTCGCGGTCCGCTGTCGCGATATCGAGGAGCACGTTGCTGTCCACGAGAACGGGCGTCACGTTTCCCCGCGCGTCAGGGCCAGGATCTGGTCCGTGGTCATGCGCACGCTCCCGCCGTGCTCCCGAAGGCGACGCACCGCCGTCGCCCCCCTCGTCGGCTGCCGGGCGTCCGCGGCCTTCAGCAGCCGCACGCTCCCGTCCTCGATGACGAACTCGACCTCCGTGTTCGGGAGCAACCCGGCCTGCTCACGGATGGCCTGCGGGATCGTGACCTGCCCCTTCGATGTGATGCGCATCGGCTGTCCCCAGCATGAATTCCTACGACGGACGGTAAGACTGCCCCGGATCGACGTCAAGCGTCGGATCGTAGACGTCGAGGCCGCGGACCTCGACCTGGATCTGGCCGTCCCCTGCCGGACGGACGTCGATGTCGGGCTCGCCGAAGACCATGAAGAGGTTGCCGCTGCCGGTCTTCTTGAGGAGCTCGTCCCCCATCGCGAGGTCGGGGTTCATGCGCGCCTGGAGGATCGTGAGGCGGCCCAGCTGGGAGGCCCCCCCGCCAGGGGGTCGAACGCGAAGCCGCTCGTCACTCGACCGGGGCCGGCAATGGAGGAGTTCCGGTCCGAAATCGCAAGGTGTGATGCGGAGTGCTGTCGATGCTGATTTCGATGCTGTGCCAGCCGACGTGCTGGATACCAACTTGGCGCAGATCGAACGTGAATGGGAAGAATGTGATCTCGTGGAAATCTGTGTCGGGTCCGGTCCCCTGCTGAAAGGCACCTTGGATACGCGCTACCGGATGTCCGTCTTCGTCGATGACCTGAACGTCGAGTTCGTGGGGTGTCTCCCGTTCGGTCCGATCGAGTTCCACCATCATTGCCAGGCAGACGTTCATCGGCCCTGGCCAATCAACCCGAAACAGGCGGGTGATACCTCCCGCCACGACGAACAGCAGGTTGTCGCGTACCTCCGCGAAGTCGCACAGGATTGCTGTACTGATCTTCATCAGAGTCAGGCTGGAGTGACCTCGCGTGCAGCACGCCTGCCGTCCAAACCCATTGTCGACACCGATCCCGTCTCGACCGCCTGAACGCAATTTGTCGGATCAGAAGACCCGGCATGGGGCGTGAACCGGGCGGCGTCTTGATCTGGGCCGGCACTCGCACGGACGTCATCGCGCAGGGTGAAGCGAACGTCTGCGCCAGATTGGTCCCCGCGCTCTGCTAGCACAGCCTCGGCCGCTTCGCGAGCAAGGACCTCGAGGTCGTGCAATGAGTCTGCGGCCACGGCTAGATTTCCCAGCGCAGGCGCTGTAGCCCACCAGACGACCCGTTGTCCGCCGCTCACTGGCTCCAGATCGACGTACACCTCGACCTTCATTAGTCATCTCCATTTGGCGCTAGAGGAGAGCCCGCGCTTCTTCCTCCGTCAGCCCAACTTGGTCAACCAGGATCGTTCTTACCAGGCCTCCTGGAAGTTCTTGGCGATCATGGAACGCCATTCGTAGGTCCGGTCGCCCATCGGCCACCAGTTTCCTATGAGAGCCCTTTCTCCGTTGGCCACTTCCCTGGCGCTCGATTCGATAGTTCAGCGGTGCGCGACTGAGGATTTGAAAGGTGACAGGGGCCGACGTCCTCTCCCCGATCAAGACAATCGTTCCTCGGTACGGAAGACTCTCTGTCGAGGGTGACCAGGCGCTCGGGATTTGCTGGTCGGAGCATCACGGGCTCGGCAGAACGGTCAGCCCGGGTCGCGCCAGGTCGCGGTCGAGCGCGATCGCGGCGGTGATGCCCTCGCGCTCCATGACGACGAGGCTGACGCGATCGACGAAGGATGTGCCGCTGGGCAGGGTTGCCCGACACGCCCGCTGGGCCTCTGCGTGCATCTCGGGGCTGACCGGCAGCAGTGCGATCGGCGGCAACACATCATCGAGCAGGAGTACCGCGGCATCGACGCCCAGGCGCCGCCGCGCAACGGCGAGGGATTCTGCGACGACGTAGCCGTGGGTCACCAGCTCGTCGGCGCGGCACTCGGCGAACGCCGCCAGGACCGCAAGCTGACGAGGATCGTCGGCGTCGATCAGTGTCAGGAGGGCGCTCGTGTCGACGAAGACGCGAGTCACCAGTCGCCTTCGCCGGCGATCTCATCGTGCCGGGCGGACACGTCGCCGGTGCCTGAATGGAACCGGCCGGCGGCTGAGAGCAGGCGATCGAACCGTGCCTCCCGTTCGCCCGGGTCGGCCGGCACCGTCCGATCGACCGCCTCGCGAACGACCTCAGCGATCGGGACGCGCCGACGCCGGGCCTCGGCGCGCAAGCGGCGCATCTGGTCCTCGGTCAGGGAGATCTGTGTTCTGATCATGCCCAGGATGATATCACCAGGCACCCGGTGTTATCTCTGACCGGTGATGCTCAGTCCGGGCCCGAGGCATGCCTTGCCGTGGGCGCACGCTGATCATCGAGTCGAACTCCACGAAGTCTGGCCCGCCGTGTGAGGTCGGGGCGCTCCAGGTTCTGCTGGTGGGGAATCCCCCGATCAAGGGTCACGATGATGTCGAAACCGGCCTCGATGGCACGACGGATCATCTCCCCGTTCGAGATGCCTGAGAAGCCGGCGTGCGCCGCGGAGTACACCTCGTGAGACGGAAGGAACTCGCGCACGCTGATCGGCAGCATTTCATCGAGAAGGACCTTCACCCGCTGACGGCCTCGGCCCCAACCCGCTGCCTCGCCCGCTCCAGGATGGCGACCGCCTTGTCGCGCGGCACTGTCGGAAATTGCTCGAGGAAGTCATCGAGCGACTTCCCCGCCTCGAGGTACTCGAACAGGGTGTCAACCGGGACGCGTGTCCCGGCGATCACGACAGCCCCCCATGCGACGTCCTCGCTCTGGGTGATGAGTGCATCCATGTCTCGTACTCCTCGGTCGCTCACGCCCACACGCTACACCCCGAACACCTTCATGACCTGATCGCCGTGGTGGTGATGACCTCCCGTCGGCGCGGCCCGACTGCGGCGTACGTGAGTTGCCCGCAGGTCACGCGGCGGCATGCAGGAGCACCTGGGTCGCCTCGATCTCGCGCCGCCGATACGGGTTGCGCAGCGCGGCCGACTCCACGAGGTCGACCCGCCGCCCGAAGAGGGCTTCGAGATCGGCAAGGAGGCCGAAGTACGCGTCGGCGTGCCGCTGCGGTGGCATCGGCTCGAACTGGACGAGGAAGTCGAGGTCGCTGTGCTCCGGATCGAAGTCATCGCGGACCGCCGAGCCGAACAGCCCCAGCCGGCGCACGGCGTAGCTGCGGCACAGCTCGCCGATCTGCTCACGTTGACCTTGTACCGTCATGTCCATCCGGTTCCTTCCTCGACGCTCGTCCGTCCGATTATCCGGCGCTCGAACCGCCGTAGAGCTGCTCGCAGATGGCCGTCCCGTACACGTTGAACACCCCTTGATTCGTGGTCTGTCGGTTCATATCGCTGCATACGCCACCCGCCCCGAGGCCTTCGGCAGTGACGCTGACGGCGGCCCCAGCCAAGCCGACTGTGCACGACAACGGGAGATAGCCCCGCTGTAAGGCGAAAAGGCCAACGGGCACGGCAATCAGAGCCAGAAGCACCATCCGAGCTACCCACCGCGGCATGCAGGGATTGCGAGCCGACCGTCAACCTCGCGAACCCGGCCGGATCGAGCTGCAGTCTCTGGGTTCGGAAGTGCTGGCCGGTCGTCAGTGATCTTCCGGACTCGTAGACTGTCGGCATGAGGTAATGGGTCGCGAACACGGACCTCGAGTGGTCCGAACTCACCCCCGTCGCGCGACCTACTCATGTGGCACGCAGACACGATCTTCCGCGGCTGACCAGAACGTTGGACCACATGCCGGGGTGGCGGTAGAAGTCGACCTTCTCCTCGAACGTCAGGTCCGTGTACGGCGCGAAGAAGCCGAGCTGCTGTTCGGCGCGCCGGCCCTCGCTCTCGGCCCGGAGCTCCTCCACGAGCGCGAGCGGGTCGATGGTCTCCTGGATGTAGATGGGGACGGCCGGGACCTCGAGGTCGGCCGCGTCCTGCTCGTCCTTGCCCTTCCAGACGAGCTGCGGGTCCAGGCTGGGGTCGCGGGGGTAGCGCACGATCGACGGCCTCTTTTCCTCCGGGCGGGCGAACGACTCGATCTCAGCGGTCGGGATGTTGGAGCGTGTGTCGGCGTGGGCGGTGGCGCGAACGGGCGTACGCGGACCGGGCTTCATCTTTTCAGACATCGCTCACCGCCGGATCATCTTTCGCGCTCCGTGCGCGGCGGATCCCGGCCCGGATGTTCTTCATGAGGAGCACCAGGTGATGAGGATCGCTCGGTGATCGCTCAAAGGCCGGGTCGAACCGGAGGTAGAAGGCCGCGGCGTCCGGTGACTCAGCGTGGATCAGGAGCGCGCGAACCCCGACCCGATTGGCCACCGAGGCCGTCTGGAGCAGTGCGTCGCGCAGCAGCGCGGTTCCAAGCCCCCGATGCTGATCGCCGAGATCGACCCCGAGCCTTGCCAGGATCACGACCGGGATCGGGTGACGGCCGGCTCCAACCGCGAGTCTACGTGGTGCGTCCTCGGGCTCCACGCCGCCCGCGCTCAGCGCGTAGAAGCCGGCGATGCGGGCCTCGTTTTCGCGACGGGCGACGTAGACCCGGGCCGTGTCGGCCTCCTGGGCGAGAAGGGCGTAGCGGCGGAGCCAGATCGTCTGTTCGGTGGATCCGCAGTCAAAAGTGCTTCGGTCGTGGTCCCGGGTCAGAAGTCCGATGGGGGCATATCGGCTCACTCCACGTCCTCGACGGACGGGCCGGCCAGGAGGGCGGCCAGACCCTCCATAGGTTGCTCGTCGCGATCGAGGAGATCGACGAACGCCGTCCAGCGTTCGGGGGGAAGGATGAACAGGGTTCGATCCGCGAGCGCCCGTTGCGCCGCCTCGGTGGCGTGCTCCAGCACGAACGCACTCGTGCTCATGCCGCTCGCCGACGCCGCCGCGTCGAGCAGTTCGCGTCGATCGGGCTCGAGCCGCAGCTCGAGGCGGTCGACTTTGCGTGATGTCGGTCGGGCGATGGCCACCGGCGTCTCCATGTACGGATAGTGTCCGTACGATGCGCTAAACCATGTCCTCTGTCAACCCTTGTATCCCTCGGATTCGAGCTGCCGTGCGACCAACCCATCGTACGCAATTGGGTCCATCAGTGGCCCGCCGCGGACGGCACCGTCTCGAGCAAGCGCGCCCGGATGAGGTCCGCTGCGTCTTCCATGTGGCTGACCTCGAGGAAGGCCCAGCGGCCCAGGCCGCCCCAGTGGTTGACCGCCGGGACCCAGAGATCGCGCGCGGCGGCGACCTTCGCCTGCTTGGCTTGTGTCGGCTGATATAGGCTGGCACACAGCGCAAGGGGTTGGCCGATGGATGATCGCGACCGCATGCCCGAGCGACCGGGCGTCTACTGGCAGCAGCCCGCACCGGAGATCGGACCAGATGCAGCCGGCTGGCGAGGCGTCGGTGCCATCGTCGGCCGAACCCTCGATACGTATGGCTCGTCGTTCGGGTTGTTCCTCCCCGTGGCAGCTCCGGTCGCGATTCTCGGCGCGCTGAGCGTCTTCGCTGCTACGAACGTGCCGGCGCTCCTCCTGATCGCAGTTCTCACCGCGGTCGTCGGGATCGTGACTGGCGGCGCGATGATGCTCGCGACCGATGATCTCTGGCGGGGCGTTCGGCCCAGCGTCGCCGACGTCCTCGACCGGGCTGCCGGTCGCGCTGTTGCCCTGATCCTGTCGACCTTTGCCGTCGCCCTCATGGTGGGTGGACTTGCCGCCATCGTCGCGATCGCCGGGGTCATCATGGGGGTGCCCGCGCTCGCCGGATCCGGATCGAATGCCGGGCTCGCGGTCGTCGTGCTCCTTGCCCTCGGCGCGGTCGTCATCGCCTCGGTCGTCCTCCTGCGCTGGGCCCTGAGCGGGCCGGCGATCGCCCTGGACGGGCTGGGACCACTCGCCGGGCTGACTCGCAGCCGGGCGCTGACTCGCGGCCACGTCTGGGGACTCGTCGGCCTCTCCCTCACGCTCGGACTGATCAGCCTTCTCGCCAGCAGCGGAGCGAGCCTCCTGTCGACCTATGCCCCTGAGCGGGCGCTTGCGGCCGCCGGGCTGGCGATCGCGACGCTGCTGACCAGCCCGCTCATCGCCATCGCTGTAGCGATCGCCTATCGAGATGTGGCCGGCCGTCCCGAGGGCGCCGGCGAGGGACTGCCGCGGAGGGCCGGCCGTGGGCTCTCGTTGATCGTCGTGATCGGCGCGGGCGTGATCGTTTTCGCCGCGGGAATCTGGAGCGTCGCCAGCGCGGGCGGACAGGTATTCCTTCCGGAGCGCGGGCAGGTCGTCGCGGGGACCACGACCAACGTGGCGGATCCCTGCCGGCCGGGCGGTGTCAAGACGACCTTCACGTCGGGCGAGGAGATCTGGATCGCGGCCATCTTCACCCGCCGCGTTTCGGCTGGGGAGGAGGTCGTCGTGGAGTACTACCGCGGTGACGAAAGCCTCGGCAGCGCACCGCTGACGGCGGGACCCGTCGGCCTCGAATGCTACTACGAGACCGACCCGATCCGCGGCGGAGAACCGGGGTCGTATCGGATCGTCGTGCGGCACGGAGCGGCAGCCATCGCGGAGGGCAGCTTCACCATTCGCTAGCGCCGCGCATCGCTCACCGCCCGGTTACCCAGGCAAGCCGGCGTGAAGTGCCGAGCCCTACCGTCGGCCCTTCGACGTGATACGCATGGTTTGCCTCCGCCTGGTTCTTAGGGCCTGTAGCCGAATCTGTTACGCACGATCGGCGAAGCATCACCGCGCAGATCCGCGCCCCGGGCTCTTCGGGACCGCTCAGCCGGCGCGCTTCTGTCAGAGGCGCGTTTTCGATGAATGAGCACGACCCAACATCACGTGGAGCAGGAATCCGCACGTCGGGCGTATGGGTCGTGCTCGTTCGTTCCGATCGCGCTCCTGGGGGTTTCGCGGCGGCTTTCGCGGCGGCTTTCGCGGCGGGTCGCGCGGCGGGTCGCGCGGCGGCTTTCGCGGCAGCCCATCTGAGCCTGATCGGGTCCCGTTGTCGCCTGTCGATCGGGGCATTTCAGCCACAGGCCCTTACTAGCCACGGTAAGACTGTCTAGCGTCCGCGTCAACCACCCCCAGGGCATCATGGGTGCCGATAAGCCCCAGCGAACTGGTGCGTCGTATCCTGCCGCTCGACATGCCACCATCTGCCCATTATTCTGACCATATGACGAAGACCGTGACGGCGACGGAGGCAAAGGCCCGCATCCTTGCGCTGCTCGACGAGGTCGAGGCAGGCGAGGAGGTCGAGATCACGCGCCATGGCCGGCTGGTGGCCCGGATTGTCCCGGTTCGCGGCGGTTCCGCCCTGCGCGGGCGGTTCTCCGGGCGCGTCCTGACCAACGTTGACAATGAGGAGGAGCTGTTCTCGCCGATGGCCGACGAGTGGGATCTCCCATGACGACGGTCCTCCTCGACAGCCACGCCCTCCACTGGTTGGCCGATGATCCGGGGCAACTGAGCCCGGCCGCAACGGCGGCGATCGACGAGGCAGACGAGCTCGCCGTCGCGGCGATCAGCTGGGTCGAACTGGCGTGGCTCGGCGCCCACGACCGCCTGATCCTGCCGATCCCGTTGCGGGCCTGGCTCCAGCAGCTGGCACGCGACGTCCGAACCGCTCCACTGACCACGGCGATCGCGGCTCGAGCGGCTGAGCTGCCCAGGTCGTTCCCGCGCGATCCGTCCGACCGGCTCATCTTCGCCACCGCCGTCGAACACGGCTGGCGGCTGGTCACAAAGGATCAGAGACTTCGCGAGTTCGACAGCACGGGCCGGGTCACGATCTGGTGAGGACGCGCCTCGGCGCCGCCAGGTGGTCAACGTGACGCTCCCAGGGCGAGCGCGACGAGGAACCTCGACCGGCGACGACGAGCGGATTATCGCGTTCGGGTAGGACTCGCACGTAGACTGTCCCGTATGACGCACGAACATCACGAGCCCGGGCATCACCACGAGCACGTCGACTACGGCGACGCCATCCGCGAGTTCCGCACTGACAAGGACGAGTATTTCCGCACCGGCGCCGGGAGTCCTCTGCCGCCGGCGGAGCGTGCCGGCTTCGGGGGCATCCACTACTTCCCGGTCGACGAGGCCTTCCGGCTTGGGGGGCTGACGCTCGAGCCGTACGCGGGCAGCGAGCCGACCAGCTTTGCGATCCCCACTTCGGACGAGAGGCTACGGCCGGCCGCGCGGGCCGGGACGTTCCGGTTCGAGGTCGGGGGCGTCCCCTGCGCCCTCACGGCATACACCTTCGAAGGCGGCGGAGCCGGGTCGGTGTTCGTGCCGTTCCTCGATAGCACCACCGGGAAGGAATCGTACGGTGCCGGCCGCTACCTCGACCTCGATCGGGAGGAGGACGGTACCTACGTCCTCGACTTCAACCTGGCCTATCACCCATCGTGTGTCTACGACGTCCGGTTCTCGTGCCCGCTGACCCCGGCCGAGAACCGCCTGGCGGTTCGGATCGAGGCTGGAGAACGCCTGGCCGAGGGCTAGGCCGTGGCTATGGCTGCGCCCCGGAACTACTAGATCGGGATTCGCTCGACCAACCGGATCTGGGAGACTGCTCAGATGACGACACGCATCTTCCTGGCCGGCGCGAGCGGCGCCATCGGCCGACCCCTGACGGCGATGCTGGTCGCCGCCGGATACGAGGTCACCGGAATGACACGCTCCCACGACGGTGCCGCCACGATCACGGCCGCCGGGGCTCGCGCTGCAATTGTCGACGTGTTCGACGTCGCCGATCTCAAGGACGCGATGGCAGCCAGCCGGCCCGATGTCGTGATCCATCAGGTGACGGACCTCTCGACCAGGCCGGGCGGATCACTGACCGACGAGCATCTCGAGCGGAATGCGCGCGTGCGCAAGGTCGGAACAAGGAATCTTGTCGAGGCGACCGTGGCGGTCGGGGCGCGACGCCTGGTTGCCCAGAGCATCGCCTGGCTCTATCTCCCGGGGCCCGAGCCCCATACCGAGGAGGAGACAATCGTGCCGACCGATCGCGCGGCGATGAATCGGACTCGCCAGGCGGTCATCGACCTCGAGCGCATGGTGACCGCCGACCCGCGGTTCGAGGGTGTCGTGCTCAGGTACGGGCGCTTGTACGGCCCCGGAACGTGGAGGGATGCGCCGGATGTGCCGCCGACCGTGCACGTCCACGATGCCGCGCGGGCGGCGGTCCTTGCCGTTGATCACGGCGAACCCGGGATCTACAACATCGCCAATGACGGTGCCCCGATCTCGAACGCCAAAGCCCGTCGATTGCTGGATTGGGTGCCCACGTGACGCGTGGTCCAGACATCTCCAGGCGTTAGTGCTCCGGGGGCGGTCATAAGCCACGATCACCGGGGGTCGGCCCAGGAACCGGGATGCTGCCTGGCCCGCCCGGCCCACTGCAATCAAGCGCCGAGGACGGTTAGAACTCCGGTTCCAGGTTCTCGAAGAACGTGAGCTGGAGGCCGGCCGGTCCGTTCAGGCGCGAATTCAGGGAGCGCCACGGCGTCTCCGTGGGTTCCTTGATCAGCTCTGCCCCAGCCGCCAGCGCGCGATCCGTGGTGGCCTCGAGCACGCCACCGTCCACGGGTTCCTCCTCACGCCCCTCACCTGTTTCAGCCGACGCTAGCAGGCCGCGGGGCCGGTGCCAAGGCGTCTCTGGACGGCAAGACGACGAACCGACCGCAGACCACGCCGAGGGCTGCGTCCGGCAAGTCCGGCAAGCTCGGCGCAGCCCCTCGCGATCAAACGCGACGACTGGAGTACCCTCGATCGCCGGAGGACCGAATGAACGACGAGAAACCCAGTCCGAAGCCCGATCGCGTCAGGATGGAGAACGTGAACCATCCTGGAAAGAGCACCCCGGTGGACGCGGGCATGTACAAGGCCGTACGTGAGGCGCTGCTCGCGGTTCTACCGGCGTCGGCGCCTGGAATGACCGAATTGCAGATGCGTGACGCCGTCGTCCCGAAGCTGCCACAGGATCTGTTCCGGGGTGGCGCCAGGGCGGGCTGGTGGTACAAGGCCGTTCAGCTCGATCTCGAGGCCAAGGGCGAGGTCAAACGAGAGCTATCGCGCCCGCTGCGCTGGCATCGGCCCGCAGAGGTGTTGCGGCCCTCTGATGTTCGCACGTCACGCGACGGCGGCAATCGCCCGCCGCGTCACGGTGGAGATCAGTCCCCGTAGGACTGCTCGGCGCCGGAGGGCGCGACCAGCCCGTAGTGCCAGATCCGTGGTCGCTCGTCGGTCACCCGAAGCTCCAGAAGGGACCGCTCAATCCGAGCCCGTCCAGGGTTGCCTGGTTCCGCTCGCGCGTACGAGGCCGCCAGTCCGGATCGAGGCGATCGCCCCACCAGGCGTCCGCCAGCTCCGCGAGCTTCAGGACCGGGATTGTGGCGCCGCCGGGGCGACCGGCGAGCCAGGCGGTGACGTGTGCTTCCGACCGGAAGAGCAGCATCGTGCTTCAGGTGAAGCCGATGTCGTTCCACCACGAACTCGCGGGTACAAGGACGTGAAAGACGAGGTTCGTATCATCCGGTTGCCCGTCCCGGACAGCGATCTCGAGCGGGGCCCGGCAGTCGGAGCACTCGGTGTGGATGGTGCTGTCGACGTGGAGCGCTGCCCCGATCCCGAACGCATCCCAGGCGCAGTTGGCAAACCAGGAACGCCCGGCTGCCTCCACGCGGAACGGCGTTGGCCGGGCCGCGAACGGGTTGGCCATCCGAATCTCGCCTGCGGCGTCGAGGACGAGCGCGTGCGCGTCGTGAAGCCGCCACCAGCCGTCACGCACAGCGGGTTCGGCCAGACCGACCGTGGCGGCCACCTCCCCTGCCGTCGGTGCCCGGCCGAGCGCCACGAACTGCTGGTAGGTTGCGTTGCGGAGGTCGATATCGGCGGCATCCATTGGCTGGCGATGATAGCCGGCGGCCTGCCTCCCGGCCGACCCGCGCCGCGATGGTTGAAATCGGCTAGTGAGGTCAATGAAGCGTTCGATCGGCTCGAGGGACGAACGACATCGCGCTACGATTGGGCATGATGCGAACGCTCGACACATCCCGCGCGGCCCTGGAGCGTCAACGCGAGGCTTTTCGAGCAATGACGCCTGCACAGCGACTGGCCATGGCCGCTGCGATGAGCGACGAGGTCAGGGCGCTCGCCGAGGCGGGCATCCGGCATCGTCATCCGGACTTCTCCGATAGAGAGATTCGAGCGGCGCTGGTGGAGCTCCTGCTTGGCCGAGCAACCTTCGTCCGAGCGCGCACGCAGCGCCTCCCAGCGGCCAGGTGAGTCTCGCAGCCCTCATCGCTGCCACGACTGCCCAACTGGAGCGTGTCGGCGTCCCGTACATGATCACCGGGTCCGTCGCGAGTTCCTATCACGGGGAGCCGCGAGCCACGCGCGACCTCGACATCGTCATCGACCCGGATCCCGGTGGGATTGTTCGGCTGGTCGCCGAGCTCGAGGCGGCCGGACTCTACGTTGACATCGATGCGGCTCTGGCTGCCCTCAAATCACGGACCCAGTTCAGTGCCATCGATTCGACGACCGGCTGGAAGATCGACTTCCTGATCTGCAAGGACCGACCCTTCTCCCGAGAGGAGCTCGCCCGGCGGGCCCGGGCCG